>Ga0325403_1000318_pt1 | contig 31317 bp, 19 predicted proteins | sample PopdelMetagenome_19_FD_205665 | JGI IMG/M metagenome (GOLD analysis project Ga0325403, IMG submission 205665) | Populus deltoides microbial communities from Bellville, Georgia, United States - Xylem-PdKOR-R4 | ecosystem: Host-associated > Plants > Phyllosphere > Stem > Wood/Secondary xylem... | reverse complement strand
AAAAAAAGCTAATCACACCTCCAAGCTAAATACCCATTAATATTATTGAAATAGTAACTGTAACTGTAATAACCACACGTCTTCACTCTTCATTTTTCAGATTTCATTCATTTCTAGTTTGAAGATAGTTTTTGTGATATTCAGAGGTAAGAATGGGGACAATTGCCCTCCTAACTTTTTTTATAACTTGTCATCCTACCATGTCGTTCTGCTAGGAAATAGTTTCTTTGGAACAATTGATGATTTTTTAATACATTTTTTACCCCGCCTCCATACGAATCTTACCTCTACTACTGTTTGTCGGCATAAAATACTTCACCATCGAGCTTCAATTGTAAATTGTATGCCTTCGACCTTTTTTTTGTGTGCGTGTCTTCTTTTTTGTGTCTTCTCTCTCTTTTTCTTAGAATCAGTGGCTAAGAAATATTCCTAGAGCTTCGTTTGAATTGATCCTCTCCCGAGGCATATAATACAAACACAATACGAAAAGACGTCAAATTAAGGACTACGAAAGGCAGTCATTTGGAGGAAATGTTGACAGCATTCGAAGAAGTTTCTTATCACCACCTCATAGTAAAGATCATATGTCCGCCTCTAGATAGTTAAAGGACAGTTGCAATAATGCAGAGGAGAAGTACTGCATGATTGCCAATTCCTGCAGCAACAAAATATCCAGTGAATTACCATTGGTTTTCGTACGTTCAAAAACTGGGGAGAAACAGTCCATATCTCCGTCAAGCATTAGAATGCCAAACAACGAATAACAATTACGATTATTGATTCTCAAAAAAAAAAAAAAAAGTAAAATATACAACAACAACAACAACAACAACAACATTGCATGTTCAAAAGTCCTACAAGATTTTCGAGATGCCAGACATGTGATCTTGCGGTGTGATCGAAATAGCTCAGGAGGGATAGACAGAGAAGGAGATGATGAGTTGGGTGGCAAGAGGGACGCTAATGGCTGAGCTTTCTATCAGTAGGCTCCAAATAGGAAGACCTTCGTGATAGTAATACAAGGGTAGCAAATTAACCGTTGGATCTTGCAACGCTAAGAAAAGGTCTTACAAGGTCAAGAAGAAATCGTGGTGGGGACATAAAGAAACTATTAAGGTTATAAAGCTCAGATAGGATAGCACCAAATTAAGGCCAACAGCTTTCTGTTTCGAAATGGCTAGTGTCATTGTAGCCTGAAGTTGCAAATCTTCCATCCACGGACATTTCCTTAGGCCTCAACTGGCTTTGTATCAAAGTGTCAGCCATGGTGTTCTTGGTGAGGAGTCTTTGCACTTCGACATGCATCTTCAAAGAATTAACCTGCAGCCTGCTGCAAAAAAGATCGTGAGCATCAACTGTCTTTAATTTTTTGATGTCACTAAGACAATTTGAGATTAACGTTTAGTTAGAATTAAGAGGACCGTAAAATAGGAAATAGTAGAAAGTGAGAAGCTTTAAGTAGGAACTTTCAAGTTTTCATATGATCCTGTTTTTCGTTCGAGTAAGATGGGATTGATGAAACTGAATTAGCAATTACTGTTTTCAAGATTTCCCAGTACTAATTTAACTTTCACAGATGTTGAACAAAACAAAACTGTTAAGCAAAAGGAAAATTAAGTGCTCCATACCCATACCTTGAAGAGAACTTCCACCAGCTGTTTACTTACTTTTCTTTTTCCATGAAAGCTAGCTCCTCACCCCATTACTTTGTGATTTGCGAAGAGATGGATAGCTAGGTAAGAAGCTTTATGAAGGGAAGGTCGGGCTAGATTATGGGCCCAACAGCGATGAATCTAAGACTAGTGATCCACATCCGAAGGAGATGTTTGGTGTGAGTAAAGTCGTGCTGAAGTTAAATATTACAGAGAGGTTGAAGATTGTTTCATGTTCGATGCTACAAGAGGAAAGGAGGGTTATTAAGGTGGTTAAGATTTGACTGGAGAGGAAGGGTTAAAATATTTTTAATAGGGATAAACTTTTATTATTTTTTTTAGTTTTTTACACTTCTAACCCACATTTTATTTTTTTAATTTCAATAAATATGCCATGCAGAGAAGGAAGTTAATTATGTTTTGACTTATAAAGCTCAAATATTAAAAAACATACTAAGAGAAATTGGTGTTGTTAGATATACTATTTGTTGTAGGAGTATATCACTACCAGAAAATCGGAGAACACCAACAGAATTACCGATGGAATTTTTCATCGGAAATTTTTAACGACTGACCTAATTCCATCTCAAACTCAGTCGGTATTTACCGACAAATACATTCCGTCGGTGATATCGTCGGTATATACCGACGGGCGAGAAACCTTTTTGAAAGTTGCAATGGCGTGATGACGTGGATTTTTTTAGACGAATTTACGGACGGAAATACTGAGGGATTCAAACCCGGATAGCCGTTCAGCGACGTGTTGCTTCCACCGGTGGAATCACCGATGGTATCACCAATGGAAGGTTTCCGTCGGTAAAAGCCAGTACATACTGACTCTGCCGACACTCTCTTCCTCTCTTCCTCTGTTTCTCCTTCTTCTTCCTCTTTTTCTTCCCCATCCCACATCTCCCCTCCCAAACTGCAGCCAACCACCCATCCCAACTCTCCCCTCTTCTTAACACAAGCACTCAAGTTTCTTATACTTTTGTACGTGGTCACAACATCTGTTAATTCTTGTGGATTTTATCATTTTTTGTAAGTAAATCTATCTTTTTTAGTTTTAACTTTTAAATGTGAATTTTATTGTTTTTTTAGTATATATATTTTGTTAAAGAAACTTGTTGTATGAACATATAATTTTATAGTTATTATAGTTTGTTTTAGATTTTGTCAAATTATATTTGTTTGTAAATTGTTGAAATTTTGTTTGAATTATACCGAATTATATGTGTTGTGATGAAATAAATAATAACTTGTTTAACGGGTCTGTTTTAATTGTTATCAATTCTATTGCGAAGTTGTGATTTCTATAAATTTATATATGTATAAATTTGTATGTATGAACATTGATAGTTGATAATTGATAATGAATATTTAACATAAGTTTTTTCTAGTTTGTTGGATAATTGATAATGAATATTTAAAATAAGAAACCAATATTTTTTTATGTTTTATAGAGATTCAATAGAAGTCATGGATGTATCAGGACTTACCCCAAGGATTGCGAAGGATGGATTATTATAATGGTGTTCAGGGTTTTATTAATTTTGCAACATCTATCCCGAGGAATTTTACTGATGGCGGTATTAGGTGTCCATGCAGGAAGTCTAAAAATTTAAAGTTTCTGCATCAAGATGTTGTATCGATGCATCTTCTAACCAAAGGGTTCATGCAGGATTACCTGTGTTGGTATGCACACGGATAACTATTTGTTCCTAATAAGAGCATGGTTGAAAAGGTGGTTGGGTCAACTTCTAGTGCTATCAAAATGCATGAAGTTGGAAATGAGAACAGTAATCCTTACATGAATATGGTTATGGATGCAATGAGAATGAGTGAAGGTAATGTCAGTGAATTTCCAAATGTAGAAGAAGAACCTAATATAGATGCAGCAAGGTTTTTTGATCTGTTGAAATATTCTGACGAGCTATTATGGGATGGCTGCACGAACCACAGTAAATTATCGGCCGTAGCACAGGTGTTCACCATCAAGTCAGATCACGGGTTGAGTGAGGCCGGTTATGACAAGATTATCGAATGGGCGAGAAGCATTTTACCTGATGGGAACAGGCTGAAAGAGAACTTCTATGCTGCCAAGTCCATGATGAAACCTCTCGGTTTAGGATACCAAAAAATCGACATGTGCCCTAACTTCTGCATGTTATACTACCTTGAAAATGCTGAGCTGACCGAGTGCATGACATGTGGGCATTCCCGTTACAAACCCAGAACTGGAAGAGGAAAGACTCTCGTGGTATATAAAAAACTTACATACTTCTCAATCACACCTAGATTGCAAAGGTTATTCATGTCACCAAAGATTGCTGAGCACATGACATGACACCAATCACATCATGATGTTGATGGAGTGATGGTGCATCCTTCTGACGATGAAGCCTGGAAACACTTTAACAATGTGCATCCTCACTTTTCAGCTGAATCAAGGAATGTGCATCTTGGGTTGTGTACAGACGGATTCAACCCATTCGGGTCATTTGCTGCTCCTTATTCTTCTTGGCCGGTCATACTGACAGTTTATAACTTGTCACCAGGGATGTGTATGAGGTTGGAGTTCATGTTTCTATCTATGGTCATACCAGGTCCGAGCAGTTCGGGTAGGAATATAGATGTTTGTCTTCGTTCGTTGATTGATGAGTTGACGCAAATGTGGTCCTCTAGAGCTTTGAGTTATAACATCTCGAGGAAACATAATTTTGTTATAAGAGCGGCTTTGATGTGGACTATCAATGATTTCCCAGCTTATGGAATGGTTTCTAGTTGGAGCACGCATAGAAAGCTAGCATGTCCATACTGTATGGAGAACAACAAGGCATCACGCTAACAAACGGGGGTAAAGTTTCTTTTTTTTAACTTTCATCGTCACTTCTTGCCGCCGAATCACAAGTATAGAAAGAACAGGAAGGATTTCTTTATTGGCAGAGTTGAAAAGGATGTTGCACCCCCGTGTCTTTCTGGTGAAGAATTGTTTGATATTGTTTCAGAATACGAAGACATTGTATTTGGTCTCCAATCAGGTAAGCAGAAGTTTCCTAGTTTTGGTTTGACCCATAACTAGGTGAAGCAAAGTATATTTTGGGAGCTTTCTTATTGGAAGACCAATCTTTTCTGCCATAACCTTGACGTCATACACATTGAAAAGAACGTGTTTGAGAACATTTTCAACACCATCATGGATGTAAAAGGGAAGACAAAGGACAATATCAAGGCTAGATTAGATGTAGCGTTGTTCTGTAACCGTAATAATATGGAGTTGGTTTGTGATGGGTCACGGGTCGCAAAACCAAGAGCAAGCTTCGTGTTAGAGAAAAACGCACAACTACTAGTCTACAAATGGCTTAAGAGTCTGCGTTTTCCCGATGGACATGCCTCGAACATATCAAGGCTGGTTAATACCGAGGAATGCAGATGATATGGAATGAAGAGTCATGACTACCATGTTTATGCAAACACTCATCCCATTAGCTTTTCGTGATTTGTTGCCAAAGGGGATATGGGATGCACTAACGGAGATCAATCATTTTTTCAGAGATATATGCTCCAGCAAGTTGAATGTTGATCGCATTGAGAGGCTTGAAACGAATATCGTAGAGACAATATGCAAACATGAAATGATATTCCCTCCATCATTTTTTGACTCAATGGAGCATTTACCCGTACATTTACCGTTTGAGGTAAAAGTTGGAGGACTGGTCCAGTACAGATGGATGTATCCATTCGAGAGGTTAGATATTACAGTTGCTATGTAATTCATAATTAAATGTTTTTTTATTTTTTTATAATTTTTGATTAATTATATATATATATATGCAGGTACTTGTTCAATCTTAAAAAAAAGGTTAAGAACAAGGCGCATGTTGAGGCGTCTATATGTGAGGCCTATATTGTTAAGGAGATCTCAACATTTATCTCATACTATTTCAAACCTCATTTAAGAACGAGGATCAAACGTGTTCCACGGCATGATGATAGTGGTGAAGTGCCTTCAAGTGAGAACTTGTCAATATTCTCTAATCCTGGACGACCCACACCTAAAAATGCCGTGAGGGGAAGATATTTGTCTGAAATAGAGTTCAGACAAGCACACAATTATATCTTATTTAACTGTGATGAGCTGAGACCTTTTATTAAGTAAGTAGATGTTCGACTTAAACTTTGTCAAGAGTGTACTATTTATGTTTTGTGATACCATACACTCATATAATTTGGAACAACCTTGCAGGCAACATCGACGATACTTACTGTCCAATAACTCACAGCTGACCGAATCCCAGATCTTTCAATTACAAGATGAACAATTTGCCACATGGTTTAGAACACATGTAAGTCCTATCACAAACTCATAATCTCTTGCAATGTAATTCACTGTACGTAAATATATATTACATAATATCCGTTTATTGATTGTTGTTGTATTTAATATACAAGGTTTATCAAATGGGAGTTAGTGCTGCTATTTCACTGTCTTTACTAAGCATGGGCCCTGAAAGAAAAGTCAAGTGCTATAACGGGTATTTTGTCAATGGATATGTCTTTCATACTGAAGAATACGGGCATGGAAGAAAGATATACAACAACGGTGTTTGTATTACGGGATCAACTTCTAGTGAATTTGAAGTTGACTACTACGGTAGATTGGAAGAGGTCATCGAACTGCAATATCATAGCGAGCAGAATAAAGTGTTTTTATTCAAATGCTATTGGTATGACACAATTGACAGAGGAATCAGAGTAGATCCTCACTATGGTCTCGTTGAAATCAACTCAAAAGTAAGACACCGCAACGTAAACGACGTCTTTGTTTTCGCAAAGCAATGCGAACAAGTTTATTACACATACACCTCTTCCTTTAGAAAGGACCGATCAAGAGTTAATTGGTTATCCGTTTTAAAAACAAAACCCAGGGGTTGTGTCAAGGTTGTTCAGGATGAGAACAAAGACACAAGTGTGATAGAAGAAGTCTTTCAAGCTAGTGAGTTGGTTGAACCATACAAAGTTGCTTCTTCGATTGACTTAGAAGAAAATTCAAATTTTTATGTTTTCGACGATAGTCTTGTTGATGTTGATGTTGATGTAGAGGAGTTGAATGCCGTTTTGAGCTCTACTAATTCAGTAGAGAATGTTGATGAAGAAGATGATAACCACATTAAAGAGTGCGGTGAAGTGGATGATAACAATTCAATTGAGGACGAAGATGAAAATTCTGACTAAACATGCTGTAAAACCTTATTTTTATAATGTAATATTTTGGAAAATAAAATATTTATTCTTTTTTAATTGGCAACTCCTGTTATTGTGTTGTGTGTGATCTAAGTGTGCGGGAGGATAGACAAAAATACAGGGAGAAGCTGTAGAAATATTGACTTGTGCCACACTTTTTGTCGGTTTCACCGACGAAATTCAACATTCCGACGGATACACCGACAGAATGGGAAATTACCGACGAGTATACCGACGGCCTAGTGCCGTCGGTATTTCATGGAGAGTTATCAAAAAATTACGAAGTTGTGCCACAATCACCGATGGAAATCACCGATGGAAATCGCATATCCCGAAGCGCACGCCTATCAAAGGCACAATTTCCGACGGATTGAAAAAAATAGGAGGCATTTTTGAAATTTTTGGTGTGCATTTCAACTTATTTCCGACAGAATTACCGATGGAATTTAATGCCATCGACAACATTTAATGTTCCGTTAGTAATTCCGACGGAAAAATTGGCATATAAAACCACCCCCCCTCCCCCATTTGGTTCATTTTTTCTCTTGGCTCTCATCTCTATTTCTTCTCCTCTTTGTTTGAGTTTAGTTTTTGGAAGAGATTTTATTGTTTTGGTGGTAGTTTTAAACATATTAAAAGGTATGTAATCGTTTTTCTTTATCTTTATATTTTTTTATTTTAATTATCATTATTTTTTGGTTTTCTTTGTTTTGTGTATTGTTTATAGATAAAATCTAAAAATCAACACACTATTAAAGTAAGCATTTTTTATTTTGAAATTGTTTTTGAATTAATGTAGTGTTTTTTTAGTTTTGTGTATTGCTTGTTTTGTATTTAGGATGTTTTGTTTAATGTTATTTAGTTTTTTCATTTTATTTATTAATTTTAAGATATTATTGTTTGTATTGGAATAATTGTTATTGTTTAATTTATGTTACAAATGTGAATTGAAATATAGAATTAAATTTAATTATTTTATATTAATTTTAGGATATTATTGTTTGTATTGAAATAATTGTTATTGTTGAATTTATGTTATAAATGCGAATTGATATATAGAATTAAATTTAATTAGTTTATATTAATTTTAGGATATTATTGTTTGTATTGAAATAATTATTATTGTTGAATTTATGTTATAAATGTGAATTGATAAATAGAATTAAATTTAATTAGTTTATATTAATTTTTATGATATTATAGTTTGTATTGCAATAATTGTTATTGTTCAATTTATGTTATGTTGTTTCTTATTTTGATTAATTTTAATTGTTATTTATGAATTTGTATTGATGGTAGTTGAAAATATATACATTGAATTTCTATAGATGTTAGGTTGTATATAGTTGATTTTGCAATATTTGTGTAATTATCAATATTTGTAGGTATGAAAACTGTGGTAGTCTCTAATACAAGGGAGGTACTGTCGAATTTTTTTTTAATAATTGAATTGGTATAGATATTAGGCTATATATATGATGTTGATGGAGATTATATGGATTGTGGTTATTGTAAAGATTGCAGGTTTGAAAAATATGGGTAGTCTATAATATAGAGGAGGTGCTGCTGAATTTTTATTAATGATTGAATTCCTATAGATATTAGGTTATATATATGATGTTGATGGAGATTATATGAATTGTGGTTATTGTAAATATTGCAGGTTTGAAAACTGTGGGTAGTCTTTGGTATAGGGGAAGTGCTACCGAATTTTTTTAAAATAATCAAAGTTAATTTATGTAATAATTCATATACATTTGTGTAGATGCATCGAATGAAATCTACAGCATGTCGTCAGCAGACGGTTACACCTAGTTCTTCTAGCAGCGAGGAGGACATCTCTTTAGGTGCTGATCACGAAAATGTATCTACGCCACCGTGTGATGCTGCCTCTTCTAGCGCGGTTTCACAGCGCAGAAGCGGTGTGCCTTCACAGCAGGGTCAATCCACCTGCAAGTACCAGGCACAATGGAAGGATGACCTCTCAATGTAAGTTTGTTTAGGTTTTAGTTTTTTTTTTATAATACTTATAACATAATTTATGAACAACTAATTAATTTTTTATTATTTAATTTCAAGTTCACAAACATTGAGGCTTCCAGGACAATTACATTAGCATTGAAATCGTCGATGGAGATTCTATTGTTTCAATGGAGTCAGGTCTCCAGACATCCTGAGTGGAGACCTAATATCGATGCCTGGTTTTGGCGATTTCAGGTAGGTGTTAATTTTTAATTTCCACTTTATTTTTAATAAATAATTTTTGTAATTTTATATCGTGTACTATTTTTATTTTCAATGAATTATTTGAGTGGGACAGCGTGGACAACAATGTTGTTAGGAGAGTATGGGAGAATCACGTGGCAACTAGCTAACATCGAAAATAATATTTATTTTTTATTTATAATTTTATGTTCTAAATTCTAATTAGTTATTATGGAAGTAAGTTACGTGGTTTTTAGTATGACACCCAAAAAAAGACGAAAAGATATGCAAGGGACAACGGTCTTGAAGGATGGAATAAGGTGGTGGTTTGACTAGAATTTAAACCGCTATTCATCTCGGGAGATATATGGGCGGCATATATTGAGCATGTAACATCTGGGCGGTTCTCACGGCGCTCACAATCCGGAGTCGTCAACCGGAATTGGCAAATTTATGGTTCGGTGACCACGCACACTGGCGGCTCCGTCCCGTTCAGCGCACATGCGAAGCGGATGGTAAGATTAATTTAAATGAAATATATCGTTAATTAATTTGTTGTTGCTTATAAATATATTTAACTTGCAATCTTTTTTTTCTTTACAGGCTACGTCTTTTGGATGTGAGCCGAGTCCAATGGAGCTATTTGTAGAGACGCACGTGTGGAGTCAAGACCGCCAAAAGAGGGTGTTGTAGTACGTGGACAACCGTGCTCAGCATTTTGTGGTATGTTCGATCAATCAGTTTATTTCATAAGTTATTATTTTCTTGATTTGAATATTATGATTTAAAAAAAAACAAACAGGAGACCTATAATAGCCGATTAAGAGAGAGATACAGAGACGATCCTTTGACCCAACCAGATTTCGATCCGGATTTGTGGATGGAGGACGGATCATCTGGTGGACCCGATAAAAATCGGGTCTACGGGCTCTCCAACACTACGGCCAAAAAATTACGGTCGGCCCGTAGTGTCTCAACCATTGGAAGCTCTCCATCAGTATCAAGCACCTAGTCAGAGGAGTTTTTAGCCTTGAAACAACAATATGAACGGCTCTCAACGGATTATGCTCAGCTCCATCAAATGGTCATGGAGATTAGATCAAAGATGGGTGGTGATCGTATGGTCCCAACAATATGTGCTGCTTCTTTTTGGTCATACGGTCCCGGCAACAACCAGCCTCCTCCTCCTCCTCCTCCAGCTCCGCCACTATTTTAATTAGTTTAATTTTTTAAAAAAAACATTAAATTTGTAATGAATATTTCGATGAATATTATTTAACATTATTTTTACATTTTTAATGTTTAATGCAAATTTATTTGGTTATTAAGTTTTTTAACTGTTAATAAATAATTTTTTAAAAATATTTTAAATAAATACCTACAGCTTTACAGAGGGAATCTGTCCGTTGGTATTTTAGGATAGTTTACAAAATTTATGGTCGTGCCACTTTTACCGACAGAATATATACGTTGATAATTTCATGCCACAATCACCGATGGAATATCCATTAGTAATTACCGTTGAACATACAGACGCTTTTATTCCGTCGGTAACTTGGTGGCCGAAATATTTTTGGTGTGCTTAGCCGTTTGTAATACCGTCGATTTTTCCTTCAGTATTTGTTTTTTTAATTACCAACAGAAATTGTGACGGAATTAGAAATTACTGACGCTCATGACTCCGATGGACTAATTCCGTCGGAGATACCGTCGGTAAAAATATTACCGATGATTTTTGTTCTTTACACCAACAGAATTAATTCGTCGGTAAAACTGTTTAATGCCGTAGTGTATATTACATTAAGATTGTGTTTGTTTTAGAATTATAAATTAAATAATAAGTGTTGACAGGATGAGTGTTAAAAATTGAACACAATCTTAATGTAATATGTGTTAACATGATAATTGATTTGTTTTGCTAGATATTAATTAATTTCTTTAACATTAAATTAAAATTTGTTTTGCTAGACATACTTTATAATAAGTGTTAACATATGATATGTTAATGGTGTAAGAAATAGTTCAATTGTGAAATGTTAAGGATGTTTGATAAATATGTATAGTTTATATATAATGTTAAGACTCAATGATTTTAAAATTGAACACAATGATAAACAATATATATATATATATAAGATCCCATTGATTATTTTTTTGTAAAAAGATAAAAAAAATATTTTTTAAAAAAATATAAAATTTTCAAAAACTCTCTCTTCTCATCATTTTAGTTACCCTAACCCTATATCAATTAAGAATGTGTTTGGTAATGCGATTTAACTTATTTTTCAAAATACTTTTTAAATTACTTTTCATTTTAAAAAACATTAAATTGATACTTTTTAGGATTGTTTTATGATTTTGATGTGCTGATCTAAAATAAAAATAAATAAATATTATTTTGATACATTTTCAATTAAAAAACAATTTTAAACAAACACTCTTGATTGTTGTGGATAGGCCTTAGCCCAAAGTGGTTGGGGCTTTTTTTCCCATCTTTTTATCTTTTGGTTTTTATTTAATGCCATCATTTAGTATAGGGTTTTTATTGAATTTTATCCTTCAGTATTGGGTTGATGGTAAATCAATTTTTGTAATTTTATCTTATAATAAAAAAAAAATTCAATTCAGTGGAGTCTATAACCCAGGTTACGGGCTTTATGTGTTGATTAGGATTAACTTGACTTGTTTTTTTCTTTGATGTTGTTTTATCTATCTAATTAATAAGGTAACATCAAAACAATTCATATATAATTTAATTTTAAACTCTAAATAAACAAAAAGTCAAGTAGTTTCAAGTTTAAACTATTATAATAATGTCAAAAAAAATTATTTACCGTCTACATATTATATTTTTTTTACATTTAAAACATATTTTTTTCCAAGCTTTAGGCGTGGGAAAAAAACTAGTTATACAATATACCAAAAGGGCTTAGTACCCCTGTTATTGTTTACCAAGACTCAAAGCACTGTGGATTGGAGTAGTGTAATGGCAGCCCAGCCCTTGCCGTAAAGAGTTATGAGGGCAGCAGGGGAGGGGTGGGGTTGTCTTTTCACTGGGATGCATTTGGCATTGAAGATATGGTTGGGGAGAAAATGATCACTTCAAGTTTTGGTGGAGTTGCCCTGAGTGTCAGCTAGGCCCACGCACCCACGTGAGGACATCTGGCGTTTGGGCTGACCTGCCCTTGTGCTAGGTTAGACTCGAGCGCCACGTGGCGCTGGGGCTGGGGCTGGCTTGCCCTGAATGTCAACTAGGCCTGCGCCCCATGTGAGGACACCTGGCGCTTGGACTGGCCTAACCTTGTGCTGGGTTTGACCCGAGCGTCACGTGGGGATCGGGATGGCCTGCCCTTGTGTTGGGTCTGACCTGAGCGCCATCTGGACACATCCATGCCCAACCTCATATTGGGTCTGGATGCAGCTGCATCTAACTCCATGTTGGGCCTAGAAGTGTCCCCGCCTAACTCCACATTGGGTCTGGACGCGAACGTGCCCAACCCAAGCTGGGTCTGGCCGCATCCCCGCCCAACCTTACATTGGGTCTGGACGCGACCATGCCCAACGCACACTGGGTCTTGCCGCGTCCCCGCCCAACCTCACGTTGGGTCTGGACGCAACCGCGTCCTCCTCCATATAGGACCTGGACACGTGCGCGCCACACCCCACGTTGGGTCTAGACGCGACCACGTCTAACTCCATGTTGGCCCTAGACGTGTCCACGCCCAACCCCACTTTCGGTCTGGGCGCGATCAGGTCTTGCGCTAGACCCAATGCAATTGGTCCAACGCAAGACCCAATGGTAATGGGTCCTACCTCAAGACCCAATTCGCTTGGGTCCTCACCAAGACACAAATAATTTGTGTTATAAATATTCTTTGGTTTTCTTAATATAATAATGTGTGTTATAAATATTATTATTTTTCTTATAACTCAAAGTGTTCATATCAAAAATATTACTATTTGTGTTATAAATATTATTATTTTTATTATAACTCAAAGTATTGATATAAAAAATATTATTATTTGTGTTATAATCATCCTTCGAATTCTTAATATAATTATTTATGTAATCAATATTATTATATTTATTATAATTAATAGTATGAATATTAAAAATATTATCATTTGTGTTATAAATATTTTTTTATTATAATTAATATTATTAATAAAATAATTAATAAATTTGAAAACAAATTATTATTAATATTTAAAAAAATCATTTTTTGTATTATAAATTTTTACAGTATTTTTTATGAAAATAAAAAGTAAGCCCGCCGCGTAGCGCGGGCATCCAAGTGCCGCTCTTACTATTTACCTAGACTTAAAGCACTGTGGATTGGAGTAGTGTAATAGCAACTCAACCCTTGCCACAAAGAGTTGCAAGGGTTGCGGGGGAGGGATGGGGTTGTCTTTTTACTGGGATGCATTTGGCATTGAATGGATGGTTAGGGAGAAAATAATCGCTTCAAGTTTTAGTGGGGTTGCCCTGGGTGTCAGTCGGGCCCGCGACCTTACGTGAGGACACCTGGTGCTTTGGTTGACATGCCTTTACGCTAGGTCAAGCCCGAGCGCCACGTGGTGCTAGGGCTGGCTTGCCCTTGTCCTAGGCGTGAACAAGGTCTGCGCCCCCACGTGGGGACACCTGGCGCTTAGGCTGACCAACCCTTACACCGGGTCTAACCCGAGCGCCACATGACACTAACATTAGCTTGCCCTTGCCCTCGGTCAGACCCGAGCACCACGTGGCGCTCGGTATTGTATGCCATTGCCTTAGGCATGAGCCAGGCTCGCGCCCCCACATGGGGACATCTGCCACTTAAGCTGCCCGGGCTTGCGTGAGGATGGGCCTGGAGGCGTCCAGGTCCAACATAGAGTTGGTCGCAGTCATGTTCAGGCCCAACATGGGGTTTGGACCTGGAGGCGTCCACGCCCAACCAGGTCGTTGGGCTTAGGGCCTATCCAGACCTAAGGTGGGTGGTTTTTGGGTCGTGGACGAACCCAAGTGGGCTGGGGCATTATTTGGGCCTAGGGGGTTAGGTTGATGCCCGGTCCCATGGGGGTGGGGTCTTTGACTGGACCAAACAAGCTTGGGGTTTGGATCCGTAACCAGAGGACTTGGTGCCTTTTCTCGGACCCACGGGGGTTGGGTCCACGCCCGGACCTGGTCACGTCCAACTCAACCTCACGTTAGGCGTGGACACATCCAGGTCCAACCTTGGACACCTCCACCCCCAACCCACCGTTGGGTCTGGACGCGACCGTGCACAACCCCACGATGGGGCTTGACGCAACCGCGTCCACCCCATATTGGACTTGGACACGTATACGTCCACCCCCACGTTGGGCCTAGACGCGACCATGTCCAACTTCATAATGGATCTGGACGTGTCAACACCCAACCCCACGTTGGGCTTGAACACGACCGCGACCAACTCCATGTTGGACCTTGACGTGTCCGTGCCCAACCCCACGCTGGTCGTGGACCCAATGGTAATGGGTCCTGCTTCAGGATCTAATTCACTTGGGTCCTCGCCAGGACCTAAATAATTTGTGTTATAAATATTCTTCAGTTTTCTTAATATAATAATGTGCGTTATAAATATTATTATTTCTCTTATAATTTTAAATTTTTATATAAAAAATATTATTATTTTTGTTATAATCATCCTTAGAATTCTTAATATAATTATTTATGTGATAAATATTATTTTTTTATTATAATTCTAAATATTCATATAAAAAATAATATTATTTAACTTATAAATATTATTATTTTTAATATAATTAATACTATGAATATTAAAAATATTATCATTTATGTTATAAATATTATTAATTTTATTATAATTAATATTATTAATAAAATAATTAATAAATTTGAAAAAAATATAATTATTCATATTAAAAAATATTATTTTTTGTATTATAAATTTTTAGAGTATTTTTATAAAAATAAAAAGTGAACTCACGCGTATCACAAACATTCAACTAGTAAAGATTATAATAGGTCAATTACACGCACGATTGTCGCAAGTATAACATCAATGGAATAAAAAGTCGAAGAGCACTTAGACTAATCTAAAAGGCTGATAATACATAATAAAATGAAATGTAAAAACATTGAAAGCATTGATATCTAAAGGAGTTGCCGTATGGCGAGTTGATTGATAAAACTTAGAAAAAATGAAAAAAATAAAGAAAACAAATCCAAAATCTAAAGTAAAAAAAACATTGATTATTTGCTTTTGCATCAATGCATGTTAATCATGGCGAGTTGCTTAAACTAACAATAAAAAACAAAACAATCATTAAGTTGATGTACTTTCATTACATCCTCATGTAATATGCATGGTAAACAAATTTACAAGGTGTTCATTTGTTTTGTTATTTCAACATTCAATAATCAATAGTTACCTATAATGGATATCTTTAAATCATGATGTTCTCTAATTTGATCATGCTTTGAATCCTTGATGTCAATAACGACTTTATAATTGGTTGTTTTTTAAAGTCTATATAAATTTTATCCACAAGTGAAGCATTTTCAATCGAAAAGCTTGAAATTGCTTTCATGACATGGTCTTATACTTGCTAAAAGAATAGTCATGATCATTGTTATAGAATAGTTTATTTTTGAAAAGAAAATATATATAGATGTAATTGGAGATTTTAGATCAAAATATCTAACAAAAAGTAAATTATAAAACCTTGCTAATTTGTATCATTTATTTATCTTGAATGCATATTGCTCTTTCTTTTTTTTCTTATTTGTTGTCATTTTTTTTTTTTTGCATGTAAGTCTTTCATTACTAATGCTTTTTTATTACCATTAAAGCTAACTTTTTTATCAATAGGTAAAAGAATCAAATATAATGGTGTTAAAGGTTTAAACCATAAATAATTTCAAGTTGTAAATAATCAGTAGTAGAATGTATATTATGATTATATGCAAATTTAATAAATGACAAACAATATTTTTAATTTTTAAGATAGCTTTTAATAATTGAGTGAAAGTTTTGTTTACTACTTCAGTTTGACCATCTATTTGTGAATGACAAGTAGTATAAAATAAAAATTTTAGTTCCTAACTTACCCCACAAAACCTTCTAAAAGTAGCTCAAAAACATAATATCTCGATCAAACACAATACTCCTTGAAACACCATGTAACTGAACTACCTCCCTAAAGAATAGACATGTTATATTCTTTACATCATCAATTTTATAGCAAGATATGAAATGTGTCATCTTAAAAAATCTATATACAATATTAGATATGGAGTCTATTCCTTTTATTAACCTGGGTAAACCCAAAATAAAGTCTATAAGAATATCAACCAAAAGTTCATTAGGAACAGGTAAAGGTGTATATAACCCATAAGGCATAACTTTAGACTTAACTTGTTTATATGTTATGCACCTATCATAAATTTTTTACACATCTATTTTCATGTTATGCCAGTAAAAATATCCATGTAAAACTTCTAAAGTCTTGCTAATCTCAAAGTGTTCCATTAATATGTCACCATGAGCTTCCCTTACAAGCAATTCATATTTTAAATAATTAGGCACATATAATCTTTTATCTTGAAATAAAATCCACCATGCCTAAGAATCCATTAGTTGTTATAAGTTCACATTGGAAATAAATTTCACTGAAATCATTATCATTGGGATATATTTCTTTCACATACTTAAATCCTAAAAGTCTAGTATTCAAGGTATTAAGAAGAACATACCTTCATGATAATGCATTTGCAACTATATTTTTTACCTTGCTTTTATTTTATAACATATGGGAATGTTTTAGTAAATTTCATCTACTTTGCATGTTTACGATTCAACTTACCTTGACTTTTCAAATGTCTTAAAGATTGGTGATCGGTATGAATCACGAACTCCTCAGGCCAAAGGTAATGTTGCTAAGTCTCTAAAGTTCTTACTAATGCATACAACTTTTTATCATATGATGGGTAGTTTAGATTTGCACCATTAAGTTTTTCACTAAAATAGGCTAAGGGCTTTTTATCCTGCTTTAAAACAACTCTAATACCTATACCTAAAGCATCACATTTAATTTCAAATTTTTTTATAAAGCTAGGCAAAACAAGTAACGAGGCCGAAATTTTCTTTTAACAAATTAAAAGCTTTCTCTTGTTCAATTTTCTATTTAAAACCTACCATATATATATATATTACAATTTTAGTTAATAGAGCAACTATTTTACTAAAATCTTTCAAAATCTTTTATAAAAACTAGTCAATCGATGAAAACTTCTTAGCTCACTTACCATTTTAGGTGTAGGCCACTCTTTTATAGCCTTAACATTAGCCTCATCCATCTCAATATCTTTTTCACTAACAACATATCCAAGAAAAACAATATTTTCCATACAAAAGTCACACTTCTTTAGATTAAGATACAAACTTTTCTTTTCCAAGAACATCAAGTACATGTCTTAAATGATCTATATATTCATCTAATCATTTATTGTAAACAAATATGAACCTACTTATGAATGCAAACAATATATGGTTCATCAATCTTATAAAAGTATTAGGCGCATTAGTAAGTCTAAAAAATATGACTAACCACTCATACAAATCATATTTAGCTTTAAAAATAGTTTTTCATTCATCACCTTCTTTTATTCTAATTTGATAATATCCATTTTTAAGATCAATTTTAGAAAACAATAAGATCCATGAAATTCATCAAGCATATAATTCAATCTAGGAATATGATATCTATACTTTACCGTTATGTTTTTGATTGCTTTACAATCAATTAACATTCTTCAAGTATCATCTTTCTTAGGTATTAAAAGTACAGGAATAGCACATGGACCAATACTCTCTCAAATATACCATTTCAATATTAACTCCTCCATTTGCCTTTGAAGCTTCTTTATTTTCTCAGGATTACTTCTATAGGCTGGTCTATTAAGAATAGTTGAACTTGGTACTAGGTCAATCCGATGCTCTATACCTTTTTTAGGTGGCAATCCACTTGGAATTTCATAAGAAAATACATATTTAAATTTCTATAACAAAGAAACACAAACACTAGGAACACAGGAATCAAGTTTGTTAGTGTTAAATGTGCCTCCTTATTCAAGAGTAAAATCATAGGGATATCAGAAAAATAAGCATGTGTAAGATCACTTTCTAACCAAAGTTATGCAAGCACATTTAAGTCTTCAATTAAGGCTATTAGTTAGCTTTTTTATATTCATATTCTTAGTCTAGCCTCCCCTTCGCATGGTTTTTATTTAATTCATATTTCTTTATATAAGAAATGCATTCATATTCTGCATTTTTTTTTTAGATTAACGTGGGTGTCCAAGCCAGCTTATGCGCACCCTGACTAATCCCACAGACTCTGAAATTAACGACCATGTAAGTCTACAGTGGCCTTGAGGTTTGTGGGACTCGAACACATTCTGCATTGTTCTTGTAATGATTTGGGGATATATTTATTTATTTAAAGAAACTTCACGACCAATTCTTTCCAAAAAATCATGATTGCATATTCTATCCATATACAAAAAAATATTTGTCTTTCTAGTTTTTTTGTTTAAAAAAAAAGAAAAAAAATGTTTTTCATATTCATGCATATATGGACTTAATAACAAATTTGCAAAGTCCATTAAAAAAACATGTTTTTCATATTCATGCATATTTAGGTTTAATAACAAATTTGTTAAGTCCATTAAGACTTGGCCAAAATTAAAAGGTTCATTGGGCCGACATACCTAATAAACTTAAAAACTCAATCCAAATTTTATCTTTCTTATAAGTCCAATATCCATTTTAAAAATGACTTAATTGACATGTCTTTTTTACTGAGATCAATGTCAAAAGAATTACAAATAACCAAAATGACAAGTTTGTTTTACAGGGATCGATGTCAAAATCTTACAAAAGACAAGTCTTATTTTTTGAGGACTAGTGATAGTTTTTTCATGAATAACTAAAAAAACAAGTCATTTTTAAACATGATCGACATTAATTTTTTCACAAAATGATTAGAAATTAAATAAAAAATAAGTTAAAAACAATTAGGATAATTAAAGGCAATAAAAAGATGAATTTCGAAGAAAAACACATAATAAATGTAACTTTTCATAAGAACATGGTAAGGATGAGGTTGTTATTTCTTGAGGCATAACTAACCTCGGAACCAGTGCTGATTTTTAGGATTCTAAATTTTTTTTTAATTACTAGGTAACGACTTCTAATTTTCCTTAATATATATATTTTCCCTCAATATTGAAAAGTCTCGGTCGACATCACAATGTGACATGTCACGTTGTAACTTAATAGCTAAATTAGAGTTAATGGAATTATAGTGCTTGAGTCCACCATAATAAAAAGTGGGTGTTTATCCACTTTTCCAATGACCCTAGGAGTATGGAAGCCATAAACTCCTTCTAATGTATTGATTGTTATGTGATGAGTCACTTGTTCAAGGTTAGGTTCTTCTTCATCAACATTGTTACTATTCTATACATCCTCACCTTCATCATCAACTTTACACTAGTATAATTTTTTATTTTTACATTTATGACCTGGCACAAACTTTTCATCACACTAAAAACACAATCTTTTGGCCCTCCTCTCATTAAACTCCTAATTTCTCACAGATTTAATGAGTTTCATGATAGGTTTGTATTAAAAATATGGGTTAGGAGTAGGTAATGTGATGTATTGTGGTTGTTTTATATTGCTAGTAGTTAATATGGGTGAAATTTTATAAGGTGTTTTATTATTGCTAGGTCTAGATTGAACTATTTGGTTGGTGTTTAGTGAAACAGATTTGGGTAGTTTTGGTGGGATCTTCTATTGGCTAGAGTATTGTCTTGTAAATGTGCCAAATTATAGGCTTGATTTAAGACTTTAAGCTCGAACATCTTAACCATGTTTTTTTATTTCCACTTCCAATCCCTCTAAGAAAAACATCAAAGCTTATTTCTCACTGATTTCTGTCATGTTCCATAGTATGTCAAAGTCCCTAGTGTAAACCTTTAAATCTTCTATGTGCCTAAGATCCTTAAGCTTCTCTAGTGGATCCTTTTGACCATCAAACCTATAGCATATTGCTTTTATATATTCACTTCAAGTTACTACTTGGCCACCTTTGCTTTTCATAAAGTTCTGGTGCCAATATAAGGTTATTCCCTTTAAATAGTAGGAAGCCAACTTAAGCTTCTCAGTTTTAGCAATCTCCTCTATATCAAAGTATTGATTGCATTTGTATAACCATTTATGCACATCATCACCATCAAAATTAGGGAAGTCTTGTTTCGGTTTATGTATCTAATAAGTAGAGTAACTACCTTCATAGATCCAATATGATCTTGCAACATGATCCTCCTAGTTAAATGTTTAATAGTCATTCTAGGTATTGGTCTCATCATAAGTATGGTGCAACTTCTATAAAATAAAGTTTTGCTAGTAAGATAACTCATTAATAAGCTCCCCAAACTTAGCTTCATGAACATACTTAGTAACTTCTAGTTGTTGGTCATATCCTTCCGGTGATTCCATAACTCATATTTCTGTGATTTTTCCTTGCTTACAGACTCAAATGATTCTTCCAGCCTTCTGAGATCTTGTGACCTAGTGTCTAGAGCCATAGCTTGCATCCAAAGATTAGTAGCTCTGATATCACTTATTGCAAACAGTATTATGATAGAACCAACTTGAAAGTATTCTTAGAGTATTTGCAATACAAAGCTAGATTCCTGGAGTGGTGAATATACTAGAACTAGAGAAGAAAAAGAAAATGAAGATGAAGAAGAGAGAGAGAGAGAGAGAGTCTCTGCAAAATTAATTCATCATTCTTTCATGTTGTCATATTTCATTTTGTTACAGGTTTTGCATACAAATACAATAGCTAAAGCATTCTAGAAAGAAAGCTAGGTTCCTTCTCTTTCATGACACACGAAATTTTTATTACTGAAATAGCTACACAAAATAATGTGTTGCAAGTGAAACATTGTGTTTCCTAAAGCTAAAAACGATGCGTGTTATTAAAAATATAAACAAAAATAACTCTCTTCATTTACCAATCGTAGGCAGTGCGTGTTATAAAAAAAGTAAAAACAGTAATTCTCTCGATTTCCCTCTTCTTCAAATTCAAACTCTTGATATGCACACACGCAAGAGAAATGATGCACATGTAACTCTATATAGCAAAAATTTCTTGTTCATGCCAACACTGGAAATGTCATCAATGTTAAATCAAATGTATAAAAGGTGCAATGATAGTAGAATCTACTTTTAATTTTCCACATCAATCAAAGAAGAATCAAATTGTAGACATAATTTTGAAGATCTGAAATTAAACAAGCACATATGTACAAATATATTATTTTATTAAATATATGACCGAGTACAATCTCTATATAAAATATTCTTTCAAAAGAATAAGACAATTCTCTAATTATTTCCTTGGATTTGATATATGATAACTTAATTTATTTGAGAAATTAAGCCAAGATTTGTGCTTTGCAAGAACACGAATTTGGACGTGTATTGTGAAACAAGATTTAGTGATTTGATGATTTGAAGAGTATCTTTGATTTGTTCTCAAAGTATTATTGAAGAAATCTTATGGGTCATTTAGGCTTGATCTAATATAGCTTCGTTCTTTCTAGATTTTAAGCATAGATGAAATAGGCTCCTTGATTGAAAAGAGAACTTTTTTGCTTGAAGAGCTTGTCTTGAAAAAAAATTATATCTTCAAGAATTCCTCCTTTTTTTATATATAGGGTGAGACTTTCTATTTATAAAGATTTGTAGGGGCTCTTAGATCCTTTTCCAATGCCACATGACATGATTTTATTAGTTGATGTTTAATAACAGGATCTTGTATTTATGATAAGATATCTTAAATATCTTATCTTAAGTATTTATTCATAAAAAAATAAAATTAAATTAATATACTGTGAAATTTGATTGGTAAATTTTTTTTGATTCTACATAAGTATTCAAAGCTTTTTTCAGATTTACACCTCAATAATCTTCACAAAGCCCCATCAATTTTTTAGAGCAGGAATCTCCTTGTTAGCGGGCACATCATTCAGCAAGGCTATGGTGGCAGCAGCTGCAGAACATTCCCGATTGACCATTTCAATAAGTTGCCTTGCCATGATGGATAATGACATTATAGGCACATTTGTCAGGTGCGCAGCTGGCATTTGTCTTATAGTCCCGTGTGCGTCAATTATTAAGGCACATTTGTCAGGTGCGCAGCTGGCATTTGTCTTAAAGTCCCGTGTGCTTCAATTACACGCACTAATCCTTTGCAAAGTTCAGCAATCAATCCGGCGTGTGTATAAACATTAGGCTGAAACCCTTCGTCAATGTGTCCATAAAACAGCGCCTTTCCATCTTTAAGCTTCCCACACTTGCACAAACTATCAACAAGGATGGTATAGATTACCAAGTTAGGCTTCACAGACTCACAGTGCTCCTTTGCATCCCTTGAAACAGAGCCAACGCCTCTTCAAGACTCCCATGTTTGCACGAGTCATCAAGCAACACTTCAAAAGTCACGGATGTACCTGAAAAATCGTTGTGCAGCCAATGGTCTCCCTGCTTGACACAAGCCACTTACATGGTAGTAAGTAACTATATCAGGAACTAGACCTTTTCTCTCAACATTTCACAACCATATCATCATACAACATCGTAACTTGATCCATTTTTCCTCCTTACAAAGCCCATTCAATAAGATAGTAAAGGTCGCCATTCTAGGTTCCAACCCAAGCTTGAGGATTTTGCTCAATACAGAGAACCCAAAATCCACAGGCTGTAAATGGCAGAAGCAATTAATCAAGATGCTTAAACTATGTATATCATGTTTGACTCCTAGAAATTCTATTTCTCTGGACGAAGCAACCAGAGTCTCATAATGTTCCCTTCTAACAGATGATGACAACAGCTTACTCAATTAGACAATACTGGGCAGAGGTTTCCTATGAAGCATGTGCCTGAAGGATGCTAAAGCATCATCCATATCTCCAAACTATACCTTGTTATGCCAGCTGCTGCTGATAGTAGGGAAAAAAGAAGAAGAAGCTCATGATAGCTATTTGCTGTTGAGGATGAAATTTAAGAACAAAAGCCCGAAAAATCATCTTCGCCGCCATTATCGTACTTCTTCACTGCCCCTATATATATTTCTTTTTGAAATGGAGAGCGAGGGGGTGAGGGTGGCTTGCAAGAACAAGACGTTTTAACTTCGATGGGAGAACTGACAATATACAGCCAATGGTCCGTAGTTCTTAGATCTCGCAGTTATTGTGCGTGAGAGACAAATATAGTAGAATAAACAGCAAGCCACTAATAATTCATGTTAAGAATAATTACAAGTTCAGCAGAATTCAGCTTCAATTTTATATTAATGACACCATGTTAAACTCAAATTGTAGGAATTCATATATTCTTGTCGGTTAAGAGTTGGTAATCGATAATCTATCTTTCTATTCTATATAATAATAAAACTATGAGGAAATATATCAAAATTAGACATTCTGTCCATTTTTTATATATGCAATGTATAATTGTTTTATGCTCCGTTATCAAAATTAGACACTGATCATGTTCGTTTACGAAGGATGATAGAAGAAATGGAGAAAGGAGGAAAAACAAAACAAGCTGCCGTACCCTTTGACGGGCTGCGTCTGAGCTTAACTATAAATCAAAGTGCAGCAGCCTCCCATGTATTTCTTGATGGATAATCAGCAAACTAAATTTCTGATATAAATCTCTCCTGACCTAGGCAACAAAAACAACATCCACAATGTCTGGGAACTTCTCCTTGATTGCTGCTTTGATTCCTGAAGCAATAGACTCTGGTCCCGTATACTGGACACGGCATTCCCCATTCTCAACAGATAGCACTTCCACACTTCCGCCAAAGTTTGTAATAGCTGGTCTTAGTATATCCAAATGACCATTTACTCTCTACATTTCCACAACAGCCAGAATTAAATTATTACAATAACCAAAAAAACCAAAAACAAATAAAGGTTATACCTCAACAGTTGTCTCCTTTGATTCTTCGTCGGATACTTGGCGAATATCTTTAACAGCATCTCCAAATTTTCCCTTTAGAACTCTTTCAATTCCCATTTTCATGGTGGTTGTTGAGCTAGGACAGTCCCCGCATGCTCCTGTTATTCATTACTAGGTAAGCAAGCCCATTAACAACAATAATTATATATAAAGAAAAAATCAAGAAAAAATGGATTAAGTTAGAAAGAAATGACCTTGGAGTTTGAGAGAGATGACACCATCTTCAACAGACACAACATCGACGTTTCCACCATCAGCAATCAAGTAAGGCCGAACCTCCTCTAGAACGAGGTCCACGTTTTGAGGGTTGAGCTCCAATTGATGGGCAGAATAGAGTCCGGGAGATGAGGAACCAGTGGGCGCCGTCGCTTTGATGGCAGTTTTGTGGAAGATCCTCCTTCCAATTCCAGGGAGAAGTGTGCGTTGCTTTATGGTTAGGGATTGTGGCGAATTGGTTGATGGGATTTTCGGAAAAGGAGTGATTTTGGACAGTGCCACTGACGCTGAAGACGCCATGGGTTCTTTATGTTATTCACTTATTTGGGGTGATTATTTTGGGAATTCCTTGCGAGCCTTCCTGCCTCCTACTTTTTTTTCCTTTTTTTTGGGGTGGTGAGGGAGTGTACGTGTCGTTTGTGGCTGGATGAGATATTGGAGCTCGGTTTAGGGTGGCACGGACTTATGTTTGCAGTTTGTTTATTTGGTTCGGTTTTTGTTTTAATTAAGGTTTTTTTTTTTTTTTCAAAACCTAAGGGAACAAAACCAAATCAAATTTATTATAAATTATAAATAAAGCTAAAAGAAAGGGAAAAACACTGTTTTTTTTTTATATCTATTAGCACTTTGAATTATAATGTTAGTTTGTTTTTGCATTTTTACTCCCTTCTTTTTTCTTTAGTTATTGTTTTTTTTATTTTGTCGTTATATAAAGATTTAGAATAAATAATTTATTTTAATTTATTTTTATATAATTATTTCATTATTAAAAAAATATCACAGCATCGAGTTGGTATCAGAAAAATATCTCAGCATCGCGATATAATTTATTTTTAAAAAATATTTAGTTAAATAAAAAATAATTTTGAAAACACTAAGTTATTAAACTTTGTGGAGTCAATAACCCAGATTGCAAGCATGATGAAATAACCCTAGTTGCCCCTGTTTACGGGTTTAGCGGGGTATTTTTTTTCTAATTGAATTCGATTATACAATCATTTATTTTTATTTTTATCATATAGTCGCCACACTCATCAATATTGTGGATTACAATAGTAATCCACAGTTTTTTTTTTTTTTTGCATTTTGACTAGTAATCTATAATGTTAATTTTTATTATTTTTTGCATTTTGACTCCCTTTTTTATTTGGTTTTTTTTAATTTAGTCTTTATATGATGTGTTTATGAGAATTTAGAGTAGATAATTTATTTTAATTTTTCTTTTATTTGGTTACTGCAGTAACAAAAAAAAATCATAGCATTGGGTTGGTATTAAAAAACTATTTCAATATCGCGGTATGATCTATTTTAAAAAAAATATTTAGTTAAATAAAAAATAATTAAAAAAACTAGGTGGTTAAAATTTGTGGAGTTAATAACCCGGTTTGCAAGTTTGGTGATATAACCATGGTTGTCCTTATTTGCAGGTTTAACTGGGTACTCTTTTCTTCTTTTTTTTCTAATCGAACTCAATTATATGATTGTCTATTTTTTTTTATCATATAGTCCCCACATTGAATTAACACTATGGTTTACAATAGTAATCCAAAGTGTTAGTTTTTTTTATTTTGCATTTTGACTTCCTTTTTTTATTTGGTTATTAATTATTATTTTTTAATTTAGTCCTTATATGATGTATTTATTGGGATTTAGATTTGTCTTTATATGGTTGCTGCAGTATCACAAAATATTCTAACATCAGGTTAGTATTAGAAAAATATCTCAATATCGCGGTATGGTCTATTTTTTAAAAAAATATTTAGTTGAATAAAAAATATTTTTTAAAAAAACTAGGTTATTAAACTTTGTGGAGTTAATAACCTGATTTGCGAGTTTGGCGAAATAACCTTGGTTACCCCTATTTGTTGGTTTAGTTGAGTATTTTTTCTTGTTTATAACTGAACTCGATTACGTGGTTATCTATTTTTTTATCATATAGTCCCCACACCGAATTAGCATTATGGATTACAATAATAATCAACAGTGTTGATTTTTTCTCCTTTTGCATTTGACTCCTTTTTTTATTTGGTTATTAATTTTTTTTTTTAATTTAGTCCTTATATGATGTTTTTATGGAGATTCAGAGTAGAAAATTTATTTTAATTTGCCTTTATATGGTTATTGTAGTAACCAAAAAATATCTCAACATTGACTTAGTATCAGAAAAATATCATAATATCACAGTATGGTCTATTTTCTAAACAAATTTAGTTAAATAAAAAATAATTTTTTTAAAAATTAGGTTATTAAACGTTGTGGAGTCAATAACCCAATTTGCGAGTTTGACGAGATAACCCTAGTTGCCTCTATTTGCAGGTTTAGCAGGGTCCTTTTTTTTTTTTTCTAATTGAACTCAATTGCATAATTGATTTTACGATAAAAGATTTTTTTAAAAAAAACTTATGGGCTCGTTGTTGTGTATGGTGACTTTAACTTTTTTTTATAAATTCATTTTTTTTTCAATTTCATCATTTGATATTAGATTCATTGAGAATTGAGTTTCATAATTTGTTTCATTTTGTTTTCTATGAGGTTATCATAGTCTTAAAAAAAGTCGCAATATTGGTTTGACGCTTGATTTTGCGATTGTTTATTTTTGTTATCATATAGTTAAATAAATAATAGTTTAGAATAAAAACAAGTTATTAATACCAATGGAGTCCATTACCTGATTTGCGAGTTTGACGTGTTGACCCAGGTTATTTGTTTCATAAGTTTGATGTGTTTACTCATCAAACCTAATTTTTTTTAGTTTCTAGTCTTTTAATTTTTCAAATTGTTTTTTTTATTTCACTTTTATTCAATATTGAATTAGTTGAGAAATTGAATTCACGGTTTATTTTTTTCTATTTTTATAGGATTATCATGATTTCAAATAAATATTTTTTTAGAGTTGATACTTGATTTTAAAAATATCTAATGTTATCATAAATTAAATAAAAATAATTTATAAAAATAACAAAGTTATTAAACCTATTGAAATCCATAACTCAGATCACAAGGTAAATGAGGTTGATCCAATCTAGCATTGTCTAAATATAAAAACAATTATCATCTTAAAGCTTTTTTAAAAGTTATGTTATATTTTACTGGTCATCCAAGTTGTCTTTGAACTTATTAAATTGAATAATTCATTTTGGATCAACTTTCATGCGGTTAAATTCAAAACTCGAGTTAGGCAAAGAGTTAAATTGGTAGATTTTAAAATCAAACTACTTGATTGAATTTAATAATACTGTCGAAAAAAAAATTCACTCAACATTTTTTTTTTAAAATTTACAAAAAAAAAATATTCCGAATGAGCAAATGTACTGATTATGTAACAAGAAATATTTTTTGTTTTTTAGTTTTTTATGCCCGCATGCTCAAACTTTATAAATTTATAATTTTTATTATACCGAACTCTCATGTTGTGGAATTAGATAGATAATTTTTTTAATTTTTTGGATGCTTAATCATACCATAATTTTTTATTTATTTTATTAATTAAACATATTAATTTGTAATTAATTTTTTTTATTGAAAAAAAATATTGCATCACCTCGCAATGAAGAATCAAACTACTGTGCATGCACACACCTAACATGACACTGGAAGTAACATCCTTTGTTTATTTTCTTCATTTTTTTTTTTATCTTTCGAGTTGCATGCTAAATAGATTATATGTTTATATTTATGTGTTATATTATTTGACTTGAATTTTTAGATATTTTATGTTATTTTGTAAGGGAATGTTTGGGAATGCGGCTGCGGCGGCGTTTCTAAAAAATTGAATTTTTGTTTTTACTAAAATTTAATATAGTTTGTATATTTTAGATCGTTTTGATGTGCTAATATCAAAAATAATTTTTAAAAAATAAAAAAAACATTATTAGCATGCATTTTAGCACGAAAAGTTATTTGAAAAGCACCCACAACCATACTACCAAACACGCTCTAATTGAATGACAAACTATTGTTTAAATAACAAACTTAAATTACATTCTCTTTTAGTTTTCTATAATAATAATAATAATAATAATAATATATAAAGAGATTTAGATTAATTTTTACAAGGATTGCAGTGTGATATGATGTAATAAATATAATAATGGTTACATATTCTCTAATATTTATTTAATAAAATCTAGTTAATAAGTGAAAGTTAGATAATTAGATTTGTTTTATAAAATATACAATAATTTAAACAGCAAAAATAACAAGTCGAGTCTATATAAGTTTTATATGCACCCGACTCACGGTTAATCATACTTGTTGTTATAAAAAGTATTTGTTATTAAAAAGTTAATATTTTTTATTTTTTTGTTTTAAATTAATAATTTTTTAATATTTTTAAATTATTTTAATGGGCTAATATTAAAAAATAAAAAAATTATTTTAATATATTTACAATAAGAAAATAATTTAAAAAGCAAATATTATTATATATATATATTTGTTTTTTTTTTTAAAAAAAGCAAGTACAGTAAAATTGTCTTCTCTAACCGTTGTCGTAACACGCGACAAGCAATGATAATATCGACATTTGTTATTGTAGTGATTTTTCTCAATCTGTACGCTAAAGCTTGAAAGCCTCAAAAACATGTGAAGGCCGAGTTTCTTTCATAAAATTTGCCCTCATGAACACATAACGGGCCAATTTGGTAACCCTTAATCACGAACACGAACTCAGAACACGATAGACCAACAGTTCTTTCCCCACTCGGAAGGGAACAGGAAACCTCGGAATCTCGAGCTAGACTGACTGCACATTTCCCACACAACCTAACGCAGGCACCCGGCACCGCACAATCCCGCCAAAACCCCACCAAATATTATCCATCCACTTTAATGCTTGTCATTTGGTTGAACAGCATTTGACCGTGGAAGGCACCCCAGGAAGAAAAAATAAAAAAGATAAAAGAGGAGAGAGAGAGAGAGGAAACGAAAAGAAAAATGCACAAAACCCCCTCTGCCTAGGGTTTTCTTCTTACAGTCACAGAAAAGAAAAAAATTATGGTGGTTTTAGACTCAAATCCCGAACCCCAACCCCAACAAAACCCTCGACAGCAAGACCAGACTATCCTCTTCAACAAGAGTGAGGAAGTTGAAGTAAGCAGTGACGAGGAAGGTTTCAGGGGTGCTTGGTATTTAGCTACCATTTTAGAATTCCCGAAACCACAATCACAAGCAGCAGTGAAATCAGCTTCGAAGAAGAAAAGGAAAGCGATTGTTCAGTACAAGACTCTGGTTACTGAAGATGGGTCTGCTCCTCTGGTAGAACAAGTCGATCCTCATCTCATTAGGCCTTTGCCCCCGCAATATTTACTGGAAAATGATGGGCTTTTTCAAGAAAACGAAGCCATTGATGCAAGCCTTAGAGATGGCTGGTGGTCTGGTGTTGTAAAGAAGGTTCTTGATGGGGGGTCAAGATACATGGTTTATTTTGATAACCCTCCTGATGTTGTTGAATTTGAGGCCAAAGATTTAAGGCTTCATTTGGATTGGGTTGATGGCAACTGGGTCCGACCCCAAATGCAGCGGGTATTTCTCATTTCCATGAAATAGAGGCTTTTGAGTGTTTACTGGCTTCTTCTTCTTTCTTTGTGTTTGATTGTTTGTGCACTCATGCTGTTTCGATGTCTGTGAAACTTTTTTGCATGTTGTGTTGAAGTTCTAGATCTATGTGGGTGCTTTCGAATCTCACTAGAAATTGAATGACTCAATTGCATGTCGTGTTTTGGAAATTTGGATGCTGAGGATTTTTTTGTGGTCCTACTTGCATGAGGAAAAGGAGAACTTTGAGTCGCTTACTTTAGTTGCTATTTCTTTCTTCGTGCACCCGCGTAACTTAATGCCTTAATCAATTCCTTGTCTTTAGGTCATTTAACAATCTCCCTTCCCATTGCATGCCTATTTCTATGACGGCTAAAGTTATGTTAAGTTCCGAAAATGAGATTTAGTACCTGCTCAGTACCTTTTCAGTGCCTCAGCTCTGTCCTACCTGAATTCGGTTATTAAATTTTGGCATTCATTATGTCAATGCCCCAACTATGGATTTTGCTTATTTGCATTGATCATAATGTAGTAATTTGTGCACTTATCATTTATGTTATCTTTTCTTTTGGCTTCCACAAGCTCTATTTCTAGCCAATCTGTTCTTTCCATTTTATCAATGGAGTTGAAGATATGTATGCTCTCTGTTTGACTTATTTATCATATGAGTGATTTGGTTTCTCAATTTGATTTTTAAAGCAAGCAACAGGATCGGTTTTTAGCTCAGGGACAGAAGTAGAAGTGAACCTTGAAAAAGATAATGTACGTGATATTTGGTTGCCTGCAGTTGTCATCAAAGAAAACGAGGATAAAACTTTCTTGGTAAAGTGTCTAAGCGCGCGGAATAGTGATGAGGCTGGACCGATGAAAACAATTGTGGATTTTCTTCACATTCGACCCACTCCTCCTCTTTATGCAGACAGAAATTACGAGTTGCTGGAAAGGGTAGATACACGCTATGGCTTTGGTTGGAGATCTGGAGTAATTACAAAACTTCTTGCTGGGAGGAGATACAATGTCTTTTTTAAGCACGGAAATGAGGACAAGGAGCTTAGTCACACAAAGATAAGGCCTCATCTGGAATGGGTTGATGGAAAATGGATTAGTAAATCAAAGGTATAATACTTATTTGGGTCAATTTGTTAGTTCATGTTATTAACAGTAGCAAGTGGCTGTTGTTGGATATGGTGTTGGATATACATCTAGGTTTGTTCCTATGTGCGGAAGATGGAGACCATTTCCTGACAGTGTGAGCCATTAGGTTTAGATCTCCCTTGCCATTCCATTTAATCTGAAGCTTACTCTTTAAATAGAGTGTATCCATATTAAGCCCAGATCTTTCTACAGTACAACTTTATATACTAGAATAACAAAAATAGATA
>Ga0325403_1000315_pt1 | contig 31511 bp, 17 predicted proteins | sample PopdelMetagenome_19_FD_205665 | JGI IMG/M metagenome (GOLD analysis project Ga0325403, IMG submission 205665) | Populus deltoides microbial communities from Bellville, Georgia, United States - Xylem-PdKOR-R4 | ecosystem: Host-associated > Plants > Phyllosphere > Stem > Wood/Secondary xylem... | reverse complement strand
AGTTTACCTAAAAAAATAGTTTAAATTAAAAAAATGTTAAAGTAATAAAAGTTCTTCTATTATGAATTATCACGTAAAAAATTATAGATTGTATTATTGAAAATATTATCCGTTACTTCACAAACATTATTTTTTAAAACTTCGAAGCTTTCCTTATTACGTAGTTATAATATATAATGCTGGTTTAGAAGCTACAATTCAACGTAAATGAGTGTCTTACTTGATAAATAAATTGGAGTTTGTTTTCGAGTATGCAATGGGATTTTTTTTATAGTAAATATGGATATTCGAACCAGCTTATATAAATCTCGATCTAGCGGATCTTTTTCTTCTTCTTTTAGGGGGTGGGTTAATCTCGACCCAATCAGGATGAGCTTGGCCTCTATAGCTAGGTTAGGCCCAACCCATATATTTTATAATATATTTAATTATAATAATATATTTTATAATATTATTAAAAAACAAAAAAATTCTAAAAATCTCTAAGGGTCATTTCAAAAAAATTTGTGATTTTCTTGCATATTTTTCTACTAATTTTGTATAATATCGGGTTGTATATTTACATTGTAAGATACATATCTAATATTATAATACTTGGTTTTCTCCGAAATATTTCTAAAAAAATTAAAAATTTTAAAAAAATCTCAAAAATATTAAATTAATTTTCCCTTTTAAAAAACAAAAAAAATATTTTGTTTTCAAGCATAAGGTCAAATCTTAAAAAGTATGTAGTTGCAGATGGCATGAAAGAAATGGAGGGTGACCTTGCGGAGGGGATGACGCTACTGTCACTGGCCTGGCATGAGGTGGGTGGAGGTGCTGGTGACTTAAGGTCGAGTTAGAGGAAGAAAAAACCACTGTAGGAGAGCCGATAAGAAGAAGAAAAGGTTGGGGTGGTGGTGGTTTTTGTCGTCGGCGAGGAGCTGGGTTGGTGGAGAAGGTTGAGTTGCTCTTGGTCACGACGGTGCTGCGGAGGAATGGCAGAAGGGGTGACAAATAGAGAAAGAAGAGGGGGAGATGTTGGCTGAAAAACAGAGAGAAAAGCCTGATTTTTGGCTAAATTTGGATCCGAATTTCTTCATGCTTAGGCCATGGAATCCACCCCTACTTATAGGGGGTGGAAGAGGGAGTGTTGTCTTTAATGGTGCCAAATCTCAGCCCTTATTTCGGTTGAAAAGGATCACAACCGTTGGTTCAAAGTAGGTACCATGAACTGTCAAATATGTCAATTAAAGGTTGGCTAAGTTGGTCACTTTAGGCCAGCATTGCGGCCGCTGTAGTGTCAATCGGTCTGAACGAACCATACCTACTTGTAGAGAAATGTCAAGTGATCATTTTGATTCAAGTGTTGTCAAATTTGGTGGAGATATGAAATATTAAATGCACCTGAAAAGTAGCCATCCAAGCAGCGTTTTCTGGCAAAAAAGAATAAGACAATGAACAATGAACCAAAAGACGCACGTTGTCTGGTTCTTTTTTTCAAAACGGCACCGTTTTAACCCTGAATTAGGGTTTTTGGCCAAAATGCAATGTGGTCCTTCGGCTTTTGATTTCCTTTAATTTTACTCCTAGTTAATTCCAAAACTTTTGATTTAATGCAATTTTACCTTTGCCTAACTTTAATTTTAACCTTGGATTTCAGAGCCTTTTTCACTTTGGTCCTTGGTCTCGGATTTATGCAATTTTACCCCTCAATTGACCATTTAAACTTTAAACTGTCTTCAATTTCACCCTTGATTTCAATCAATTGAGTTCCCATAGTTCGGCACCTTTTGCAAATTGATCTATAGCTGCGTATTTCTTCAATTTTATCTCTAATTAACCCTAAAACTTTGATTGTCTTACAATTTTGCCTCTAATTTCCATCAATTGACTTGGTAAAAATTAAATTTGGTCTCTTAAAATTTTAATCTTCTCAATTAAGCCTAAATTAGACTTCAAAACTTAATTTTTCACCAATTAAGCCCTTAATAAAATTAATTTGACCCATTTAAAGTATAATTAAGTCCTTGCACCTAATTAAATCCTTCAATTAGATCCAAATTAATTCTTAAACATAATCAAACTTTAATTTGGCACGTGATTAAATCAAATTGGTCTATTAAAAATTTAATTATATCCTTGAACTTAATTTTTATGCAGATTCGTCTAATAATCATTTAATTTGACCATGAATTTGCATTGTTTCTTTAGTTTTGGGTGTAATAGGGTATAATTAGGCCTCATATTGCATCTATAATTGCAACTTTGTACCTTGTTGATTTTGCAATTGTGGTTTTGAAACAAACTTGCTTTTTGAGATTTCAGTAATTTTGCTAAACTTAAAGGGCAAAGAGTTATTTCTAGGCTTTTGATCTTGAGATAAATGTGGTCAAACCTTGATAAGAACTCTCTAAGAAGGTTTGAAGGGTAAACACATGAAAAATATAATAGTTTTGCAAAATTGGTGTCACAATCAAGACTGATTAAGTTGACCATTTTCAAATAGTATTGATTGTAAATCCTTGCATAAGGTGAAATGAGATTTGAAAAGAGTTTCAAATCTTATTCAAATAATCAATGACTATTGTGGTGAGAATGAACATGATTTGAAAGAGTAGACACATTCCATACTATAATGTCTAAATCAAAACATTATTGATAAAAAGGATAATAATTGCATTGGAAAATTAGTCACTGAAGTGTTAAGTCAAATTACTTATGACTTTCTTAATATTTTAAGGATCATGACATCTTACTAAATATTGTACTTGATCTTCAAAAATAAATAAAACAATTATTGAATTGATAATAAATTAATTTATTTAATCCTATTTTATTTAGGATTATGATTTAAATTTGGGACAACTTATTAGGAAACATCATTGGTCACACACATAAGAACCATTGGTTAGAAATTAAAATGAGATAATTAATTAAGTGTGACTTGATTGTAAATAAATTTTTGAAATTGAGGATTAAAACATAATTTATATAAAGAATTACAATTCTATACCTAAAAAAATCAAGTAGCAACTTGATTGAATAAATTTTTAAAATTAACTTGAAATAATATATGTGATATTGTTCAGGGAAAAATTGATATTTTTTTATTTATAAGATTTTTAGGTTTTTCTATAAATAGAATGTTATGCCTTTTATTTTTAGTACAATAATAAATTTACACAAAACACCTGAAAAACATAAAAAAAAAAAAAAAGCTAACACTTAAAAGCATAGCAATCCCTTTCTTATAAAAGGGTTTAAGAGATTTATCATTATTGGTTTATATGGATTATCATTAGAGACTGGAAACTTAGACAACTTATAGTTTGCGACAACCTGACTTTTAAGCAATTATTCAAAAATAAAAAGAACATCTGATTTTCTTGTGATCTTCGTATAAACCCTAAATAACTCTAGATCTGTTTAACGAGATCTTGAGACTCCTATTTTTTTTCAGTTTATCATTTTCATTATATATATGTGTTTCGGGGAAACCTAGTAGTGGTATTAGAGCCATCGTTAGATAATTAGGCTTGTTGATTGCATGTTTTAATTATTATTAGCATTAATTGCGAATTAAATTTATGTGCAAAATTGTTTTTTGAAAAATTGTTTTTTCTCTCATGATGTTTTGACCCTAAATTAAAAAAAAGCTTTTAGGTGACTGCAACAACTACCAGTTGTGGCGCCAATGTCGCTAGCGCGCTTAGTTATTTTATGTGCACACCCAATCACTACTGGCAACAACCAAAATAGTGTGAGGTGCTGTTAGGCAGCCATGCATAAGGCTATTGTCTCATGTATGGTGGTTGTGTAGTGCAACACAGCGATATCCAGTCTTTATGAAGTGCAATGACAACCATTGCTATCACTGTTGGGGCTGCTCTAGCGGTGGGCAATGTGCCCGCTGCCGGCAACAATCAAGGAAAAAAAAGAGATGGGAGGCAGAATTATAATTCTAGCACTAGATCCTTATCAAGGTTTTTAAGGGTAGAATTATAAGTCTACCTTTACACCTTATAACTTATTGCAATAAGGTTTTTGAGGTGTAATTTATATATTTACCCATGACATTTATTTTTTTATTATAATTTGGTATATAATATAGAATTATGATTCTGCCCCTTCATATATAAAATATTGATTTTATATTTTAAAATTGAAACCTACATTAAATTAATTATAGAATTAATTGTTCTAATTAGATTGAATTAAAATATTTAATTCATGATTTTGATTTTTTTTATCCTAAATAGATTAGTATTTAATTAAAATATTTTAGAATGTTTTTCTAAACAAAGAGAGTTTTTTAGCTGGAAAAGTTTATTTAATTGTTTCTAAAATAGTTTAGGATGTTAATAGGAGTTTTTATATGATTAATTTTCTTGTTAGACTTTTAAAAATGGTTTTCCAAGAAAATTGTATTATATAAAATTTATTATATTTGAAAAATTATCAAATTAGATCTCATTTGATATTTCTAGATGTTAGAAATACTATTTTAAAAATTGCACTTAAAACCAATAATTAGAATTGAAGCATAAAATATATTTATTTACGCATATTAATAGGTTATCATACACGATGGATGGTTATAGACATTTAAAGACCACTATAATTGTTTTTTTATGGTTGAATGGTTGTGATATTAAATAAGGTTTGTGCGTACTACATTTCTCTATTTTTTTCTAGGTTGTAAATTTTTTTTTTATCTATTTCTCCTTTAATGTAACTTGATATTTCTTATACAATTATATAGATGTTATATAATTTAGAAATATAGAAATTTAGATAGGAAAAACTATTTTGTAATCTAAAATGAAGAAAAAACGACGGTGAAGGCTATAATTATGGTGCTTACAAAGAACTTATGAGAATTTACAACAGCTACCTAGATTTTGACCACCTAATTCCCTTTAATGGCTCAAGAGAATTAGTTTAGATATGTTCATAATCATCCAATTAGAATAGTATGCTAAGGGTGTATGTTTATATCACTAATGCTATGGAATGAGACTTAATTAAAATAATAAATCTCTCATTTATAAATTAAGTACATAAAATCAAAGTTCTATTCACAGATAACTTATTGAGCTACTCAAGATTATCATTAATTGAATATGTTTAATGTTATAAAATTAGTTCCTATTTAACTAATTTATAAGATTTAGATGAATTACTTATGATCATATAAGACTAAAGGTAATAGTTATGCAAGATTTATATGATATGTTTAGATAAAGAGTTGTCACCTAACTAATCCAAAAGTTACATAAAGATGTGATTGATAAGTTTTGTCATCTATCTAATGTAATTTATTTTGATTTATTAAGTTACTTAAGGTCATATAAATTAAATGGGATCCTAGCCCATTAGGACATCTAAGCAAGATTTCTAAAATTAATAATGAGGGCTATTAATTTGTAGGAAAATAGTAGGAGATCAAATTATGATTAAAGCCATTATCTAAATTTGGTTATAAATATTTATGCATGAAACCAATACTCGTTATCTTTATATGAATAGGTTGATAGATTACCATGAGTAAAAATAAATATATCCCTACGTAGTATATTTGATGCTAATAAATTAATTGAATCAAACTTCTTGGACTTGTATAGAAATGTGAGAATTGTTCTCAAATAAAAAAGAAATTTATATGTTCTTGAAAATCTGATTCTTTGTCCTTGATGAGAACACTGATAACGAAGTTAGGACTGAATATCAACTTCATAGGGATATATTTATGAGGTTTGATTATGATGAGTAAGCTACATGTGTGATGTTAGCTAGCATGTCACTTGAATTTCAGACACGACATGAGAATATAGATGTTCATATAATAATTATGCATCTAAAAAAGTTGTTTATTGCGATTAGATACATTAAGAGGCATGAGACTTCTAAGGAATTATTCCGCTGTAAAATGACAAGGGGTTCTTAAATGAATACATGTGTGTTGAAAATGATTAGTTATTTTAAGAAATTAAGCTAATGGGGCTTTTTTATAGACCATGAGTTAATCATTGACTTAATCTTACAGTCCAATCATAGAAGGCTACTTGGAAGTTGGAATATCAAGAATGACAAGGGAGCTTATCATCATTGTGGCAATGAAAGCTACTATAGAAGGAACTGGAAAAATTATCTTGCAACCATGAAGGCTAAGAAGCTTATCAAAGCTTCTACTTTAGGTATGTTTATCTATTCAATAAAGATAAAATAGACCAAAATGTAGGCAATGAAGTAAGGATTGTTGCATTAACTTTGATAAATAGGTTGATATTAAAACTTGATAATTGTTATTTTGTTATAACACTAACTAGAAACATCGTATACATTTTTTGAATGGATTTAGATTTATTATTAAAGGTAAATATTATTCCTTCTATAATAATGATATTTATTACAGATATGATAATATAAATGGTTTGTAAATACCTAATTTTGAAATGCCCAAGTTCAATATAAATTGCAAGAAAAATAAATTAGACAATCAATAACCATATTATTTATAGCATTGTAGATTATGTTATATCAATGAAACAAGAATCACTAAGTTACATAAAAAAAATATTTGATCCATTTGATTAGTTATTAACTAAATGAAACTTGTAAGACTTATTTATCAGGTAAGATAACCAAAACACTCTTTACTAGAAGAGTAGAAAATCTAATGAATTGTTAGGTCTAATATATACAAATGTGTGTAGGATAATAACAATTTATGCTATAGATGGATATACCTGTTTCATCATTGATGACCATATTGGATATGATCATGTGTTTTTGATGAAAATCTGATTCAATTGAAAGGTTCAAAAAATTCAGAAATAAAGTTGAAATACAAATTAAAAAGAAGTATTAAGATACTTTGATTAGATCAACGCAGTGAATATTTCAGCTAAGATTTTTAATATTATCTAAAAGAGAATGAGATTCTCTCACAATAGACACCTCCTAGAATACCAAAAAATAATAAAGTTTCTGAAAGGAGAAATTGTACCATATTGGATATGGTTTATGATGAGCTATGTTTTAGGGTTATGCCCTATAAATTACTACTTACTTCTTAAAAATGGTTTCATCAAAATCTTTTGATAAGAATCCATATGAGATATGGAATTATAGGAGATCAATCTTATAATACTTAAAGATTTGAGATGCGACACTTCTATAAAGCATGTTGTATCTGAAAAGTTAGGGGATAAGTCAGATAAATGTAAGTTTGTGGGATATCTAAAAGAAAATATTAGATATTATTTCTATTATCATATTGAGCAAAAGTATTTTTCTCAAAACATGCTACCATTTTAGAGAAGGAATTTGTTCTTGAAAGGAGTAGTGAGAGGAAAATAGAACTTGAAGAAGTTCAAGAACCTTAAACTAATATCTAAATTGAAACTGAGCCTGAGGCTATAACATTGGATATTCAGTCTAAAGCTCAAGAAATATAAAAACTTTGTTGATCTGGTAGGATATATCATACACCTATGAGATTAAGACTTCTCATAAAAGCTGAAAAATAACTCATTATTCATACTTGATGAACTTACCAATTACATGAAACCAATATGGTATTAATTCTAAGAAATGGCTTGGGGCCATGAAATTTGAAATAGATTACATATACATCAATAAGGTATAGACCTTGGTTAATCCACCTAAAGGGATAAAACTCATTAGATGTAAGGGGATCTTTAAGAGAAAGACTGATATAGATGGCAATGTAAAAATGTATAAAATTAGACAAGTTGTCAAATGTTATAAACAAAAACAAATAGGTTGACTTTGATGAAACCTTCTTGTTAGTAACTATGTTCAAATCCATAAGAATTTTACTTGCTATGGTTGTATACTATGATTATGAGACTTGACAAATAATGTCAAAATTATATTCCTGAATAAGAATCTTTAAAAAAATATGTATGTGACATAACCAAAAAGTTTTGAATCTAAGTAATTTACCAAAAAAGTATGCAAGCTATAAAAATCATTTTATGAACTTAGACAAGCTTTAAGAAATTGGAATATTCATCTTGATGAGACAATCAAATAGTTTGATTTCATAAAAAATATAAATGAACATTGTATTTATAAAAAAAGTTAGTAGAAGTGGAGTTGTTTTCCTAATATTATATGAAAATAACATATTATTAGTAGGAAACACAATTTCTTTACTTCAGTTAGTAAAGATTTAGTTGTTTAAGAATTTCTTCATAAAAGATATGAGAGAAGCATCTTTTATACTATGAATAAAGATCTATAGAGATAGATCTAAAAAGTTGTTTGAATTATCCTAATCCACGTGTATGTGTGTGTGTAAAAAGCTAAAACGGTTTAGCATAGAAGAATCCAAGAAAGGATACTTACCTATTTTACAAAGAATACATCTCTCCAAAGATATATGTCCTAAGATATAAATTAAGAGAAAAAGGATGGAAATGATTCCACACACTTCAGATATAGGATTTATAATATGTGTGATGTTATGTACAAGACAAGATGTATCTAATGATTTGAGTTGATAAGATATCAATCTAATTTAGGTGAAAATCACTGATAAGATAGTTTAAAACATTCTTAAGAACTTGAAAAGAACTAATTTTCTGGTCCATGTAGGAGATGAACTAGTAGTTCATGGTTATTTAGATAGTAATTTTCAATTAAATATTAAAAATAAAAAATCTAATATGATTATATTTTACTCTAAATAATGGTGTTGTGAGTTGAAAAAGTTCTAAATAAAAAACTAAAGTAGATTCTGCAATTAAAATTGAGTGTATCTTTGCATTTAAGGAGACAAAAAAGGTTGTTTGGATCAAGAAGTACATCATTAAACTAGGTATGATTACTAGCATTGTTGATCTAGTAGCCCTACATAGTAATAACAATGGAGTTATTGCACAAGCAAAGAAATCAAGGTCTCATCAATGATTAAAAAATATACTTAGACAATTTCATTTGATTAGAGAATCATAGAAAAAAAGATGTAAAAATAGAGCGGGTACCCACTAAAGAGAATCTTATAGATCCTCTAACTAAGACACCATCTCAGTAAAAACATTATCATCAAGCAGAGCGATATAGTTTTCGATGCATGAGTTATTATCTTTAGTGTAAGTGAGAGATTGTTAGTGTATTTACTCTATAGCCAGTTGGTTGGTTGCATGTGACATTAACTTTATTCATGTAACTAAGTCATTGTCTCAGTAAAAGCATTATCGTTAAGCAAAGCAATATGGTTTTCAAAACATGAGTTATTGTCTTTAGTGCAAGTGAGAGATTTTTAGTGTATTTACTTTGTAGCCAATTGGTTGGTTGCACGTGACATTGACTTTGTTCATATAAATATATTTATTTTTAATAAAAAAATTTATTTATCTTTAATATTTATTAAGTATTTGATTAATGAATATAATACTTGATTAATGAATCTAGAATAAAGATAAAGTTTTTAGGATAAAAATACTTTACAAAATAAATTATAAAGTTGTTATAATTATAAGATTCTTAATGTATCAAAACATTATTTTTAAATATTCCTGGTCAATGCTCTATTAAGATTGAATATTAATTATAGTCATTGAGACTATTACTTATTATGTTCTTTTTTTATGAAAGAAATCATTTTTCTCATAAGCTGAGGTATAAGGGATATTTAAAACTAATAAATAAATGCTTGTTTGATGACATATACACTGAACTGATCCGCATGAGATTTTCATATAGAGAGATCACATGTGTCTATGGAAATATTTATATAATAATTATGTAAGTGGTCCTTAGACTTGATATCATTAAGTTGTCTTATATATGAAATGTTATATTTTTATCCTACTGCATATTATCCTAATCAAGGGTAACAAATGAGAAGATATTATGTATAACATAAACTATGAAAGTATTTGAGTAATCAAGAAAGGATTCATCACCCTAGATGAATTAGGAAAATATTTCATCTATTTTCAAATAGTATTGATTGCAAATCCTTGCACAAGGTGAAATGACATTTGAAAAAAGTTTCAATTCTTATCAAATAATCAATTAATATGGTGTTGAGAACAAACATAATTTGATAGAGAAGACATATTTTAGGCTAAAAAAGATTTAAACCAAAACATTGTTAATGAACGGATAATAATTGCACTTGGAAACTAGTCATTAAAATGTTAAGTCAAACCACTCATGACTTTTCTAATATTTTGGGGATCATGACACGTTATTAGACATTGTATTTGATCTTGAAATATAAACCAATCAATTATTGAATTAATAATAATTTTATTTATTTAATTTATGTAATTTATTTAATCATATTTTATTTAGAATTATGATTTATGTTTAGGACAACTTATTAGAAAACCTAATGAGTCACACACATAAGAACTATTGGTTAAAAATTAAAATGGGATGATTAATCAAATGTGACTTGATTGTAAACACATTTTAGAAATTAAGGGTTATAATGTATTTTATACAGGAAATTACAACTCTAAACTTAGAAAAATCAAGCAAGGACTTGTTCGAATAAATTTATAAAATTATCGTAAAATAATATATATGATATTGTTCATGGGATAAATTGATATTTTATTATTTATAGGATTTTCATGTTTCCTTATAAATTGAATGTTATTCCTTTTATTTTAAGTACAACAGTAAACTTGCATATAACATTTAAAAAACTAAAAGAAAAAATTTAGCACTCAAAGATATACACTCTCTCCTAAAAGGATTTAAAAGATTTCTCATTGGTAGTTTATATGGATATCGTTAGAAACCGGACACTTAGATGACTTGTTATAGTTTATGACAATCCAGTCTTGAAGTAATTATTCAAAACAAAAAATATATATTAAATCTTCATGTAATTTTTGTATAAACCCTAAATGATGGAACCCAAACGACACCAAGAGATCTACTAGAGGTTCTAGTTGATCTAATAACAAGATTTAGAGCTAAAAGGTTCAAATAGGCTTTCAATGGATTTCTACAAGACACATGAGCCAAAGTAGATTTCAAGGAGATATTAAATAATGAAGTAAAAGCCTTGATTAATTTAATTCTTGTTAAAGAAGAGCTTATAAGTGGGCATTCAGACATTACAAAAAGATTGGAATAGGAAGATTCAAATCTGTTAGTTTTGACATTTAACTACTTTTTGGTCATAACTAGAGCTACAAAAGGAATTTTAATGTGATTCTAGTTATATTGGAAATTACACATCCATATCTTTCTAGTGACTTCTAATTCATAAATACGAGAGAGAACCATGCATTTGAAGTTGAGATTTGATTCTGTCAGCAAATTATAAAAAGTACTTTAGTCTTATTTAAATTAGTTGAGATATTTTTTATTTATCTTTTAGTTATTAGGCATTTTAGATATATTAGGGCCTTTATTTAAATTTGGGTTGAATTAATTATTTATTTATTAGATTTATCCATATTTATTAGAGATATTTTACTAGACTTAAGATTCTTTATAATATAAACATTTTTTTATAGACTTTTTTAGGGGAGATATAAAAACTATTTTTATATAAAGAAACTGACATTCTTGTTATCTTTTATGTGATTAAGTAATTCTCATACTAATTCTTGATTAAACTTGTAAACTCTTCAAAGGATTGATTAACTTCGTTATGATTTTATACTACTCGTTACGTCTTTTTATAGGCATAAGGTGTGAGTGATCATTGCAATAACTTTGGTTTTCCAAGACAATTTCTTGTTGGGTGAAGTTGCAAACCATTCAAATATGATTTTAGTGTATCTTGAGAGATATCTACATCACTAGACAACTCAACATATGTTTAATAGGATCTCAGAACTCTTGAAAAAAAATAAAATTTATTATTTTTGCTGGGTATATATATTTTAGGAAACACGATCAAATGTTTTTTTAGAAAGTCATAGATATATTTTACTATTATAGTGAATCGTAAATGTTTCTGTGATCATGGTGATTTTACCTTCAGCTTTAATTTTTTTTTTTTTGTCTCTTCTTATTTTACCAATTAACAACTCTCTCATTCCCAATCTTAAGACTGTTGCATTGCTTTATAAACTTTTTTCTTGAAATTTTTTATCTTATGACTGTTTCATTGTTGTTTTAGATAGAATGGAAAATTAATAGACTATTCTACACTATTCGATAGAAAATATTGTGTCTGCATCATCACACTATACTTATTAAATATATTAGGGCTGAAGCTTAACCCCATTACACTTATATTAGGGCTGAAGCTTAAGGTATTTTTTAGGATAGCTTGTATTATGTGTGGAGACGCATATACATTACAAACGCATCCTAAGATTAGTTAGGCCTGTTTATTTTTTTATTTTAAAAGTGCTTCTAAAAAAGATTAAAATTTTTTAATTTATTTTAAATTAATATTTTTTTAGTATTTTAAGATCATTTTAATCTACTGATTTTAATTTTAAAAAATAAAAAAATATTATTTTAATATATTTTTAAATGAAAAGTACTTTAAAAAACAATTACAACCACACCCGTTACAATCTTGACCTATTAATTAAATTAGAATATTATACAAGCAATTTTAGATATTACCCTTGTTAAATTTGAGGTTGAATGTCAAAACATTGTCAGTTAAAAATAAAAAATAAAAGAGATAATTAATTTTTTAAAGACTTAATTTATTTTAAATTAGTCCATTGAATTGCTCTTTGATATGTATTGAGCAAATTTTTTAAATTGTAAAAAAAAAATATTAAAAGGATAATTTTTTTTGACTATATCGTTAAACATGTAGTGTACCATTCTTATTTTATTTAATAAAAAATAAATATAAAGTAGAGTAAATTTGTTTAAGTTTTAAGTTTAAAAAATAAAATTATATAAATATATTTTCAAATTCTATTTAATAACATGAATTTTTAAATGATAAGGTTATATATATATATATATATATGCATGCATGCGTGCGTGCGTGCATGTATGTTAACTTGTGACATTTATTGTAACAGAACAATGGAAAAATAAAGAATTTTAAAAAAATATAGAAAAAATTCATAGAAAAATATTGTTAAACTTTTTAAATTAGAATTTGTTTAAAAGTGTGACAAATATTATTTTTTAAAATTATTTTTTATTTTAAAATATATTAAAATAATATATATTTTTAATATCAATATATTAAAATTATCTAAAAATATATAAAAAAACTAATTTAAAATTAAAATAAAATTTCAATTTTTTTTTAAAAAATATAATGAAACGCGCACTCGCTCCTTCAAACTCACCAAAACGGTATAAACCTCTTTTCTTTTCTGTTAGCTCCCAAAACCCTAAAATTCTCTCCACTCACAAACAATGGCAGAACCGAGTCAGCTGACTCAGCATATTGAATCCTTTGTTGACTCATCATGCTCCTCTACTCAGCAGGTTCAAGGCCTACTCTACTCTTAACCGCACAAGCTCCTCAGTTTTGAACTTTTACCTTTTCATTTTTTAGCCTTTTAAACTCTTCAACTGGCTGCTCCATATATTCATAGGAAGCTTAATTTCTCAATTATTGTTGAATATTTAAAAAAAAATGTAAAAAACAAAAAAAATCAGATATTTTTCCAAATTTAGAATAGTTTTGGTTTTGTTTGTAATGTATTTAATTAATAATTTGTGTCTTAAGTGCAGGCTGCAAGTTTGGATGCAATAGTTTCCTTCGTGAAGAATGATGTAGTAACTATATCATCACTGGTATAATTCACTTTTTTTTTTCTTACAATGTTTTTCTTAGTTATGGTCGTTTTTTCGGTGAACTGTTGTGTTGATGCCTTTGTTATGCTTAGGTTAGGGAGATGGAGATGTATCTGACTACAACAGATAGCATAATCCGTGCACGAGGTACTTTTTGTTACTGTAATACTTTATGTTTGCTTATGTTGATTAATGTGCATATAAATGATGAGTACCAATCCTTTCTGAAAAATGGTTATTAAGCAAATTATATGGTATATGGTTTTAATGTGGGGACAAGTTTTTCGTTTTGGAGCATGTTTACGGCATTATGGGATAAACTTTTTGTGATTGTTTTTCGGTGATTGGTAATTTTAAACTAATTCAAGCATGCTAGTAAAAATTTTGCTATCCTCTTGTTTATTTATTTTAATTTTTTTTTGAAACACCATACTCTGAGAAGCTCTTGGAATAATTTTTTTAACTGTATCAGGCATCCTTCTGCTTGGAGAAGCACTTAAATGTCTTTCATCAAAGCCGCTGGATGCTGCTACTATTCATAGCTTGATGTCTTTCTTCAAAGAGCGACTGGTGAGTTTGTCATTTTGCAATGCATATACATGTACATGGAAGAGGCTGCAATATATAATAATTTAACTTTATGTTATTTAGGTGTTTCTGGTGTTTATGGCTTATTTGCTGTTTTTGTTTCATTTTACCCTGTAAAATTAGCTGCACACCTTTGATACTATGCTTGAAGAAATTTCTTCTTGGTTCCACTATATTGCACGAAGTCTTGTCCATTGTAATTTTGATCTCAATACACTTGACTGGTGATCTGGGAATCCATTAGAGAATACATGAGATTGTGAACATTTAAAGAAGAAGTCAAATGAAGTATTTCTAAGGTTTGCTTATTCTGGAAACATTCTTACCTATGTTGCCATGTGATTGGTTCCGTGTTCCTCCTATAAAGTTGGATAGGTTTTGTTGGACTCTTTTTTTCTATGTTTAGATTCTCCTTCCTGATGAGTCTTGGTTTTACTTTGAAGCCTTTCTTTGAGTTTCTATGTGGTAAGGATGGAGTCATTCCAGTGAAAGATGTCTGCAAGCACAAATGCTGGATTGTTGGTGCAATACAAAATCCTTTTAGTCATTTATTTTTTTTAGGAATATTTGTTTATGCTGGTATGGGTACTGATTACAATTCTAGAGAGAACTCAATCATCGTTTCCTGACAAGGATTCAATTATGGTACACATATGAATAGAAAGAAGAGATCCAATTTGGTGTATGCTCTGGGTACACACTCAAAAGCCGGGATTGTAAGAACCACACTTTTTCAGAAAAGGGGGGAGCTTGAAATGGCATTGGCTAGAAAGAAAGCTGGGCAGTCCACAGCTTTGAGCTCTTAAGCTAGGAGTTTTCCCTTCTTTCTTCTGGTTAGGAGGATTGAATTTCCTTCTGGCTGAAGGTAAAGTAGCATTTGAGTTGAGTTACTAATGGAAGAGTACTGTAGGTAACTGTACTACACTTCCTTAAAATAGCTTTTATCAATAGATAGAGTGGATGCTAGAGTCATCCCTAAGTAATGGGCTTTAAAGCTCGGTTATAGACTACAGTTTTCTAAATTGTAGTGATTACCAGGTCTTTAGGAGGTTATGAAATGCTGAATTGATGGTTTATTTTACTTACTATGTCCTTGCCATATATTTAGGTCCTGTTAATGCATTCTTTGTTATGGCCTCGCTTCTCTTTTCATCCATAAAGTCCAGATTAGACTTTGAAACCTATTTGATGGTCCATGCTCACACTCATTGCTATGAGTGCTGATTAGTATGGGTTTCAACAATCTAATCCTTTTTTCATTCTTTTTATTTTGGCCAGGTAGTGATTAGCTATATTCTTTATTATATTGCATCAAAATTATAAAGATGATATTATCCTTATATCAGGCAGATTGGAGAGCTTTACGTGGTGCACTTGTTGGTTGTTTGGCATTGGTGAAAAGGAAAAGTGGTGGTATGGTCACTAGCAGTGATGCTAAAGGAGTTGCAGAGTCTTTTTTGCAAAACTTGCAGGTTCAGTCTTTAGGACAACATGACAGGAAGGTAGGATTGTCTACACATGTAATTCTAATTCCAACTCTTCCTGAAGTTACAACAGCCTTGTGTCTGGATTAACTTTTCACCCTGGTTTTTCTCTCCAATTTTTTAGTAATTTCTTTGTGAAATTTCAACTTTAGAACTTACCATTAAATTCTTCTTGCAGCTTTGCTTTGAACTTATGGAATGTCTGCTAGAATACTATCCCCACGCTGTTGCTTCTCTGGTATCTCTTCAATCTCACTTTCCCTTAACTCATACTTTCCAGTTGCAAGTGAATGACTCGAAAAAGTTAGAAAAGAGAAAGAATAAAAGTGGATTCAACCTCAGCCAAACTCGGAACTGGGTTCAAGCTTGTATCTTAATTGTGCAATGAAACAAAAAATTGTGTAATAGGGGAGATGCCAAATTTTGTCTCCCGAACAATGGCCTTTTGTCATTGTTATTTATCAGTGGTTGTTGCTTGGTGGAATGGTGATGTTCTGGGAAAATGTCTACTTCAGGTTTTTATCCCATGACATGTTTCATGAAAGAGTTGAAGAGTAGGATTGTCTCCCATTTCCCCTCCTATGACCTATTTTGATGTAGTTGTAACTGGGAATACCTTTTTGTATGATGTAGAAAAATATGAGAAGCTGAACAAGGGTTTTGTTGGGTTCAAAATGATTTTTATATAAGCAGCACAAGGTTATTTAGGATAGTTGCTCATGATGAAACATAACCATGGAATCCATTTGCTTGCTTAAATCAATGTTAGTTATACCTGTGAAATTCATAGTTATTATGATCCATACATTAACACTATAGATGCAACCCACTGATCTTATTGAACGATATTTATCTGAAATTTTGGGTATGTTGTCAATTAAAATATGATTGGCAGAGTAGATCCTCGTATTATCCTAAATGTTAGCTTACTTGAGTTGTTTCTAGCTCTATCAAAATCTTTAAAGTTACTGGTTAGTAACCATCTTTATGCAATTACGAAAACCTTATGTTTGCAAACACAAAGTTAGTCTTGATAGCTCCAACTTTGTGCAAAAGTGCTGAGGGATAGGTCTCTATAAATTCTACTCTCAGAACCCCACCATTACCACCTGATAAACTTCATCTTTACAAATGGGATTGCTACCCCCACACCCCCCCCCCCCCACCTGCAAGCAACCTCCCTCCCTCTCTCCTTGCTGTCACATAGGCAACACTTCCAACAATACCTACAAGCAAATGCAAACACCACTTGGTGTCTGTCACCTAATGTTGTAATTGATTTTGTTTTTTACAATGTCTTGTACTTTTCATGTTTTGATATGATCACATTGTTGATTGTGATTCTAGGGTGATGATCTTATTTATGGAATTTGTGAAGCTATTGATGGAGAAAAGGATCCTCAATGCCTAATGCTAGCATTTCACATCATGGAGGTTCTAGTGCAAGTGTTTCCTGATCCTTGTGGTCCCATAGAAAGTTTTGCTAGCGATCTATTTGGCATTTTGAGCAGTTACTTTCCCATTCATTTTACACATGTAAGCTTCATATACCAATCACTCTTTTGTATGGACCAGTTGTCTGGATATGATTGCTTTTCACTTATCTAGCTTTTTTTTTCCTTCCTGCAGCTGCCTTATTAAGAGTCTCAGGTTTTGCTTTGTGTCTACATGTATATACATGATATTCAAGGAGTGTTTTTGAACCTTCCCTTTTAAATGACAAGTGATGCGTGTCTTAGGCTTATTTTTTGTTTTACTTGGATGTCGTAAACTCTTTTTTCTTTTCATGGGGTGCTTAAGTGACCGCTTGAAGTATAGGAAGTTTACCATCTAGTTAAATTCTCTGGTCTATTGTCTACCCCGACGACTTTTTTTTTTCATGACACAAAATCTTTATTTTGAGAGGTTTCAGAGGCCTCATGTATTAGATTTGTACAAAGTGCCTTCATCTTTTCTTATGTAGCCATACTTGTTCTCTTAGTGCTGGATGAGATGCCTGTAGTAGTTATTTGCTGTATTGGATATTTTATTAGTTTTTGGTTCAGCCAAATGTTAGTGTTTGTGAGTACCATTTTACTGGCAGTCAATCATACATTTGCCAATAAGGTTATTTTGATACATAAGATCATAGTTCTAAATCTTGTAACGATGCTAAGCATGGTTTTATTTGGATATGATCTCTAATTCATGTTGTTTTCATCGGTAACCAATGCTGGTCTTAAGACACTTTTAAAAAAAAAAAAAATTTGTAGAATGTGATTGCTTTATCATCTGGTTCCTGCACCACAACAAGAATATCTGATAGCTTCAGCAGTTCAACTACTATTTCTTACCAACACTTTGAATTATGCTAAAGTCTAACATGTATTTCTACATGTCTCTGAACTTGATGCTCAAGTTTTCAAAAAAGAAAAAAAACCCATCTCTTGTTAATAATAAATCAACTTGGAAAGGATTTTGATGCTTAAACTTTAAGATGCCTACAAAGTACTGCCATTGTTGGTAAAATTTTCCAACTCAATTCAACTGCACTATAATTTGTTGGGGAGGAGGTTGTGTTCTGTGAGGGAGGACTACTGCTTGCCACGGTACCCAAAAAAAAAAAAAATTATAAATAACAAAAGAGATTTGCTATACAATGAGAAGGGAAACTAGGAGCAGGGAATTCAGTCAACTTGCATGGCATTTTAGATCCTTTGGAATCAAGTCGTGAAAACTTTTGGAAGCTGGAAATGCCTGAAACACTTGACAATTGATTGCCAGATATTTAACTTTCGCTTTTGGTTCAATTGCAGTTATTTCAGAAGTTAAGTTAAACAATGAAACTTATCGGATGTTTATAGTGAAAACATCAATTTGAGTCATACTACTGTGTTAAGGTCTGTTGTCCGTCAAACTTTGGGATAATTTGAAAGTGCAATTAGTTTCTGGAAATTTGTGGAGAACAGATGGTATTCTGAAACTGTGTTCGATATAAATCCATAAGCATAACCAGCGGGGAAAGGAAATAATGTAGCTCATGGGGTTCATTTCATTATGGGCACTAGCATGGGTTAGCAGATAAAGCAAAGTGTCAGTGGCCTTTTTGGGATAATGACAGATTTGAGCCCATGTTGGGTGCAGTGGAGGAGGTTTCCTGAGTGTAAATTTATGAAAGAAAATAAGAAACCTCAATTTTGGATTTTGTTTTTGGTGTTTTGGAACCATCAATAACTTAAGAGCCTTGATGCAGAATCTTAAGTTGTATTATTAAATGCCCTTTCCTGTTGCTCTACTTGTGAATGTGAAATGAATTTGATCTTATTCTGTTACTCATTCTTTATATTAATATGGTTCTGCATTGATTGATTTTTGATATGCATTATTTTATTTCTTTGCATTTCCAGCCAAAAGCTGAAGAGGATGTTGAGGTGAAAAGGGATGATCTTTCAAGGGCATTAATGGTATCTACTGCTGTCCTGTTAAAACTTTCTGGCTTGTAGTAGACTTTTTTTCTCTTGAAATTTTCCTAGCTATATTGCTCTGGAAGTAATCTTATATTTTATTGGCTGCAATGTAAAGCTGGTTTGTTATTTTCTGTTAAATCTCTATCATCACTTCCATAGTTGGTAATGATACTGTGCTTTGGTGCAAGCCTGCAAGAGCATAAGAAAGCAAATACTTGGCAGGCTCATATTACTCAATTAAGCTTTATTCTTATCAAATATATGGTGGTCACACCTTGCCCAGTTTTCTTGGACATTTCATGGTTGAGTTTAGATAGCATTTGTAGTGAAAAGGCACTGTGTAGATTGTATCGAGATTTGCTGCACTTGCAGCTGAATAGACTATTTGGAAGGAGCAGAGTTTATGGATATTTTGATGACCATACTCTTCTGAGGCAATAAATAGTTCTCTTAGCTACATTGTGATGCAGAACAAGTTTGGGGGCTGTTCTGGACGAGTTTCAGGAGATGTTTGGTGCTGTGAACAGTGCAGTTTACAGTGTTTTAGGAGATTTTAGGCTGAATTTTTGAATGGTAATTGTTTTAGGGTTGTCTAGGTATGTGTGAGAGTTTGTTTAGGGAATTTAATGAGTGCTTTAAGATTAGATTGATGGGATTTGCTTGTTGGAAATTTTGGAAAGTGATAGTCAGACTAACAAGGTTTCTAGGAGTCACACCTTAAGGACAGAAAAAACAAAGCTTCACACCTAAGGGAAAATTGAATCGCACAATCAAAAGCAAATTGCTGAAAATTTAATCTTAAACTTCAATTAAAAAATTGAACATTACATAACCTTTATATAGAGTTGCTAGTCCTCCAAGCCCAACAAGACACTTATTATTCTAGATAAGAAAATACTAAGTCTATTTAGAAAAGGAAAAACCTAATAAAGCTAGTTACTTTAGAACTGGTAGAATACTGAATGTAAAATAAAACCTAGACTTAAATAATTGTCCAGATTTTCCAGAAAATCTGAAATTACATAAATACCATTGACTACAAATACACATTAATTTTTCTTCTTTTGTTGTCCGTGCCACACTGCGGACTTCTATTTCTTGGCCTCTGGTAGGAGTCTCTTTAGCTGTTGGATAGCAGGATCAGAAGCCCTAATGTCGCTACTTTTAGCTTCTTACTCAACAGAGGACATCTCCTTCCCTGATTGTGTATACAATCTCTTCAGGTTCTTAGAAGATGAAGATGTTGCAGGTCAAAATTGCTGTTCATAGAAATTTCTGGGAGTAGTAGAAATAACTTACTAATGTTTATGTTGTTCTCTGCCTTTGGAAGGATAGTTATATGCTAGAGTTGCATGTCCTAGACAAAGCATGTGGAAATCATATTGCCAATGATGTAAAGTGCATGTGTTTATGAATTTGAAGGAATTTTTTTTTTGTGTCTTTTGGGGGGGGGGGGGGGGGTTTCAACTTTCGATTATTAAAATATTAAAATAAAAAAATTAAAAAAAATGGAGCATCTTAAAACTAACAACATACAAGAAATTATCTAGTTCATGCTCAAATAATACAAATCTTACATGTCCTATGAAAGTCAAGAACAAAAATAGCAAATGGTGGGGGTCATAGATGATGCCTGTTGATGCTTTTGGCTGTTGGACTATTGCTGAAAGGAGTTTGTCTAATTGTGAAAGGGAAATAAAACCATATCCTGAAGGGAGCTGAATTCCTTCCATTTGGAAGATATGTTTTCTGTTAACAAGGTGAAACCAAGTGATATATTCCTTGGAAGTGTGGTTTAAACAGATGTAATTTGCCACTTGAAACTTTTAATTAGGTGAGAGAGCTCCCACAAACTAACGTGGTAAAAGTTTCCATATAATTTCCATCCTACTTTGCTATGATGTTTCATTAGGTTTATTGCTTTGGGTTTTTTTTTACATTAAATATTGTATAAATTGCCAGAGATCATGTTGAAAGAGCGACCTTTCTTGACTATATTTTCTACTCTTTTTTTTGCAGCTTGCATTCTCATCCACACCTCTTTTCGAGCCATCTGTCATTCCATTGCTTCTTGAGAAACTTTCTTCCTCCCTATCATCCGCAAAGGTCAGTTCTGTTTAACTTAAGCTAGATTTTAGCAATTGATGATTATGCAGATAGGCTTACTCGTATGCTAGCTGAACATGATTTTGGAATGTTAAGGTCCACTGCTTAGTCAAAATACGTGATTTTCCATCTCCATCTTCTGTTTTTCCTTTTCAATGCAAAACTAGAAAATGTTTTCATTTTGTTAAAATAGAATGTTTTTTTCAAATTGTAAAATATTAACAGGAGGCACAAAGTTGATTCATAATGTGGAGGGTCCTTTGGAAAAAAAGGAAAAAACATATAAATGAAAGCCTTGTTGATATTTCTTTGTTCTCCATGTGGTAAACACGAGCAAATAAGGTTGGTTTTTGTGAGGGAAGTGTTGAAAACAACTTTGATAGTGCTCTCGTAAACCCAATATAAACTTGGAAAACTGCAAATCAAGATTTGGAGTTTTGTGTTTTAAAATAATATTTGAATAATAAACTCCAATTCTTACTTCTCCATAACTTTCCAAAAAGGTTCTTGTTTTTGAAATCTGTAGAATGCATAAATGTGCATTCTGTTTATGTGTTTCCAGGTTGATTCTTTAAAGTACCTTAGCTATTGCACATCAAAGTATGGAGCAGAAAGAATTGCAAAACATGCTGGAGTTATTTGGTCTTCACTGAAAGATGCAATATTTACTTCAGGACAATCATTTGTGTTATCCCTTACCCCAGAATCCCTAGGTGGTCTAGGCTGTCAGGAGAATGAAATAGCAGCTGAAGCACTGGCTCTGCTGGAAAAGGTTGTTATCCAAAATAATGATTTGTTCTCAAGTATGATTGTTGGTGATGAAGAAATAAATATGGTTTTGAATTCCATCACTGGCTGCCAGAGTTACAATGAAATTCCCTTGCAAAGCACACAGAAACTGTATTCAGTCGGTCGTATCCTTTATGTTTCTGTGAAGGCATCTGTTGCTTCCTGCAGTAGAATTTTTCAATATTTCTTCTCCTGCTTGATGGAGAGCATGGGGCTTCCAGTTGTGAATGGATCTGGGACTTGCTCTTTTAATGATGACTGCATAATCTCCAAAAGACCTAATCACGGATCTCTTTATCTCTGTGTTGAACTTCTTGGAGCATGCAGAGATTTGGTCATCAGTTCCGGTGATCTTGCATCACAATGTGTTTCTGCAAATGAGACATGGTGCTGCTTGCTTCAGAGATTTTCTACCTCTTTAAGCAAGATTTTCAGTTCAACCCTGGCAACAAGTACAGACAAGCCTGCTCATGACGCGGATGTGTATCTTGGAGGTAAATGCTTTGGTTTGCAGTGCTGTTGAGGTGGTCATTGTTCCCATTTCTTTTTCTATTTTAAATTGCAAGTTTTTGGATATTTCTCAATAAGCTTGCCTTGGGTTGTCTACCAACTCGAGTAATTGATTCTAGGTTCAGAACCAATGGAGATCTGACATTTAGGTTACCTAGATCTGGGTACAAGGAGTTGGTTTTGATATCCAAACCTAGTTTTAGAGTAGGAAGATTTTTCCTACTCGTGGGTCTGCCTGATGCACCTGGACATGCATCATGTGTCCAATGTGCCACCTACCATTAATAGCCTGCTCATTTCCAGGAAGGAAAACATGCTTGCAGTACCTGTGCTGGAAACAAATAGAAAACGTACTTTTTTTTTTTGGGTTTTATGAGATGTAAATGTGGACATATTACAACTCCTGGAAACATATGCAGTGGTATTATAAGTCAAGGAATATAAGTCTGATATATGGTGCTAAAACTAAAGCACCATTGAGGTTTTAAGAAAAATAGTTGTTTTCAGTCTTTGCCTCCCATTAGTTGTCAAGGAATATAACTCTGATATATGTTCCTAGATGAAGCACCGATCAGCCTTTTCCTTCCATTAGTTGCTGTTTGGACTCCCAGCATAATTTGTTGACTAGTTACAGGAACTCAAACATAAAAAATTCTGATTGCATGCTTTTCTATTTTGTAATTGATGTGCAGTGAAGGGTTTGCAAATTCTAGCTACATTCCCTGGAGGCTATTTACTAGTATCAAAATCTACTTGTGAAAGTATTTTGATGACCTTTGTATCTATTATCACTGTTGATTTCAACAAGACATTGTTGTGGAAACTGTCGGTGAAGGCACTGGTTCAGATTGGCTTGTTTATTCATGGTAGTAACGAGTCTGAGAAGTCAATGAGCTATATGGATATTGTTGTTCAGAAGATTGTTTCAATGATATCATCTGATAATCATGATATACCATTTCAACTCCAACTGGAAGCCGTCTCTGACATTGGCACAAGTGGGCTTCAATATATGCTGAAAATTGTTACTGGATTGCAAGAAGTTATATGTGCCAATCTAGCTGAGGTTTATGTACGTATGTTCAACAATCTCTAAACACTTTATAAGAGCTCAGGGAATGTCCCCATTGAAAGAACATGATACTTGGACACCCATGCACCGTCTTATTTTTTTCTTTTTGTGTGCGCTTAAATGTCGAAAAAAAATGTCTCTTCTAAATTCAGTGAGTGATTTCCATAGATTGCATTACAATTGTGCCTACTCTAGCACTGGGGACATTTCACCGAGTTCTTCTGTTAGTTTTAGTTTTTTCCTCCCTACAATCTGATTTTCGTATCTGGACCTATAGATCTGATGGTACAAGTTTCTGTTGTGCTTCCATAGGTTCAAGGAAATGTGAAATCAGCAAAGGTCATAATTCATCTTTTGGAATGTTATTCAAATGAGTTGCTTCCATGGTACAGCATCTCTACCTTGACCATCCCTATCCTGTTTTGCTAAATTCATTATCTGTGTTTGTATCCTCTCAAACTACAATCTGTTACAAGTATTCCTAGTAGTGACTTGACAATATTGGCATGGCCCATTACATCACACCTTTGTGCATGCAAGTTTACAAATGAAAGATGCTATAAGCATTTAAATAAGTAGTTCTTTTTTTCTATTTTGTTTCAATCAATTCATTGTATTATGAGGTTTGGTTGCTTTTTCACATAAGAGGCACCTTTGATGTAAGGAGGTGGAATACTTACCTACAATTAACTATCCTCTTTCCTTTTTGTGTGCTTATAGCAAAGATGTTTCCCCTTTTGAGACTTCATTTCTTTTTTAAGGGGTGGGTTGCACAGGGGTTTGGTTAGCAATGGGGTGGGGGGTGGGTGGGGTGGGGTTATTTGCTGTCCTCTTTTTCCTGTTGATGTAGATTTTTTTTGGAATGGTCTCAGGATTCAGAAATATGAAGTTTTCGATGAAGTCTTGCTCCAATTTGTTGTCAGCATATGGAACCAAATAGAAAATTGCATGGCCTTTCCTGATGGGATCTTTGAAAAAGTGAGTATTACTTCTACTTTCAGGAATGTTACTTTCCATTTTAATATGTAGTGGTGCTAAAAAGAAATTTCTGGTGGTGGCTTGCATCAGAGAAGATAGATGTTAGTTTGAGATGCAAAATCTTTTTCTCTGAGAAATGGCTTTAGCATATATTATTTTTGACTTCAGGAGCTTCTTGATGCTACAATGAAAGTGATGAAGCTTGCTGTTGCTTCTTGTTCAGTGGAAAGCCAGAACATAATAATTGATAAAGCTTATACTGTACTCTCATCCAGCACTTTCTTATCAACGAAGGATTCCTTGTCCTCTCTTCAAGCTCAACTAGAAGAGTTAGAAGATACTCAAGAAACGGACAAATTTTCCAGTAGAGATGAGTGGATTCATTCTTTATTTACATCAGTAATTATAGCACTTCATCCTCAAACACGCATTCCGAATATAAGAACAGTACTGCATTTTCTCATGATTGTGTTCCTTAAGGGCTATGTTACGGCTGCTCAGGCGTTAGGTTCTCTAGTTAACAAATTGGATCTAAAGACTAGTGGAACAGAGTATTCAGGTGGTTGTACCTTTGAAGAAGCAATGGATATAATCTTCGGTAAAAATTTAGGTTGTTCTGACCATGTTCCTGCTGGGAGATCTGGTATCACAGGCTATTGGAGTGAGACAGGTCTCACTAACTTATGCCTTGGTGCTGCAAACAGTGGTTTGCTTAAAATTCATTCCATTGTTGGGCTGGCATGGATCGGGAAAGGTTTGCTTATGCGTGGACACGAAAAGGTTAAAGACATAACTATAGTTTTTTTAGAGTGCCTGCAATCAAATGGCAGAATGGGTGCCTTGCCATTGGAAGAAAATAATTGCAACTGGGATATGCGCTTGTCTGCAATGAAATGTGCAGCAGACGCATTTCAGGTTCTCATGAGTGATTCTGAGCTTTGCTTAAACCGCAAATTTCATGCAATAATACGACCACTCTATAAGCAACGATTTTTCTCCACCATAATGCCCATTCTGCAGTCTTTGATAATTCAGTCTGACTCATTACTCTCAAGGTAAACTTCTCAAAACTAATTGCAGATTGCTTGTTTCCCTCACTTCTCTTGTTGATCCTGTACTCCTTTAGATGTTGATGGATTTTTCTTGACAACTAATAAGCAGAACCCACTATAATATACTTTTGGTTTTATTTTGTTGTTCTATTAGTATTGATTTGTTGACTCGGTTCATCAAAAAGTTCCAGATAAATGCCAGATCATTCCAGAAAAAATGACGTGTCAAGGATTGGTCACTAATTTTGTTTCACTTCAAGAGTTTTGAGTAACACTGCCAATTTTACAATTTACATTCAACTGTCTATTATATGGTTCATATGATATTTTACTTGCAGACATCAGCTGCATGGCTAGTCAAATTGATCTAGGAACTTTTGCAATATTCTTTTTTATGTTTTTTGCAATTTTTATTATTATCTATGCATATGTTTAAAAGCTGTCATGACTTGTTAGAATTTAGTCTGTTTTATGCCAGAAATAATACTGTGTTGTTAAATCATACTTGTTTTTCCTGTGGTGTCCATTTGTTACGGTTATTTATTAGAAATATTGAGAATAGAAAAGATTAGTCATGCTCCATCAGTGGGAAATAAAAAAGGATTAGTCCTGTTGCTGGGAGGTCCAAGAAGTTGCAAGGAAAAGATTTGAGCAGTTGCAAATTGTAACATCGCACACCATGATGAAAATTATCTGCTATAGTAAGCCAAATAAAACCTGTAAATCTGGGTCTCTTGCTTGAGCATCCATGAGTTATAGTAGAAGTTAGTTTTGCAGATGAATCCCAAGTGACATGATTGATGTAATAGCATGATGGTCCAAAATAGATGGTTATGAATGATTGGGCAGTATCTTGATTCCTTGAGGAGTTCAGATCCTCGAGAACTGTCTATAGACCAAGTTCATTTGGGATGTTTGGTCCATTTCTTGATTCATGATGCAAGTTCTGTGATTTCAGATCTATGCTGTATCGGGCTTTTGCAAATGTTGTAATTGGCACCCCATTGATTGTTATCTTGAATGATGCAAAAAAGGTTAGTTTGATATCTTAGTCTTCCAGTATATTTGGTTCACATCTAGCAAGCATGCTTACTAGTAAACTGAAGTATTCCATTTTCCAGTTAATTCCAATGGTGCTGGATAGCTTAAAGTTGTTGAGCAAGGATGTTTTGGATAAAGATATAATGTACAGCCTTCTGCTAGTTCTGTCAGGCATTTTGACAGATAAAAATGGTAAGACTCTCTGTATGTCAACATAATTATCTTTAATTTTAAAGGGGTGTATAATTTTTCTAACCCTTTGGTAAAGGAAATAATTGAAGTGACTCTCTGACCTTAACTGCATTGTGGTTGTGCATATCAATTTATGTGTACTCCATTCAAATTGGAACTATTCTTCCAGGTCCTTAATTCTTAAAATTTCTTCTTGGGGCTTTGTGAGTGATCTCTCTGCCTAGTTGCTACTCCTGTAAGATTGTACATGTCATGGTGGTTGTGGGGCAGTTTTACCGGTACTTCAGTGAATGTTTCACTACTGTTCGTTTTTCTTTGGGTCATGGTGCAATTATTGCTGTGCTGGGATTTTGAAGCAAGAGATTTGATAAATGCTTAGGCCTGTTGTTGGTTGTGTTTCCTGTAAATTACTTGAACATAATTCATGTCTTTCCTCTCCATATTAATATATTAATTAGTGCAAATCTGGAAATTTTCTTTCTTTATATATACTCATATGGGTACATACATATATATCACTGGGTATGCTTTTCTGAGTCATTTTACTTGCAAGGATTATCTGGATACTAGTCACTTGCAAGCTTCTGAGAATCGACTGTTTAGCAGTTATTAATCACGTTTAAGCTCCCAAAGCATTTACATTAAGGGCCTTTATTGTTAAGCATTTGGAATTCTTCTTGAGCTCTCTTTGTAAATCCTTGTTATTGCATATTGTCTTTAATCCATGAAAGATGAACCAAAACTGTTTTCCCAACTAGTGGAAAATGCAAGTTGTCTCCTTTTATGCACAAATTGTCAAATAGGGACTATCAGGTTATGATTTATGTGTAAATTGAGTCTCCGTTACGGTTATAATCTCTTTTATGCTTGCACATGCAGGACAAGAAGGCGTAATAGAGAATGCTCATATTATCATCAATTACCTCATTGGGTTTGTCACCTACCCTCATACGATGGTAACAGCTTTCCTTTCCTCAAAAGAAATTCTAATTTTCTGCTAATTTGTGCCCTAATGTGCATTTTTGGATGTGAATTCAAATTAAAAGTCCGTTTGCCTACTTCAACATCTAGTCTACTTATTTATTTCCTGCCTTTCTGTCATAAATTTCTGATCGTTGCTATCAAAACCCACAATTAAGATACTTGGATTCTTCTGCTAACGTTCTCAGCTTGTCCGAGAGACAACAATTCAATGTCTCGTTGCCATGTCAGAGTTGCCTCACACAAGGATTTACCCCATGCGAATCCAGGTTTGTTAAACTTTTGAGTCAAACAAATTCAGTAGGTTTATTTCAAATTTTCATCCTTGAGCTTCCCGCTCAACTTAGTGGGTGGAGTCATCAGCTAATATGCTCCTAGCAGGAGGGAGGAAGTCATGATAATTATGACGTTGGCCTCTTTGCTGTATACCAATTTATGATGAGGCTTCCGCGATGCAGCTTCTTTCTCCATTGTCCATGCCTGAATTTCTAAATTTGTATTCTCATAATTTTCAGGTGTTGCAAGCTGTATCAAAAGCTCTTGATGATCCAAAGAGGGCTGTTCGTCAAGAAGCTGTTAGATGTCGGCAAGCGTGGTCAGTGATTTAGATATATACTGCTGTAGGTTGAAACGATGTATCTACATGTGCACGTTCTTGCTTGCACAAGTCGATTTCAAAGGGGGGATTAATTACATCGTAATTGGTTCCTCTGCCAACATAGGGCATCAAATGCATCAATCCCAAAGCTTCCTTGGCAAAATGAATCTGTTGACATGATTGTTTTTATTATCATGTCTCTTTGTAAATGTCTTGCACACTGAAAAAAATGCTTGATATGTTTTTCCCAATTATGATGGACATGGAAGTTGACCATAAATATATAAAATAGGTAAGTATATGCCTCTCCCTGCCCATCAGATTGCATGGATTTCAGTTGCTTCTGCTGCCATTTGACATGTTGCGCTTGTATCATGATTACGTAATTACCAATTTCGTATGCTTCTATGAAAATTCCTATTTTTTGCCATTACATCGTGTTTAGTTGATGACTTGTCTTCCCGTTATTTAGGTTTAGTTTATATACAGAGATATACTAGTTAGTAGTTGTTACATGTCCTGTGCTTTATTGCATATCGGATCAAATTTATTTCGACGCAAAAAATTAAATTAAGAAAGAAAAATTGAAGGTCATGGTGAAATCACTTTAGCATAAGACACAAGACAAAGATCTCTATTCACTAAAATAGCGTAATAGGGATGATAATTTAATTTGAAATTGATTAATACTAACCAGACATGAATGAGTGAATGTTTTTTTTAACTTAATAGATAAGGGGTAGGGTATGAATATTATTAAATCTTATATGAAATTTACCATAATATAACTAAAAATGCATAAAATTTTTTGTTAGAATATTTAGAACTAGCTTGGCAGTGTGGTTACGGTTGATTTTCAAATAACTTTTCATACTGAAATGCATGTCAATGGTTTTTATTTTTTAAAAATTATTTTTGACATCAGCATATCAAAACGATCCAAAATATAAAAAAACATATTAAATTTTAGCAAAAATTTTTTTTTTTGAATTTTTTGGTTTTTTAATACAATATACTTTAATATCGACATAAAACACGTGAATAATATTTATTGTTTAGTATATACACACACACACTTCAAATATATATTAACTATTTTATTTTTTATTGATTAATAAATAATAGTAGATAATGAATATTTATTAGATACTCGATGGATAATTTATGAATATTTAAATTTCTTACCTGATGGATAAAAAGTAGTATAAATATCAAGAAATCTATCATGCGGATACCCATTATCATCCCTAAGTGTAATTACTCTTTCTAGCTTCTAACAATAGAAACTTAGGCTTGTTTTTAGGGGTAATTTGGTTTTTTTTAAAATTAACCAATGTCATTGTGTTATTAATCGAGGATGGTTTACACCTTTCAAATGCATAGTAAAATGATTTTATTATTTTTAAAAGCAAAATTTGTTAAAAGGGTTGATTTTAATTTGGTCTTTTCACTTTTTTAGCATAGTATAAAGACTTGAAACCTTAAAAATAAAAATAAAAAAGTTACAGTTGAGGGACATTTGTGTCTTTTTAGGTTGGTTTTCCTGTAATTAACAGGTTGGGTTAAGGGTGATTTAGTTCCTTTCTCTCTCTTTTTTAATCAATGAGGATACTAATAAAAAAGGTTGTTGCCACATGCTAGTGAGTGAGTGGCGCATGCAATGCTATTCTATGTCCTAACACTACCTTCCTGGGCAGTGTTTAAAGCGGCTTGTCATAGTTTTTTCAATGATGTTGTGTAAGTGGGCGAAGGAGGAGTGGTTGGGCTCTGATGATTTTTTTTCCCTCTCGTTTCTCTTTCTCCTTATCAAAATATAAAGGTGTTCTTTTATTTTTTTTAATCCAAATTTATCATTATTTTAATTGCTATATGTTTTTTATATATGGATTTTTTCTTCGATTTTGTCTCTCATCATTTGATTTTATTTAATTCTTATATCAAACTTGGTCTCATTTTTTTATTGTTTTTTGTTTTTTCTTTTCCTAATTGATTTTTTTCAATTTAATTTTTTAACATTTCATTTCAAATTATTTTTATATCAGATTTAATCCATTTTTTATTGTTATTTCTTTTGTTTTGGAGCCATTTTTTATTGTATTTTTTTCAAATTTATCCCTAACCATTTTGTTGATTTATAATTTTTCTTTGTTCTTTTTTAGAGTTTGTCTTTTATGGGGTTGATCCTGGTCTCATGACCAGAGTCACAAGTTTTGAAAGTTAACATGAGTTGACTTCAATTTTTTTTTCATTTTTTTTTATTAATTTTTTTTCTAGTTTTCCCGTTGAGCATTGAGTTGTTTGATAATTGAAATTTATAGTTTTATTCGGTTTGTTTTTGATGGAGTTACCCCGATATCACAACCATATCATAGATTTTGCATGCTTAACATGGATGGGTTTGGGTTTTTTTTTATACTTTTTTTTACGTTGTTAAGATTTTTTGTCGTTTTATTTATTGACTTGTTTTTTTATTCATATTATTTAAATTAGATGAATTTATTAAACCTCAGTCGAGTACATGACCCGAATCTCAGATTTTGTTTTGCTTTTTTATAAACACTTGCGTCACTTTAGCATCCTTCTTTGCATTTGAAAATTTTTGAGGTGGCTTGCAACATAGCGCGAGCCCTCTATCTAGTATTTTTTAAAGCGTATGTTTAATAAAATTAATAAAGGCTTGTGTTAATAAATATCAATATTATCATAATGTTATTTAAAAAAGAAACAACTTAAATCATGTGGTTTAAATTGTGTGAGAGTTGAATTAAAGTAACCTGATTAATTTGATAGGTTAAAGTATGACCTTGTTGACTTGGTCAAGACCTAGTTTAATTAAAAAAAAAATGGTATACACTGTTGTTTTATTTTATTTTTATAAATATTAACTTAGATGATATTTTGGGTGGACTCATGCGTCGCGCATACACACGCGGCGTTGCGACATCAGGATCAAGAAATTGTCAC
>Ga0325403_1000314_pt1 | contig 31548 bp, 29 predicted proteins | sample PopdelMetagenome_19_FD_205665 | JGI IMG/M metagenome (GOLD analysis project Ga0325403, IMG submission 205665) | Populus deltoides microbial communities from Bellville, Georgia, United States - Xylem-PdKOR-R4 | ecosystem: Host-associated > Plants > Phyllosphere > Stem > Wood/Secondary xylem... | reverse complement strand
TATATAGTTTAATAGCCAAGATAGATGCCACGAGTGCACACTTCTTCAACAACTAACTTCAAGAGGGGTATTTATTGATCTGGTAAGGTCCTCATTTGATCCCTGTATTCTTAGTGAAATAATCACTTGGTCCCTTTAGTTCAAGTGTTTATATTTTCATGTTTATTTCTAATTTAGTCCTTTTTTTGTTGTTTTTTTTTCATAACAATTTTATTTTTAAATTTTAATAAAAACATATAATTTCACTTACTATATACAAAATTAGAAACACATTTTAAATTATAATTTAAGAGATTCCCGAAAAGAAAAAAAAAATCATTAGTTTAACTTTTTTATCAAGGGCCTAACTTATAATTCGGAAAACTAGAAGCACCAATTACAATCTCACAGAAAATAAAAAATAAAGAGATGACATGCCCGCGCGCTGCCGCGGGCTTATAAAATAAATACATTTAATAGTGTTATAATTGTGAATCAGCGCTAGATCAGTAATAGAAATTAAAGGTATGATAAAACAAATATTTCATGACGAAAAAAAAAATTGTGTTGGTGATCCAAAACTTAGAGACTGAACAAAATGATTTGTAGTAATTTACAGTGTTTTGTGAAGAAAGATACAGTATTTTCGCCATATGATTTAGCTTTTCAGTTAATAAAAAGAAAAAAAAATTACAAAGCTAAATTCTCAACCAACTTAATATTAAAAAAAAAACCAACAAAGATAATTTTGGAAGGAAAAAAACCAATGAGAAAAAAACGTTGTAGCAATTGACAATGTTTTGTGAGGAAAACTATAACGCTTTTTCCAATAAAATAAAATAAAAAACCATTTAGAGAAATATTGTAGCAATCCACAGTGTTTTGTGAGAAAAAATACAACGCTTTCCTCATATGATTTAGTTTTATTGTAATTATAATTCTTAACCAACTCAATATTTAAAAAAAATCGACAAAGATAATTTTTAAAAAATTCATTAAAAAATCACATGGAAAAACACTGCAACAATTCACAGTGTTTTAAAGAAAAAAATTATAAAGCTAAATTCTTAATCAGCTCAATATATAAAAAAAATCGACAGAGACAATTTTAGAAAAAAAATAACAAAACAAACACAAAAAAAGGAAAAAAAAATCATGTTGGAAACACTGTAGCAATTCACAGTATTTTGTGATGAAAACTATAGTGTTTCCCTACATGATTTAGCTTTATTTGTAATGACTTGTAATTGTAATTCACAAACAACTTAATATTAAAAAAATAAAATTGAAAAGGATAATTTGAAAAAAATTATACAAAAAACCATGTGGGAAAAAACACTGCAGCAATGAACAGTAATTTTCAAAAAAAGTTACAGTGCTTTCCTTACATATTGTAACTGTAATTTTTAACCAGCTCAATATTAAAAAATAAAATAAAATAAAAGATAATTTTGGAGAGAAAAAAATCATGCGGAGAAACACTGTAGCAATCAACAATGTTTTAAAGAAAAAAAATTACAAAACCAAATTCTCAATCAGCTCAATATTATAAAAAAATCGACAAATATAATTTTGAAAAATAAAGAAATAAAATAGAAAAACTAAGTGGAAAAACATCACAGCAATTCACAGTATTTTAAAGAAAAAAATTATAAAGCAAAAATTTTAACCAGGTTAATATTTAAAATGTAAAATCAACAAAAATAATTTTGGAAAAAAAATAAATGAAAAAAAAAGAAAAAATAAGAAATTTGAAAAAAAAACAGAAAAAAAAATAAAAAAGAGAAAAAAAAAAGAAAAAGAGGAAAAACATTGTGAATTACTATTGTAATCCACAGTGTTTTGTGTGTGGGAGAACAGTAAATCCCCCACACGATTTAGTATATTAGTTAATAATTCACTCATATGTTATCCATCTTTATCAACCCCTCCTACAAGTTAAGGAATCTTCTTTTTAATAATTGACTTATTGTAAGTTTACTTGGAATTATGGTATGATTTGTTTTTTTAAGTGATTTTTATTTTTAAACTGGTTTTTATCTAAAAAAAATTAAATTAATATTATTTTAGATGGTTTTTTTATGATTTGGATGCATTAATATATAAAATAAATAAATAAAATCTAAAATATAATAATTTTAATATATTTTTATTTGAAAAGTACAAACACACGCTTAAACATTCTATATCCTAATAATCTTAAAAGAAAAAGGAAAACAAAAAAAGAAAAAGGAAAACAAAAAAAGAAAAAGAAAACCAACGGTCCCGGTTACCAGTCAACCCCCAGCAAAACCCCGTCGGCCACTCCAGTCCAAGAAAAAACAATCCATCACCGTTAGTACCGGTTATTTACAAGAATGACATTTCTTCTCACAAAAGAAACAGCCTGCCTTCCTCCCCTCAGCTCCATCCCCGTCCCCTCCTCCAAGAAATAAAAAATCCAAACTCCTATATTAAAGAGAGACACAGACCTTGATATTCCTTACTTCTTAATAACTTCCTCTTTCATTCAATTCAGAACCAGATGCATCTCTACAATGCGTGGTTGCCACCACTGGTGGCGGAGGAGACGAAGAAAGAGAAAGACTCCTTCCGTCGCGTCCTGAACTCTGTTAAAGATTCTTACAAACCTGACGATCCTGATTCCGTTTACTCCACTCTCAAATGGGTTTCCGTCCTCGAACTGTTAGTCTCCGCCTCTTTTGAATTCAGTTTTATTTGATTCTAATCGAGTGTTAGCTAGTTAATTAATTACTGTTAATCACAGTTTTATCAAGGCGAAGAGCGAATTGAATTTGGAAGATGTAGCTGAGCTCGTTCAAATTGGAATTGAATTGTTCAATATTTCGCAGAATAAGCTTTATGCTCAGGTATTATTATGATTTACGACTCACGACCTTGTTTAACGCTGATTAATTATTTAATTATGATAATTATCTCTCTTTTTTATTGAGTTTGAATGGCGGAATTTTTGATTTTTTTTTAGGTGAGATGGGGAAATTTGTTAGTGAGAGTGTTGAATAAGTATAGAAAGAAGTTAGCTTTCAAAGTACAATGGAGGCCGTTGTATGATACTCTAATTCATACTCATTTTTCAAGGTTAGTTTTTTTTTTTTTTTTTGCGAGTTTATATTGGTAATTTTAGTGTTTATGATTTGTATAATGATGTGCATTACAGGAATACTGGTCCAGAAGGGTGGAGATTGAGACAAAGGCATTTTCAGACTATTACTTCACTTGTTCGGTCCTGCCGGAGATTCTTTGCAGTTGGTTCGGCTTTGGAGATTTGGAACGAGTTTAGGTGACTTCGAAGTTTTCAAATTGGTTTTCACTGCTCTATTGCCTAAATGCAGTACTGGAACACATATATGATGTTATCTAGGTTTTTATACTTTATTATTTCAATGGTAAATGGAATCCAATTTAGAAATTGAAAAAAACAACTAGAAAGGCTGGTTTTGTTCATTTGGCCTATGCGATTGTAAAACAGCCAAGACAAAAAGCCTGAAAAAGTATTAATTAAATTATATGATGGTGCAATCCATCCTTGAAGAATCTGGTGGCATCATAAAGTTTCTACAATTTCGTTGTTCACTCCTGGAAATTTTCTTGAAATGAACTTGCAGTTCTCTATTGGAAAATCCATGGCACAATTCAGCCTTTGAAGGATCGGGGTTTGTGAGACTGTTTCTACCTACAAACTTGGAGAACCAGGACTTCTATACTGAGTATGTGGTGCATAGTTTTTGGAATTCTTAATTCTTTAGGGTTTTTGGACATGTTGTTGGAACAAGTTTTATAACCTATTGTTGACATGGCAGTGCTTGGGTTAAAAAAAGTTTGGACTCGTGGGACTCAATACCAAATTCCCAATTCTGGAACAACCAGTGGGCAGCTGTCATAGCACGTGTTATTAAAAACTACAACTTTATCAACTGGGAATGCTTCTTACCAACGCTTTTTAGTAGATACTTGAACATGTTCGAGGTGAGCTTATGTATGTTTTATCTAATCTTTTATCAGTCTCTAGGTTGGGGGAATAGAAGTTCTTGACTTGCATGATGTTTAGATTTGAGGAGTAGAGGTGCATGAGTGGTAGGATTTCCTTCTTCCTCAACATTTGGTATTATAGCTCATAATGATAGCAAAGACAAGTTAAATCATGCTGCTGAATTTTTTAAACCCTATGTAGTTAGTACTTCATAAGTACCTGTAGTAGGGGAAAGGATGGGAAGAGGAACAGGAGGAGAGAACCTCTTCCCCGAATCCACTAAAGATATGCATTGACAAATTAACTATGAGATAGTTTGCAAGCAAGGATTCCTTGTTCGAAGGTTTTTTTTTATAAATATTCTACAACATCAAGAAGAGGGAAGAAGCAGGGACAGTTGGAATACAAAGGATTTAGAACTCTTCACTCTTTGCAAATTTACTTAAATATTTAAAATGTGGGAAGGGAATCAGTGTACAAAACATATGATCAAATGCTGCGTGCATTTAAATGAGGCTTGACTTTAATTCTCTATCTCTTGCCATAAGAAAATTTATTGCTCTTGTTTTGCTAGAGTTCTCTGTCTATATCAATCTACTTCTTGCCATTCTGATTTTCCACTATCATGCTTTAATCTGGCAATCAAAGGTTCCTGTGGCAAATGGAAGTGCTTCATATCCATTTTCTGTTGACGTTCCAAGATATACAAGATTCTTATTCTCCAATAAAACTGCCACCCCAGCAAAGGCCATTGCAAAGTCAATTGTAAGATCCATAAACATGGCCATCCATTTTGTTGATTTACACAATTGATCTCATCTGAGTGTTTTCTATATCATCATCCTATGTTATTTCATTGCGGATGCAGGTCTATCTGCTTAAACCTGGTAGTGCAGCTCAGCAGCATTTCGAGAAATTGATCAACCTCTTAGAACAGTTTGTTCACTAACATACAAATACTCTAATTATCATTTCCAACCATGTGAATTGTTCATAGTTCTTACTTTTGGCTCGTTATTGTTTTTTTATTTATCTAGATATTACCATCCCTCTAATGGAGGTCGCTGGACTTATTCATTGGAGAGGTTTTTGCTTAATTTGGTAATTACGTTCCAGAAGCGCTTACAGCGTGAGCAACAGTAAGGATATATCTGTATCTGTTTCACTTGTATACGCGTTATGCATTTTCTTTAAGTTTGTTAGCTCAACTCTCACTATTCAAATATTAATGTTACAGGAGCACTGATAGCAGTAGACAGGCAGATATGTTTCTTGGAAGATCAGAAAGGACTTTTTTTGTCAATGTTTTGCTGAAGTTAATTGATCGCGGACAATATAGCAAAGATGAACATCTTTCTGAGACAGTTGCTGCAGCAACTTCCATTTTGTCATATGTGGAGCCAACTCTGGTTCTTCCATTTTTGGCATCTCGATTCCATTTGGCCTTGGAGACGGTTAGTAGTGGTGCATGTGTTATTTTAGGGCCCACAATGCTAAAATTTGATAATGCCCTCTCTTCAAGGGCTATTTAGTAGTCTCCTCTTCGGATTATGCCTCTTTCACCACATTAACTTGTCTTTTTCCAACCTTTGTGTCTAGTCAGATGACTGCCACCCACCAGTTGAAAACTGCAGTGATGTCAGTAGCATATGCAGGACGTTCTCTATGTCTCACATCCCTCTCAAGAATAGGTAAACAGGAGGATTGTGGTGGTGGTGATGATGCATATGTTGATCTTCTAACGATCTCATTATCAAATGCTTTACTTGGTATGGATGCTAATGATCCTCCCAAAACATTGGCGACCATGCAGTTACTTGGGTCTATATTTTCCAATGTAAGAGTTAAGGCCTTGATCTCATTGTCTCATTTGTGTTTTATAGTTCTATGATTTATGACATGGTCATTTGCTATTCTATTTATAAATGCAGATTGCTACTTTGGATGATAACACCGATCAGTTATCGTTCTTGCCAATGATTCAGTTTTCTGAATGGTTGGATGAATTCTTATGTCGCTTATTTTCGTTACTTCAACATTTGGAACCTGGCAGTGTTCTGTAAGTAATAGCATTAAGTTTCTTATCTCTTTCTTGAATTTTCTGCATAACTTCATTAACTTAGACATGCTGATTTGCCATTCTAGTTAGATCAACTCATTATCATTGTTATAGGAATGAAGGCCTACATTCATCAGCAACATCAGGAACCTTTCTTGTAGATGATGGTCCTTTCTACTATTGTATGCTTGAAATCTTGCTTGGAAGGCTATCAAAACCGCTATACAATCAGGTTTCAATTGTTTTCTTCATTCACAGTCACCATGTCCCCCTCCTTGGGTAGGAGATTGTTTTGTAAACTATTCCTTTCATGGTAGCAGGCTTTGAGAAAAATTGCAAAGTTTGTTAGGACAAACATTCTTCCTGGAGCGGTTGCAGAGGTTGGATTGCTTTGCTGTGCATGTGTTCATTCAAACCCGGAAGAGGCTGTTGCTTCTCTTGTTGATCCAATCTTGTCATCTGTTATATCCTCTTTGAAAGGAACACCTGCTACAGGGTTTGGAGGGAGCGGGATTCCTGATGCTAAAGTTTCAATTAAGGTTTTTTCATTTGTTAGATGGCATAAGTTATTAGATTTTATTTTGCAGAAAGATTCTTTCTGAAAATTGATGGCTTCTTTTCCAGGCAAAACCAACAATCTCTCCAGCTCTTGAAACAGCAATCGATTATCAATTGAAAATATTATCAGTTGCCATAAACTATGGAGGTCCTGCTCTTCTTCGTTACAAGAATCAATTCAAAGAGGCTATCGCATTAGCTTTCGAATCTCCCTCTTGGAAGGTTTCAATTTACTTCCAGTAACTTGTTTGTTTTGTAATTGCAGATCCTACTCAAATGATTTTTGTTTGGATAGGATGCATACTGGATAATTTGCTGAATATTTTAAATGGGTGTTTGTTTTTATTGTATTGCATTAATGACATATTTTTTTGTTGTGGAAAACTCTCTCATCATATGATAGGTTAATGGAGCTGGTGATCATCTCCTTCGATCCCTCCTTGGAAGCCTGATTGTTTATTATCCTATCGATCAATACAAGTGAGCTTATGTCTTTTCATCTATACATTTGATTGTGATGAATACTTTCTGTAGGTTATTTATTCAACTCCCTTTTGAATTAAAAATTGAAGAATGTGGATTTCCTAGGTGCATTTCATGGCATCCAGCTGCTACGGCATTAGAAGAATGGATCAGTGCAAAAGATTATAATAGTGATGGACCATTGATGGGCCCCAAGTGGCATGTTCCAAGTGATGATGAAGTTCAGTTTGCAAATGAACTTTTAAACCTTCATTTTCAATCAGCTTTAGATGACCTTTTGAAAATATGCCAAAATAAAATACATTCAGATGCAGGTAATCCTCCTTTCTTCTAATGTAGTTTTCTTCTTGTATTTTTCTGATTTTGTGGTGAAATTCTTATCTTGAGAAGCTTAGGGCCTGTTTAGGAGTGTGGTAGAGGTTGCTTTTCACTAAAAATGCATTAAAATAATTTTTTTTAATTCATTTTTGACATCAGCATATCAAAACAATCCAAAAACACCAAAAAAACTAATTTGAAGCTAAAAAAAAATATTTTCAAAATTTTTCAAAAGCACGGTTGAACCGCAATGCCAAACTAAGTCAGAAAACCAGTAAAAAATAATGGCCCTCTAGAAAACCCCTGAATTTGATGACTTTATATCAATGGATCAAAATATTTTAGGAAGGTTCATTCTGCGATAAATCTCATACAACCATGTTCTAGTGTTCATGACTCCACATGTCTTAGTAGTTGAAGAATTTTCGCATGTTATTGAATACATGCTGTTTTCCCATGTAAAGAAAAATGTCTTGACTTACATATTGCAATTGATATTTCATTATTATTCTTCCACTAATTACATGCAACTTGTTAACAGGGAATGAGAAAGAGCACTTGAAAGTGACTCTTTTGCGAATTGATTCTTCATTGCAAGGGGTTTTATCTTGCTTACCTGATTTCAGCCCGTCCTCCAGGAATGGGATTGTTGAAGATACAAGTCATACTTCTTTCTTGATAGCTGGAGCAACTGGTTCAAGTGTTGGCAGCACTGGACTGCGTGAAAAAGCTGCTGAGATTATACATGCAGCTTGCAAGTAATGTTTGGATTTTAGTATTTATCTGGATATTATTTACCCATATTGAGCAAGTCTGATTTGCTAAAATGCTGTTATATTTGCAACACTGGCAGATATATGTTAGAAGAAAAATCAGATGACAGCATCCTCTTGATACTCATTGTCCGTATTATGGATGCTTTGGGAAACTTTGGTAATGAACTTTATGTTTGGATGAATAAAATTCCTTTCAACTTTTTTGAGATGCTTAGAGTAGTTTTTCTGTACAACTATTTTCGACATCCTCCCTTTTTATCTCTTGACATGTGTGTTTCATCTCCCAACCTCGGTCAAACAGGAAGTTTGGAGTATGAGGAGTGGTCAAATCACAGGCAGGCTTGGAAGTTGGAATCTGCTGCTATTTTAGAACCTCCAATGAATTTTATCGTGTCTTCTCATTCTCGAGGAAAAAAAAGGCAAGAATTCCTGTCATGATAGTCCCTGTATTGTTACGTGAACTTTGCATTGGAGACTGGAATTTGAATGTTTAATCTAATCCATTTCAGGCCCAGGTGGGCTCTTATCGACAAAGCATACATGCATAGTACTTGGAGGTCATCACAATCCTCCTATCATCGGTTTCGTTCAAGTGGGAACTTCTCTCCACCAGATCATGCAATTCTTTTGATGGATGATCTGCTAAACCTTTCTTTGCATAGCTATGAAACTGTTCGTGCGTAAGTTGTTCAGTCTTCGATAATCCTTGGTTGATCAAACTGGATTTTCTTATGCATATATGATTCTATTGGGTGATATGGTTGCAAATGATTTTAAAGTGCAATTCTTTTGATGGATGATCTGCTAAACCTTTCTTTGCATAGCTATGAAATTGTTTGTGTGTAAGTTGTTCAGTCTTCAATAATCCTTGTGTGATCAAACTGGATTTTCATATGCGTATATGATTCTATTGGGTCATAGGGTTGCGAATGATTTTAACTAAAGGTTTGACTTGTTTACCATGAAAAACAATGAGTGGTCATATCATATCTGATATTCATTGTTAACCTTATGCCAGGCTTGCTGGAAAATCTCTGCTGAAGATGATTAAGAGATGGCCATCAATGATTTCAAACTGTGTTCTTTCACTTACTGAACACTTAAAGAATCCCAGCTCACCAGAATATGCAGTGCTGGGTTCTTGTACAATCCTTTCTATGCAAACAGTTCTCAAGCATTTGACAACAGTAATATTCAGCACAAATTGGTTCCAATACATATCTGGAAATAAAATTATTTGATATGCCATCTTTTATTTCAGGATCCAAAAGCATTGTCTTCTTTTCTTCTTGGTATTCTTTCAAGGTGATCCTTGATTCCTTTACTTATATATTGGAGGTTGTTGATAATTGTGAAGTCATATGACTCTACCCTGCTTTTCCTTTTTGTTTTTGCAGCTCACATCATGAATCACTGAAAGCCCAGAAAGCAATTAATGAGGTCAAGACTCTCATCAGTAGTAATTTAGGGTTGGGTCATTGAATTTTCTTCTCTAATATTTGATTGCCAACAGCTTTTTGTTATGTACAACATCCAATTTTCGGGAGTGTCTAGAAGCATTTTCAGGACATCAGATAATCACATAGATGGACCAAATTTTGCTGATTTGGTTTCTCAAATTGGATCGATGAGTTTTGATTCTACTGGTTTGCATTGGCGGTAAAAATCTCATTCTTTGTTTACTTTCTATTTGCAGTTTATGCCGAGCTGCCTGGGGAATTGCATTTAAGTTTATTATGAACTGTCTTGGCTTGTTTATGAAGGACCATGTATTGGCAGACTTAGAAATAGTGTCTGGTTGACTAAGGATTACCTTTGATGCAAACTGCATGTATAGTTTTGACTGGAATTTTTGAAAATGCAGAAGCTCTATTTGTTCTAAACTCTTGGCCTTAAAATTGCCATGGATATTGGTTCAATTTCATTCCTTGTTGTTTTTACCTGGCAGGTATAACCTGATGGCTAACAGAGTTCTTCTTTTGTTGGCTATGGGTTCTAGAAATGTTCCAAACATCTCTTCTAAAATCCTGAGTGAAACTGCTGGTGAGTACCTTCCCTGTCAGTTTGTGTGATTGACTCCTTGCCCTTTTCACCATCACTCTTTCCACAATTTAATGATATTATCATTAACAATTTCTTCAACATTGTCTTACTAATGCCTTTTCAGGTCACTTTCTTAAGAATTTAAAAAGTCAACTTCCTCAAACAAGGATACTAGCAATCTCAGCTCTAAATACACTATTAAAAGAATCGCCTTACAAACTCTCTGCTGAGAATCAGTCTGCAGTATCTGAGGAGTTACAAACACATGTCAAATCATCTCTAGAAGGGGCATTAAGTGAAATTTTTCAGGAAGAAGGGTTCTTTAAAGAGACTTTGAATAGCCTGTCTCATGTTCATATAATCACTGATACTGAGAGCACATCTTCCCGAGGAAGTCACAGGAATTCTTCTATCCAAAGCCTTGCAGACAAATCAATTACCCGTTTCTATTTTGATTTTTCGTCTTCATGGCCACGTACTCCTAGTTGGATCTCTCTATTAGGGAGTGATACATTTTACTCCAACTTTGCACGAATCTTTAAACGGCTAATACAAGAATGTGGCATGCCTGTCTTACTAGCACTTAAAGGAACATTGGAGGAGTTTGCAAATGCTAAGGAAAGGTCTAAGCAGTGTGTTGCTGCTGAAGCATTAGCTGGGGTGTTGCACTCTGATGTCAATGGTCTTTTAGGAGCATGGGACAGCTGGATAACAGTTCAGTTGCAGAGTATCATTCTTTCTCAGTCAGTGGAATCTATTCCAGAGTGGGCAGCTTGCATACGCTATTCAGTGACAGGAAAAGGAAAATATGGTACAAGAGTCCCTATCCTGAGGAAACAAATTTTGGACTGTTTGATGAAACCTTTACCTCCAGCTGTAAATACCACTGTTGTTGCAAAGCGCTACACTTTTCTTGCAGCTGCACTCATAGAAATATCCCCACAAAAGATGCCAATGGCTGAGATAGAGCTCCATAACAAACTTATGAATGAGTTGTTGGATAACATGTGCCACTCATCAGCCCAAGTAAGCATGGCATTTTCATACATTTTGTTATTCTACTTTTCAAATTTTGTGTCTGCTGGCATATTTTGCCACTCTTGTGAATCATATGATTATGTTCTAGTAAGTTGAACTTCCTTTCTATTCCACGCATGAAAAAGGGAATGGAGGAAATAAGGAAGAAATTTAATTTTTTCCAAGGAAGAGATTGATCTTATGTAATGATGTCTGAAAAGAACAACCATATTTTTTGCATCCTTCTGTTTCTGTGACAGATGGAGTTGTTTTCTGATCTTGTTTCAATGGAAATTTGTCACGGAACAGGTAAGGGAAGCCATAGGTGTTACCCTGTCCGTGTTGTGCTCTAACATTCGTCTTCAGCTGTCATCTGCTCATGATTATTCACATGAAGGAGGCAGTGAGATTGACAATCAATTGAAAGAGGAAAAGTGGGTTTTTGTTCTGACTGACCGAGCATCTGATGTGGTCACAAATATTCAGAATACTAGCCCAGCAGACAACTTGGAGACTGATGGGCATATAGCTCTGCAAAACAGGTCTTTGAATGGGGATGCACTAGATGATGTCAAGTGGATGGAAACGGTATTAATTTTCAGAATAAATTTATATTTGCATCTATAACTATTAAGAATGACTGATTTATCAGTATATTTCTTGTTTGATGTAGCTTTTTCATTTTATCATCTCAACGTTGAAGTCTGGGAGATCTTCTTATGTACTGGATGTTATCGTGCAATTTCTCTATCCTGTACTTTCTTTGCAGGTATTTATGGTGCATTTTCATTGTTTGTGTTACTTGACTGGTCTTTGCCAGTGGTTTCCATCTAATTGCTGCATTGAGTGCTCCAATTTTCTGAACACCCCAACTCTTTTCCATGATTCCTTTTATGCTCGCCTACATTCTAGGGTTGGCTTACATGTGTTTGGACACAAACAATAAGAATGACACTTTTTATTACAAAATAGATCAGAAAAGGGGGAAAACATGGTTCCTTATTTGAGCAGAATAGCATTCTCTTTTGGCATGCAGTTTCCTTATTTGGTCTTGCATACAAGTCTTCCACCCAGAGCAGCACAAGCTGCAGTCATCTTGCCCACTTGTTGCTAGCATTTTGTTTTAGTGATTTTACGAACACAGATGCCAATGTGATGCACAATATTGTGGACTGCTTCAAATTCTCTGGGCAATTTGATAGTGGTAACAGCATCCTTGAATTTATTCCTTAATGTGCCTAATGTTGCTTCTGTGAAGGAAACATCAAATAAAGATTTGTCAACACTGGCAAAGGCATGTTTTGAATTGCTGAAATGGAGAATTTTCTTGGCACCTCATCTCCAGAGGGCTGTTTCAGTGATTCTTTCTTCTGCCAATGATTCTAACTGGCGGACCCGATCAGCTACTCTGACATATTTGCGTACTTTTATGTATAGGTAGTGTGCCTTTTCTGAATGCATCATCTCTTACATTGTGGACTCTTTTTTATCATATTAAACATGCTAAACTCCTTTCAAGGCAAGCTATGAATTTTGCTTTGCATTTCCCACACAAGAATATGTATTAATTGTCTGTTGTGGATAACAGTTTTATTTTCCATGATCTCATGTTTAACAAGATGTCTGTTATAGACCTGAATGTGAAAATATATTTTATCAGCTTGAATGTGATTAGAGCCATGTTGAGTATTTTCTGGGAATCAGCTTGAGCCTGTGGGTTAATCAGGTATTTGTTATGATGTGGATTATAATATAGTTGGCGTGCTCTTTTTATTACAGGCATACTTTCATCCTCTCAAATGTGGAAAAACAACAAATTTGGAGCACAGTTGAAAGTCTCCTGAGAGATAATCAAGTAGAGGCAAGTTCCTGGCTGAATCTTCAATTTAAAGAGTACTATAGATTTTTAGGTGCAAATGTAGATTAGCTGTTGAAGAATAATCTTCTACTTTATTAATATTTAATAACTATCGACCTGACTGACTCTTATTTGTGATAAGAAGTTGGACTCCCAAAATAAAATACAAGTACTGAAATACTAGGTCACCAGGTGCGTTAGGATAGTCCTTTATGCAAATGTTTCTTTCATTGTGGGAGTTAGTGAGGGAATGAAGTCCTTGGACAACAGGACTAGTCACTATTTTTGCTTTCAACATAAAAAGCTAAATTCTTGGTCAGGTAAGGGAGCATGCTGCAGCAGTTCTAGCAGGTTTGGTGAAGGGTGGGAATGAAGATCTTGCAAGAGACTTCCGTGAAAGAGCTTACTTGGAGGCAAAAACGATCATCCAAATGAAGAGAAAGCAGAGGTCATATCACTATCTAATGTTCTATAAGTTAGATTTATCTTTCTCTGAGGATACAATTAATGCACACATTCATGCACTTGCTTTTGGGGTCTGCATGTCAAACTTGCAAGGCTGGTGTTTTGCGTTGAAATTTCTTTGAAAATTCGTTTCTTATTGAAGTCAAAATACTAGACATGTTATTCGCCATCATCATGATTGTTGTGAGTGGATCACTGCTGATATACCTTGTTTTCACATCCCCTTTGCTTTTAGTACACAAGCAACAAATCCTGGTACGGATAATCTTGTAATTTTAACCTAAAGATTGTTTGCATGATTGCAGGTATCTAAAAAATCACCAATCTGTAGCATCTATTCATGGTGCAGTACTTGCTTTGGTGGCTTCTGTACTGTCAGTTCCATATGATATGCCCAGGTGTGTTCATGTTAATATAAGGAACTGATTGTATCATGTGTTTCCAGAATGATCCTATAATATTTTGGTTTTCGTATGAAATGTTGATGGTGTGCCACTAATGGAAAGTTCATAATCATGTCAGATCCTCTGTGTAGTTGAGTTGTCAAGTGATCATTTTAATGTCATCCAACTAGCCAATCTGTATAATCAAAATAGTGATTTGGAGTAACAATAAGCCCAGTAGAGTTAAGGTATCCTAAAACACACCCTTGCTTAAGAAGATGGTTGAAGGGTTGTTTTTTGTGGTTCTTTTTTTATTCGTAATAACACCATCATGGATTATGTCAATCACGACAGCAGAAATGGGCTGATATGCTGGGGGTTTAGTGGAAGGAGACTTCGAATTGAAGTACCTGTATTGCTCAAGACTAGCTGAAGATCTCTCTCCCCCTCTCCCTGTTTTCTTTTTTTGTCTTTCCTGGCATCTGTTATTAAACGAGGATTCTTTGAGGGTGACTAAAATATTTTTGAAACAAGTGAATGGCTTCCCGGTAACTATCCTATTTTCAGCTCTTGCAAACCACACCAGAAAGCCTTTTCGTGACTCTAACTTAGGGGATAGGATTGAAGAGATCTGATTGTTGATATTTCATTGAATAATATATGAATACATATAAATATAATCCCATTGGCCCCTGTATTTTACCTGGTAATTTGTATCCTTTCAGTTGGTTGCCTGAGCATGTTACTTTGCTGGCTCGTTTTGGAGGAGAGCCATCACCTGTGAAATCTGCAGTTACAAAAGCAATTGCTGAGTTCCGACGGACTCATGCGGATACATGGAATGTCCAGAAAGATTCATTTACTGAAGAGCAACTCGAGGTAGCTTTGTAAAAGTTTATCTTCTTAGATGCCTTAGGTTGTATTGGAGAATTTTAATTACCTTGACTTTTAAACCTCTACTTATTTGATACTTGCAGGTTCTGGCTGATACATCGTCGTCTTCGTCATATTTTGCTTGATATACATTGGGTTTCTAGTAAGAGAAGATACCATACTACTAATGATTGAAAAGGTTGTTACATCAGTGATTGGAAGAACAGCAAGAAATTATGTAATTCTAGGGTGTGATTAATATGATAAGTCTTCATTTACATTATTCATATTTTCATTGCATAAGATATATGTTATTGCCAATAAATGAAAGGTGTCAGCCTATTTTGTGTTGTAATGCTCTTAAATAATTGGGTTCATTAGATCATCAGATGGCATATCCCATAGCACGCAGTCTGTATTGAATATGGATGAGACTTTTCTAATCTCTTTCCCACCCTCGAATTCTTCTCCGTTTTCATTGTCAAGCATTTCATGCAACCTACCTTGTTGGTCACCTGTTGTGCGTGTGCTTCCAGTGCACATGCTCTGATTCCACGGTGACAAAGCTCCTTCGTTGCCGAAAGAAGATGGACAGCATAAAAATGCATTAACCGATGAAGGAAAATCACTGCAGGTGCCTGCAAAATTGGGCGAAGTAACACCAGTGGAGTCCCAGATTTTGTTCGGAGGCAACATTCCAGGTTCTTGCATAGCTCTTGATAAACCAAGCTTGATTTTCTCAATGGTATCATCATTTTCATCATGTTTAGTGGAAATACAAGGGGATGAGGTGTTCCCTTGTGCTACATTTGTGTTGCAGTGTTGCAGCTGGAAGTCGATCCGCTTTTTAGTGAGGAGGTGGAGCATTTCATCTTTGAAGCAGCCAAGGGCTGCTTCTGCTAGGTGGGTCACTTGTGGTGTTGCTAGTGTGGTGGCAATCTCTGCCATGAGGTGGGAGAAGGGTTTGTGGGTAACTGGATCTATACCCATGCCAGAAAGCTTCTTTTTCAGCTTGGTGTTCCAGTGATTTTTAACATCATTGTCTGTGCGTCCTGTAAGCTGAGCAGCAATCAATGACCATCTGTGATGCCATTTCGCAAAGTCATTGAATAGCTAAACTTGATACAGAATTAGGTATAGACAGCATGCTTAAAAGTTTAAAAATATATCTGAGGTTTTGAAAACAATCTTGACAATGGTATTGAAAGATTGAACAATGTAGATTAATCGGTGTACCGGTTGCCAACAACAGAGTGGAGCTTGACAATGGTCTGCTCTTCCGCATCCGAAAACTGGCCATGCTTCAGATCAGGACGAAGATAATTTGTCCACCGTAGCCTGCAACTCTTCCCGCATCTTTGAAGACCTTAATCAATTATACAAGGAAATAAAAACAATTAGGTTATAGCATGAGATGAATGAATGAATGATGTTATGGAGAACATTGATGTGGAGGGAAAAGGACAGAAACCAGCATTCTTGGGGATGAGCCGCCAGTTACGGGTGCCGTGTTGGGCGATGTAAGAAGAGAGTTTGTTATCTTCTTCAGGTGTCCACTGTCCCCTTTTCACGTTGTCCTTCTCACAGCATGGAATCCTGCCCATCTTTGTGTGCTTGTCTTTTGTTTATTCTTCTTCTTTCACCTTCCTCCTTAAGAAATGCTAATACTTAGCCTACTATATTGTCTACTAATGAATGAAAAGTAAAAGAAATGACAGGTAGTAATAGAGAAATCCTCCTCAGTGCCTCAAATCTTGGGTGACCAAATTATAAAGAAAAGAAAACACAAGTGAGAGTGTTAAAAGAAAAGAAAGTTAGGTGTTGCATATTGCAATATTGCATGGGTTTAAATTAATTTTGAAAGAATAAAAATGGCATCAAAGGTGCATGATTTTACTAAACAATTCAACGCCACCGAGGGTGTGAGAGGTGGGCCGGTAGCTCACCCACAAGACACCTTGGAGGTCAACTCTCTTTCTCTCTCCCTCCCTCGTTGACAATCCTTTGGAGGTCATTGCAAATGTTTTCGGTAGGGCTTCGGTCACACAAGTTTACCACCTCCTCCATGCTAAGACTCTCAAATTCCTTGAGACCAGAACAAGTGAAGTTTAAGGTTGTTGCACGTACGTGGGGGTCATCATTTTGACACCCATGGCCTTGAGACAGGGAATGGAGGGAGGGGTTTGTTTTGTACAACTTGTAAGAAAGAAGTCCGTTGATGCAGTAGAGTAGACTAGACATAACTGTTCCTGTACACTTTCTAATGGCTGATGATTTATTGACGATTTATTGACATCTTAGTTTATGGACCCAGCACAACCCTAAACCAGATCTAACCCTAGACCAGGTCTGACACCATGGTTGTGTGCAATACTAGAAGCATTAGACAAATGGATTCATCATCTTAGGGAAAGACACTTTAATATCAAATGGACCTCGAAAGTTTAAGATACATACAACATGAAAGATACGGAAATTTGGTAGAAGAGCTAAATGCAGGGATTTCATTAACAAGACTGAAACTACAAGAACTGCATTAACCAAAAAAATAACTACAGGGTCTATATTAACAGTGGTGAAAGAAACACGGATGAAATATATCGTCAATCATTATTATTGTGAACAAATGATGTAATTCAGCTTGTTACAGTTGCTAGTCAATAGAATGGGGTATGATTACAACGAATAAAACGAAAAATACAACAATCATCCGTTCTTGTTTACAGTGGGTTCAGGATGCACATTTGGCATCCATGATGTTGAGAGAGATCACCAGGGCATTCACAAACTATCAACAAGTCCATTCCTGTAATTGGTAAGTATATATATGTGCACAACCATGTTTGGGAAAAATAAATGCCTCAGCAGAGAACACAGCTTCAAAGATGTTGAGAGAGATCACTAGGGCATTCACAAACTATCAACAAGTCCAATCCTGTAATTGGTACACACACACACACATGTTAGGAGAAAAGAAATGCATCAGCAGAGAACACAGCTTCAAAGATGTTGAGAGAGATCACTAGGGCATTCACAAACTATCAACAAGTCCAATCCTGTAATTGGTACACACACACACACATGTTAGGAGAAAAGAAATGCATCAGCAGAGAACACAGCTTTAAAGATGTTTGATATAAATCGGATGAGTTTTGCCAATCACATGGAAATTTACTTTTTGTAAAGTACTATTGACAAAATATTTCATTTGAACAAAAGAGTCCGGCAACAACAATGTATACAATGTTTCAAGTCCCTCACTTCCTGTTTCTTTGATCCAACAAATTACAAGTCAAAATCAATCTTTAATTTTGACTCGTAAATAGTTGACGAACAAGTTTTCTTAATGTCAAACAACTAGATCATACCAAACACCTCTTAGAGCTTAAGAAATCTAATCCGTTCACTTAACTTTGGCATCGACTCGAAAATTTAATTCCAAAGAAAAAAAAATATTCATTTCATTGATAACAGAACGTAGTATCTCTGCTCAAATACTCACACTTTATAATGTAGATACTGATCTACTGTGAGAGGCTTAGGACCACCAAACCAATTGATCAAGAATATATCCTCGATGTCTAATTTGAAGAACTGGAAGTTGTGACCCTTAGGCCAACCTGTAAACCATCCAAAAGCAAAATATGCAAGCCTGCTAAGTGAGTGAAAGACAATAAGATAAAAAGGTGCCAAAACAAAGCTCTATTTGTTTAATATTTTCAGATTTGCAAAATATTGAAATGGAAAAAGGCTGTTGCTAATATGTGAGCATTACCCCTCATCTCTGGATGCTTCGCAAACAGGGCGCTTTTAGCTATTTCTGCTTCCTTAGAATTTTCTTTTAGTACCTTCAACTAACATATTATGCAAGGCAATACTTCCAGTTAGTTCAACTTTCCAGAAAACTCGTATTCAACAAGCTACCAATTAAAAAAAAGATCAGAAAAACAGCAGCAGCAAGACATTATCTCTTCTCGCTTCAGAACTCAATAAAGCTGCACCTTGTAACTTGATGGTGGAAAAGTTTTCAAATTAAGGAAATCAAGAGAAACTAGGGAGTAATAAGAACCTTAAAATACAAAATAAATGATTAAATGTTTAGCATCCATCCATGTGTGAGTTTAAAATGACAATTTAGTTTACCTATCTGATGCAGGTAGAAGTGAGAACAGAACAGGAATTATTTTTTTGGAGGTTTATTTCTGTGCTGTGTTTTTTTGCTCTTTGGTGACGACACCAAGTTTCGTATAAGACTGAGCTTTTGTGTTAGGAACTTATAACAAGCTATGAAAAGGAAAGGGCTTTTGAACTAGAAATCAAGGGAAGAACTTTGGCTGGATTTGGCAAGACACTTGGGTGGCGTATCACAGCAGCCATAGCTGCTGCATCAACAGCAACCCAGTGATGGTCGTGTGCAAGACAACACAACCGTTGCAGGAAGAAGGAAATCAGGAAGGAAACTTTTATGAAAATCAGATTTTGATGCTGAAAGTGATTGGTAAAATGGGTTAAATTCAATCTTCAATCTTGTTCATGAGGATTGCAAAGATGAACAAGCCAAAATTGATAGTTTCATTGGTTGGCAAAGCTTGACCCTTATTCTGAAGAAGTAGATATAACAGAAGCAAGTTTTTCATAACCTAGTCAAGAAGAGAATAGTGGACGCTTATAGAGAGATCAACACAAGCCTAATAGTGCCATTTTGGAGTTAGATGGTGCAATGACAGCATATTTAAATTCCATTTTAGCGCTCAATAATGTTTCAAAGCATTATATTTCTACCAAAATAAGTTTTTCGGACGCAATCGTTTTTTCTTTCCGGAATGATAGTTGCTTGGGTCATGTTTAAGACTCTTTGGCTGGTATTATATTGGATTAAGAAAGGTGTTTCACATGAGACAATGAAGAATCAAAATTGACACTAGAAGAATGGTACTGTTCATGAAAAACCTTGACGAGCTTCGACAATGAAACACTCAAATTCTCTTATAGTGCCAATGTATTTTAAGTTTTAACTTGCCAGGAGTGGAGTCTTTCTCAACTGATGCATGTAAAACTAAGAATAATTAGAATAGAAATTTCTTTTTAGGAGATTTATTTTCTTTCCCAGTTTATAATATCCTAACTGGAATTTTCTATGTTCAGATCAGACCTACTTAGTCAGTGGCTGAGTGTGGACTATTTATGTTAGAACTATCATTAGACTTCATGAATATTTGGGGGGGGGGGGGTGCTAGTATGGATTTTAAGGGACAAATATGAAACTAAGCCTAATTTTAGGAACTATATTGGATTTTTAAGAATTTTGGGGTGGCCATGCCCCCATGCTTAGCCTTTTGAGAATTATAGTTTTGAGAGCTGTTGTGGTTTCAAATAGCTAATGCTATTACTTCATTTTTTTTTTTGAAAAATTTCAGTTTTAAGTTTTCATCTATACTCTATATCGTGTGCAGTTGCACCACTATCTGAATGACCTAATCAGAAAAATTAATTAGAATGTCCAAGAAGAATCATAAAAGTAGCAAATTCAGTTTCAAGGCTTTGTTGCATGTACATATAGAATAGGCTGGTTGCTCTCCTAGAAAATGGTTCTTAGGCACCTTATTCCATACAATTCTTGTGTACACTAAAACCAAATATCAATATGAATGTAAGATGCTTGACTTTGCAACATACCTTTCCGGTCAACGTAATTTTTGCACAAGAGGGGTTCTCAGGGTCTTTCTTTCCACAAGTTCCTAAAGGGTACTCGCTGATAGTAAATGAAGACCTCTGGTCTTGTAATGCATTTTTCGCAGTTGGATCAAGAGTTGTCAAATAAAAGTATGGGATGCCACTACCTTTGCCAGGTAGTCCATCACTAAATGAAACAACATTCCTAAAGCACAAAACAATGCATCAGAGCATGAGAATAACAAGAAAATTCAGAAAAATGGAAATCGATAGATGTGGGAGAAAAACTTACTCAATGATTTTTAGTCCAAGAAATGTGAATATGTTTCACCATGATTGAATTATATATAAAAAAAGTGTATCACCAAAGTTGCCAATCTTCGGTAAAAATGAAAAGGTAAGGAAATATAAAAATGTTCTGTTTATTTTGCTTCTGCTACGTGTTTGATTATACCATGGTTGTTACCAGAGGACGGAACGAAAAGATGGTTGTACTTCATACTGGTATAGTTAAAAGGAAAACCTAGTTTTTATCATTTAATGTAGAAAAGGCACAAAGAAAATCCAGTAAATGTGTGATCAAATGGAAAAGCAAGGGTATAAAATGCTTATAAATGGGTCAAGATGACCAAACCGATTGACAATCACCAGCAGATTTGTGTCCTTCAAGTATGAGTTGAGACAATCTCAAGTCTAACAATTAATTTGAGTAGTAAGTATCAGGATCTTGTAATTGTACTAGCAGGAGACTTAAACAAATCAATGCCCCTCCAAAATATTTGAACCTTTTGCAGTCAGTTTGTCTCTTAAATTGTTAGAATAAAAAATAAGTCTCATGATAACAATGAGAATAATACATTATGTTAATCCCAGGCAAGAATCCTACCAACACAGAAGTTCAGAAAATGTTAAAACCAGGCCCCAAGAAATGGCTATATGTTCCCAAAAGGTCTCAAATGGTTACACTCAAATGTAAAGGCCTTCGCAATCTCGAGGGTCGAGACCCCAGGGCTGGTGCGAAAAAATAGCACAGCTCCCCTTGCTTCAAAAACAATCTTAATCATCTCAATCATATGAATAAGATCCGATACGAACTGAACCAGAACAGATAATAACAGTAACTTCAACTCTTCTATACATTTCGAGGACAAAATTTAATATTTCGAAATAAAAGAGCTTGCAGAAATCATAACTAATCATTCACTTATATAAAGTTTGTTTTAGCATTCTCATCCTTCACCAAGAAATAAACATATTGTCAATGTTTCAAAGAGTCCCTTCTGAAGAAATCACTTAAAAAATGCAGCTCTAATCATAAGAGATTAAGAAAGAACTCTATAGCAAAAGAAATGGCAAAACATACCCAAATGGTGCTCCTCCCAGATCACTTGAAATGGTACTGGAACCAAAAAAACAAAAGAAATTCACAATCTGAACTTGCCAAAAGCCAAACCATATCAAAATATTAAAAAATCTAATCAGCACAAGCAGTAAGGCAAACGATAAATAAAGAAAAAATCCAACTGAAATAAACTAGAGTAGTGAGGGGGAGAGAAGACATACTTTAAGACACCCCAAGAATTTTGAGAGACCAGCCAACGAGCCGATGCAGCAGGATCATTGGGGTCAGGTTTATTGATTAATAATAACCTTCCCTGCACAGAATCTTGAAAATCGACAAGGAGGAAGAAGAGAGCATAGAAACAGTTAGTACGGCTTTTGGTACCCATTCTTTCAAGGGAAAAAACCAAGACGAAGACCTTCTGCACAGTAGCTCTGCTCTGTAATCACATACAAAGGGAAAGAGGAAGGAAAAAAGAAAAGAAAAAAGGAAACCAAATAATTCGTTGCTGATGATAATTGAACTGTGCTGCTGTTTGATTTTTGTTTCTGAATTATTAAAGTTTCTTACCACATAGGACAAGAAATAAAAGCACAAAGACGACTTTACCCTTAATAATAAACTATTAACCATAGCAGACAAACCTGACCTGGGGTTGATTTGAAAAGGAATATGAATAATTGGATCAGGATCAGGATCAGGATCAGGTCAGTATAGCCGATCATTTTGTTTGGCAATATAACCGAAGCCGTGTTTTTAAAAAATTTAAAAAGATTTTTATTTAAAATTATATTTTTATATTTTAATATATTAATATTAAAAATAATTTTGAAAAAATAAAAAATAATTATTTAAATATATTTCCAAGCAAAAAACCAGAAACAATAACTGTTACTTACATTCTCAAAACGGTAGCGTTTTCTTTCTATCATAAAAGATACTTTGGGTACTCGAGGAGAGCCGGACCTTCTTTAACAAGGCTTCTGGCATCCATTTTGTAAGAGCAAAACCAAAGAAAATCTTCTGCACACTGTGTCTGCTATGTGTTTAATATATACAAAAAGGGATAAAGAATTTGAAGATATCTTCGGGCTAGCTTATGCTTCCTCTGAAACTAAGTTCTTTTCTGAACGACGACGTTAATAAGTTTTTCTTGATGCTGATGATGTCAAGGATAATATTTAATGGGATCAATGCAACAGATACAATGCAGTCCTTGGCTTACTCTTGCTCTGATAAGCCCTTCAACTGATCCAGTCAAGATAAATGCTGATAGACTCACATAGCATCCAAAACATCAAGACATTAATGACACGATGGGAAAGAATCTGTGTGCGCCTGTACTAGACTACTGTTGCTTGTGATCTGAGGTTTCTCATGTAGTAGTAAAAAAATTTCACGAGAAAATCCTTGACATTATTATTTCCAAATGCCCTTTTTATTATTATTAATTTCAATGACTAGGTGCTCCTTGTGATGCAATGAAAGGGATCACACTATTTTTTATGCTCAAATTGGCAAATATTATTTATTTTGTGTCATTTTCATACATGCAAATATTGTTTTTAAGAACAAAGATAGTTGACAGTGCATCCACCAATTATTGCTTGAAATGGAATTCTGACAGTGCATACTTGAGGAGAAAAGAGGCAACTGGTTTCGAGTATATGCACAGGAGTAGATTGCATGAGCGGTGGTTTTGCCTTGTGTATCTAGTAGCCCCGAAAGGTATGGCCCAAGCTCCACCCTTCCGTTACTTTCTTCTTTCTTTGTTAAGGTTTAATATGTTTCTTTACCTCAAACTTGTTCGTATATTAGGTCAAATTGTATTATTGAAGACACGATGAGAACCTCTCAGTACCCTGCTGTAATCAGATTTGTCCCTTTACATGTTTTCTTGGTGTTAACTAAAGTGATTTGGAAGTCCTATCATGACTTGATTCTCCCTTAAACATTGAATCAATTTGCTGTTCTTATTCTATGCAACATGCCTGCTGATCACACGACTTCAGTTAACCAATGGAAGACAGCCTTGCACTCCAATTTGAGAGCTAGCCTAGCCGCTAATGAATGAGTTTGGTCTTGGCATGAATGCTCTTAAATTTCCAGGACATACCCAGTTGAGAAAATTAAAAGAGGAGACTTATTGTCTGTCTGTCCAACTCATGTACGTACTGGTTTCTTAGAACATGGGCCCTTCTGGAGTTTTGTCATCATATCCACACTCAAAAAAGGAGCAATTTTTTTTTGTTATAGTGTTTCAATGTTTGATGACAACTCTTCATCAAACTCTGACAACAGTAACAGAAAAAAGAAACACATGTTAGTGAAAGGGCTGTGAGTGCTGTTAACCATCATCTGGCCCTGTAAGGCTAAAGGCAATGTTATTGATCAACAAGAAAAGTTGGGAAAGGTGAACAGAATATGGAGTTAAATGGGGCTATCGGACATAGTGGTATTTTTTAGATTCAAGTATCCGAATTTTTAATCAACCTTGATGAAAAGGGTTTTCAGGGTAGAATTTCTTAATCAACCTCCAATCACGAACAGGTCGGGGTTCTGTCTTTTCTTAATTACTACATCAAATAGTTCTCAATTCTGTGTCTTCCATGGAGGATAGCTGGTAGGATATCTCCAGTAAAGTTCTGTCACTGACACTGATATTCTAACCAAGAGTAATGGAGAAATCTTAATGATGTGAGAGGGATAGATACAAATGACCACATCAACTATTATGACGTGTGTAGGGCATAGTGTTTTACATCATTGCTATGCATAGGGCACAGTGTTTCTTTCAGATCTTGTTGAGCTTAATCCATACATTCTGGGTTTACAGGTAGGAAATTTGTAGCGAACTTCATTGCCTCCCTTGAATTTGATAGTCATGGCAGTCAAACATGAGCTGGAGAATAGTTTGTTGCTTGATGATGATGGGCGGACAAGAAGAACTGGTAATGACACTTCCAACTTCCCAGTCTAATTTGTATATTTTGTTGCGTGCTCTGTTAATCTTGAGTTTACCTCCTGCCGGAAACTGAACCAGGAACCTTGTGGAGTTGCATAGCTCATATAATTACGGCTGTTATCGGCTCTGGTGTTCTGTCTTTGGCTTGGAGTGGAGCACAGCTAGGATGGATAGCAGGTCCAGTTGCCGTGCTTTGCTTTGCTATTGTCACCTATGTTTCTGTTGTGCTTCTTTCTGATTGCTACAGATATCCTGACCCTGTCACTGGAACACGGAACTACTCTTACATGGATGCTGTTAGAGTGAATCTTGGTAGCAAAACACCCACTCCCTTTTAAACCTTGAGCTTATTTTGTTCCCTGTATATTCATGCTTGGGAATGTTTGGATGATCTACCTTCTACAAGCATCCTAATTTTGACTGGTGACGTTGCAGGTAAAACCCAGACATGCCTTGCGGATTGTTTCAATATCTGTTCATGTATAGGATTTGCACTGCATATGTTATTACCACTTCGACTAGTATGAGGTACTTCCATGGTGAATTTATTGATTTATGCCTTGTTTTATTCCAATTATCGAGCACCATTATTGTCTATGACTACTCTATGCCATAGTGTTTCGTTTATTGTGAAATTTGAGCCATTATCTAACAACATTGCATAATGCACCATGTGAATACGTGGATACTCCGTATATGCTGATATTCGGAGCTGTTCAGATTGTAACATCACAGATATCAGATTTCCACAGCATAGAATGGCTTTCAGTTCTTGCTGCAATCATGTCTTTTGCCTACTCTCTTATAGGATTTGGACTTGGCTTGGCTACAGTAATAGGTAGATGTTTATTCATTCTCTATTATCAGAGGCATCTGGCTTTGCAATTGAAATTCAATCCTCAGATACGAACAAATCTGTGAAAATTCAAAATTGCAACAAATATGTTGTATTGAAAAAAATAATCATGGATCACATGTTTTTGTAGAGTCAGCTTCTTTGCCTTCAAATTTCTTTTTACTAATCGCAGAAAATGGGATGATCAAGGGAAGCATTACGGGTGCCCCAGCTGCTACTAGAGCTAAAAAACTATGGTTAGTCTTTGAAGCTCTTGGGGACATTGCTTGCGCCTATCCATACGCACTAATTCTTCTTGAAATTCAGGTCTGCCCTCTATTGTCCAAAATTCATTATCTTACAAATTATCAGAGTTAAAATGAACTAGAAAATTGTTAAATGAAGGATACTTTGAAGTCACCTCCACCTGAGAACAAGACCATGAAGAAGGCATCGATGATTGCACTCTTCTTGACAACATTGTTTTACCTCTTCTGTGGATGCTTTGTATACGCAGCTTTTGGCAACAATACTCCTGGAAATCTTTTGACAGGACTTGGATTTTATGAGCCTTACTGGCTCATTGACTTTGCTAATGCTTGCATTGTTCTACATTTGGTTGGAGGCTATCAGGTACTTCCATTTTACTCTCTTCCCTGCTTTAGAAGTAAAAAATATCCTACGCTAACTGCTAACATGCTTCCTGTTTCCATCAAATCCATTGCATCTCCTGTGTCCTAGGCGATGCTCTCTTTATTCTGTCACGAACAATAGTTGGACGAGGATTTCATATTACAGCTTGCAGTTTGATAAGTTTTTGAGTAACTATGATACATGTTTCTTTTTCTGTCAGCTCTTCAGTCAGCCAGTATTCACGTTTGTAGAACGTTGGTCCTCGAAGAAGTTCCCAAACAGTGGATTTCTGAATAACTTCTACAGCATCAAACTCCCACTGTTGCCTTCTTTTCACATTAATATTTTCAGGATATGTTTTCGAACTGCATATGTTGTGTCAACTACCGTGATTGCCACTGTTTTCCCTTACTTCAACCAAGTTCTGGGGCTATTAGGGGCCTTAAACTTTTGGCCATTAGCCATATATTTCCCAGTAGAAATGTATTTTGTACAGAACAAAATAGAGGCTTGGACAAGAAAATGGGTTGTTCTCAGAACACTTAGCTTTGTTTGCTTTCTTGTATCAATTGTAGGCTTGATTGGGTCAATTGAAGGAATTGTAAGTGCTAAATCTATGTAGAACCGTTTATGTTTTTACTTGGATCAAGGATTTATTAAAAAGAGGTGATTTAAATAAATATTGTAGGCAAATATTAATTTTCTAAAACTAAACAACAAAGAAACCAAGCTTATGAAGCAAATTCTGGCAGTGTTCTTAGCTAGCTAGCCTGTAAATTCAGCATGATATCAGACAATATCACAATCCCATAAGTTAAATGAATTCATGATACTTTAAAATCACCTCCCTAAGAGAACAAGACAATGAAGAAGCCCTCGAATATAGCGATGATTGGCATAACATTTTTCTACCTCTGCTGTCAAGGCTTTGGTTATATATGCTAGGCATCGCCGCCGCCATCATCCAGAGTCATGGTGGAACATATTCCACGGCTGGCTCTCCTTGAAACAATAGCCAAAATGGAAAGGCTCTGCCGATTGGCAAATGAGAAGTACAATTATCAATTTGTCACCATGTCCAGTACACTTACTTGGCATTAAAAACAGTTGATGACAATCCGCATACAACTGCATATATAAAATTAAACTCTGACTGAACATGGTAGCTAGGCATATGACCAAAGTCAAGAGCTATACTTGTGTAAAATAGCTAAGAATTCACCTTTATAGCACATTATTGTTGGGTTTTTTAAAACAAAATATATGTAGCAGAAATTATAAATTTATTTTTTTTTTTTTTGAAGTTCTAAGAATCTCTTTAGACAGATCTAAATTTATTTACGGTTTATGCAAAGATTATTTAAAGATCAAATATTCTTTTTAGCTTTGAATATTTGCTTAAAGGTTGAGTTATCACAAATTATAAGTCGTCTAAATGTCTGGCCTCTAGCAATAACTTACATAAATCACTAGTGAGAAATCTTATAAACCCTTTTAGTAAAAAGATATTGTTATAGCTTAGAGTGTCAACTCTTTTCTTTTTGTGTTTTAGGTGTTTACGTATTCTATTTAACTCACCATTCACTTCTTTCTCTTGGAAAATAAGAAGCATAATATTTTATTTATAGGGAAACCTAAAAATCTTATAAATAATAAAATGTCAATTTGTCCCTTAAATAATATCACATATATTATTTTAAGATAATTTTAGAATCTTAATACCTTATATTAATTACATTCTAGTCCTCAATTTCTAAAATTTATTTACAATTAAATCACATTTGATTAATCATCTCATTTTAATTTATGATTAATAGTTTTTATATAGATGACTCATTAGGGTCTCTAATAAGTTAGCCCAAATATAAATCATAATCCTAAATAAAATAAGATTAAATAAATTAAACAAATTAATTTATTATCAATTTAATAACTAATTGATTTATATTTGAAGAGCAAGTACAATGTCTATCAACTCATTTGTTATAGTTCATGTTATACCCAATATCAAGGGTGGTGAATCCTCTCTTGATTACTTAAAAACATTTATATAGTTCATGTTATACTCAATATTTGCCAATTTGTTACCTTTGATTAGGACAATGTATAGCAGAATCAAAATATAACACTCCTTATATAAGATAATTTAGTAATATCAAGTCTAAAGATCACTTACACAACCCGCACGTGAGCCTTTTTATAGACACACGTGATCTCTCCATATGAAATTCTCATGTGGGTTAGTTCAGTGTACATATCATTTGACATGTACCTAGATATTAGTTTCAAATATTCCTCGTACCTCAATTTATGAGAACACCTATTTTTTTTCATAAAGAAAAAATATATAATATGTACTAGTCTCAACAACTCTAATTAATATTTAGTTTTAATAGAGCATTGACTAGAAACATTTGGAAACAATGTTTTAATATAATAAGAATCTCATGATTATAACAACTTTATAATTTTCTTTATTAAATATTTTTGTCCCAAGAACTTTATCTTTACTCTAAATTTATTAATCAAATATTATATTCATTAATAAAATATTTGATGAATATTAAATATAAATAAGTCTTTATTAATAATTTAAATATATTTACATGAATAAGATTAGTTCCACGCGTAACCAATCGAATGGCTATAGGACATATACATTAACAATCTCTCACTTATACTAAAGCTAATCACTTATGTATCAAATATCATATCTCTCTACTTGACGACCATGTTTTTACTAGGACAGTGACTTAGTAAGAGGATCTTCAAATTCATTCAGTTGGTACTCGTTCTATCTTTACATATTTTCTTTGTATGATTCTTTAATCAAATGGAATTGTTCAAGTATATTTTTAAATCATTAATGAGACCTAGGTTTCTTTGCTTGTGCAATGGATCTACTATTATCACAATACATGGTTATTGGATCAACAATGCTAGGAAACATACATAATTCAGTGATGAACTTTTTGATCCAAATAATCTATTTTATCTCCTCAAACATAGAGGTGTACTCAATTTTAGTTGTAGAATCTGTTTTGGTCTCTTATTTTAAACTCTTCTAACTCAGTACCATTATTTAGAGTAAAATATAACCCAATTAAATTTGTTATTTTTATTATCTTATTGAAAACTAGCATCCAAATAACCATGAACTACAAGTTTATCTCCTCTATAGACTAGAAAACATTCTTAATTCTTGTTAAGTATTTAAGAATATTTTTAACTTTCTTATAGTAACTCTCATTTGGATTAAATTGGTATCTATTAATTATACTCAAAGCATAAGATATATCTGGTCTTACGTAGCATCACATATATTATGGATCTTATATACATAGTGTATGGAATCATTTCTATCTTATCTCTCTCAATTTGTGTTTTAGAACACATATCTCTAGAGAGAGTATTATATGTGAAATAGATAAATATATTATCTTTTGGATTCTTTCATGCTAAGTCGTTTTAACATCTTGTCTATATACGTGGATTCAGACAATACAAGCAATTGTTTTTAAATCTATCTTTATAGAAATATTCATAGTATATAGATTGTTTCTCCCATACCCTTCACAAAGAAATTCTTGAACAACCAGATTTTAACTAACTAGAGTAAATAAATATTGTTTCCTATTAATAATATGTTGTCTACATATAATATTTGAAAATAACTTCAATCTCACTAACCTTTTCATAAACACAAGTTTCATTCATATGTTTTTTAAAATCAAACTATTTGATTATCTCATTAAAATAGATATTACAACTCCTCGAAGCTTGCTCAAGTTCATAAATGAATTTTTATAGCTTGCATATTTTATTGACAAATTCCATGGATTTAAAAAACTTTCAAGTAGTGTCACATGCACTTTTTCTTGAAGATTCTCATTCAGAATTATGATTTTGACATCCATTTGCCAAATCTCATAATCATAGTATGTAGCTATAGTAAGCAAAATCTTTATGGATTTTAATACAGTTGTTGGCAAAAAGGTTTCATCAAAATCAACCTATTTGTCTTTATTTGTAACATTTGACAACTAGTCTAACTTTGTGCATTTGTAAATTGTCTTTCATGTCAATCTTTCTCTTAAAGACTTATTAACATCCAATGGGTTTTATCCCTTTAAATGGATCAACTAAGGTCCATATCTGGTTGGTGTACATGGAATCCAATTTAGATTTCATAACCTCAAGTCATTTTCTTATAATCAATATCAAATATTAATTTCATGTAATTGGTAGGCTCAGTAAGTACGAGCAACTTGTCATTTTCAGCTTTTATGATAAGTCCAAATCTCAATGGTGTAAAACGTGTCTTACCAGATTTACAGAGTTCTTATATTTCTTAAGCTTTAGGCTGAACATCTAATATTATAGCCTCGAACTCTTTTCAATAACAATTCTTTCTTTATAAAGGTGCCATATTTTGAGATAAATATTTTTGTTCAATATGATGATATAAATAATATCCAATAATTTTTTTTGGATATCCCACGAACTTATATTTATCTAACTACTCCTAGCATTCAGATATAGTACGCTTAATATAAGACTTTTAAACCTTTTAAATGATTTAGACTTTCATCAAATACACATAACCATATCTAATATGGTAATCCATGATGAAACATGCATATATATCCATGGAACAGATCGTTATTGGTCCATATGCATCTGTATGTATTAGACCTAATAATTCATTAGATCTTTTATTCTTTTAGTAAATAGTGTTTGGTCATCTTACCCGGTAACATAGTTATTAAACCCGGACCGGCCCAGCAGGTCAACCCGGTGGCTGGACCGGTTCGGGTTTGTTAAAAGACCGATCGGTGCAACAACCCGGAAAAACTCGGTAGACCCAACGGGTCGACCCATGACCCGAGCGAACCCGAACGAGACCTATAAGACCCAAACTTTTAGGCCAAACCCAAGTCCAAGTCAGCCCAAACCCAACCTAAGTTAACCTAGGTATATAAGAAAAGGTTGCAAGAGAATTACTGTTCTCTCTTTTAAATCTTGTGGCCGTCGTGACCCTTTCCCCATCAAACCAAGGATTTCAGTTTTTGATCTTGAGTTTTGGGTTTAAGAAAAGTGGAAGTAGCAAGTAAGTGATTCTCTCTCATATTACTTTTAATTATGATTTGTTTATGGAAGGATTAAAGAGAGAGAGAGAGAGAGAGAGATTAGGGTTTATAAGGATTAGAAGTTTATGTTGTTAAGATTGATTTATGATTATTAAGGGTTTAATGTTAGGTGATTAATTAGTATGTTGTTAGAAATAAAGATTTGTG
>Ga0325403_1000313_pt1 | contig 31556 bp, 21 predicted proteins | sample PopdelMetagenome_19_FD_205665 | JGI IMG/M metagenome (GOLD analysis project Ga0325403, IMG submission 205665) | Populus deltoides microbial communities from Bellville, Georgia, United States - Xylem-PdKOR-R4 | ecosystem: Host-associated > Plants > Phyllosphere > Stem > Wood/Secondary xylem... | reverse complement strand
GGCTTCAAGCCAAGAGTTGAGATGGAATTAAATTCATCTTGGGTAAGATGCTTTCTGTGGTGATATATCTTAATAAAATGCAACTGGGCAGTTTTATTCTAGAAAGTTGTCATTTTTTTTATAATGGATCATAGAAAACATATGAACTCTTCCATTCGATTGCAAGAAAAGACAAGCCATACAATTCCAAGGTAAGATTCTAAAATCTTCCCAAGTTTATTTCAAATTAGTTGTAGTTCCTGCTTGCCATAAGTTTCATAATATAAATACCTGCCTTGAGAATCATAAAGCTCACACACCATCTTACAGAGAGAGAGAGTTATACACATTAAGGAGAAGTGAAAAGGAGAAGAAAAAAATGAAAGGATTCCATTGCTGTCTGCTTCTCATTTTGGCCCTCGTGGGCTCGCTGGAAAACCTCAACCTCGTATGCAGTGCTGCTGACCCTACAGATGGTTTCACTCCGGTGCCATTAACAGAAGCAAATTTTGAGTTGCAGAAACCATATAATATACCGCTAAATGAGCGATACAGCTATGAAGATGGAGTACGCCATATGTGGGTCTATGCTACTGACAAGCCTCATGACCCCAATAGTCGCACCCAACCAAGAACTGAAGTTCGCATGAAAGTAACCAGGCCCCCTTCATCTTACCCTTTTTATCTACGCAAAATAGATAGACACGATTATATTACCAAGTGTCTCGTTGGTTAATTTATCTTGTTTTTGCAGGGTCTTGACTATACATCAGGAGTATGGCAATTTGAAGGCTATGGTTTCGTGCCAAATGGAACATCGGGCGTCACAGTAGCACAGATACACGGTGCAGCTGAGGACGCAAGCACTTTGATTCTGAGGATATATGATGGCAATTTGAGATATTACAGCGGTGATTTAGTGGCTACTGGTCTTTATGACAGGTGGTTCAGGCTAAACATAATCCACGATGTGGATGGAGATTGGGTGACTGTATACGTTGATGGCGAGCAAAAGTATTCCACCAAGGGTCGAGGGCCAGGCGACTTCTATTTCAAATGTGGAGTTTATGCTGCTCCTCGTAACATTACCTATTACATGGAATCAAGGTGGAGAGACATTAAAATATATAAGAAGTGATAGTGTATCATATATATGATTATTACTTAAATACGTGCAGCTGAATTAAGCTTACTATGGCAAGAAAAATATTATAATCAAGAAGAAAATTTATTCACATCTCTGTTCCTGCTAGCTCTGTTTTCTGTCAGTGCCAGCTATAAAAATAGTTTCTGGGTAGCTGATATGATCAATGAATACTGATGCCTCCAAGAGTACTTTTCACCACAGCTGGGTCAAAGTGAAGGGCAAAAAAAAACTTGTTATTAGGATCAAGGTAAAGGTTTAGTATGAGCCACATGCTATGATTATCATGACAGGTTTTAAATCTAGACATACAGGTAGCTACAAGCCGTTCTAACCATTACTATCAATCCATTATCAGCATAAAAGATTAATTATAGGCAACTCGACGTCAAACTGAAACTAGATTAGTTACAAGAGTCGCATCATCATTTACAAGGAAAACGAGGTAAGATCGATGCGGTAACGGAGGAATCAAAGTTGAAATATGGCTTCTCGTGCACCGTACGAAATGAAATGAGGAGCCCAGAAGAGAGACAGCTGCTTCCAACCTGACTGACTGACTGACTGCATGAGTAATGATGCTAAGGTGAAATTAAGGAGACGTGACATTATACAGAAATCATAGATGTAAAGTAACCAACCAAAAAATGCCACTGAACGTGCCTGTGGAGGTAATGATAATTTAAAATAATAATAATAATATCTTCCCTTCTATAAAATGATGCCCCTGCCTCACTGATGATTTGCTGGGCAGCTCCTCTCCGAGGAGAAAGTTTTTTCATTTTCGGCTTTAGTTCAAAAAACTATTCAATTGCAAGAAAAGACATTCACCCAAGTACGACGTTCAATTCTTAGTTCCCAAATTTATTACAAAATAACAATGCTCTTGCTTGTTTCATGACTTGTAAATATTTGTGTCGTGAGTGGTAAAAGAATAATATATTTTAAATTTAATAAATTAAAATTTTTAATTAAATTAATTATTTGATATAATATTAAAGATGTAACTATATTTTTATTGATAAAATTAAGTATAAAATATTTAATAAATAAATAATTATGAGTTCAAATCTTATATAATTATTTCACAAATAAATATTTTATCAAAAATTAAAATAAATAAAAAAGTCAATCTTATCCTCTCGTGCGTCTCTTCTCCATTAAATATTTTTGAATAATATAAATTATATCTTAAAATCTTATTAAATAATTATAAATTTAAATTTTATCATTTCATTTAATTAATAGAATCAAACACAATTCATTATAAACTTGTGCAAATTTTGAAATCAAAAGACTTTCATTTTAAAAAAATTGTATTATAAAATTATTCTTAAATTAAAATGTTTATAAGATAATTATCATTATATAATACTACTGAGACATGGTTCATTGTCCATCTGTTTTTGCTTCGTTATCTTGTAGGGTCTTGACAATTCATCAGCAGTTTGGCAATTTTAAGGCTATGGTTTTGAAACAAATGGAGCATCAGGTGCGACAGTAGCACGGGTACATGGTGCATCTCATGGATCAACCACTTTGATGGGAAGGATAAACGATGGCAACATGAGGTACAATAGTGGAGACTTCGTGGCTACTGATCTTTATGACAGGTGGTTCAGGCGGAATATACCCCGTGATATGGATGAAGGGTGACTCTGTTCATTGATGATGAAGAAAAATATTCAACCCATGATCAAGGGCCAGGCGAAATATCCAGTTCAACACCATTATTAACGTAAGGCCTTGCCTTTGCTTTCAAACACAGGAAAACAAACAGTAAACTGGTTTGAACTGTGTGTCACTCCCTGATTTTCATATTACCATTACAAATGTAAAGAGATGACGATCAAAATAAATGTAACAAAAAGCTAATGCTGTTACACAATGGGGAAAAAAAATATAACCTGATACTGCCTTTTACTATCCCTCAATACTATACCAGCTAAGAATGGAATGAATGAAATGTCAAAACAAATCATAAGATACCTATGATCAAAAGAAAATGAAAACAAAAAAAAAGCATATCTGCACAACACAAAAAGACACCAGGAGAAGCTTACGAACAAGGTAGGCAGCACCACTTTTCAATTTGAAAAAAGAGCCATTGCAGGGGGTTTGGCTGGTCATTGTCCTCTGATGACGAAGTAGGCAAGGGTAGCTCGGGGGGTAAATGCCTGTGAAATGCATCAACTGCAGCGGCAACGCCATCTTCATTTTCTATCAACTTAGCCAATTCCATAGCTCGAGATTTAACCTGGCCATGTTAAGAGTCCCATTAGGAATTGAAAAGGCATCCTTATAAAAGTAGTGCATAGGAAGATTGACCGTGGAACTTCCCATTTCATGTTGCATTTTGGTGTTAAGCTAACATGATGGTTGATATGCAAACATAGTAGAAGAAGAATTCAAAAATGGTTAATCATGTAAAATTATGCTCAAATTAGAACCTAAATTCAGCAAAGTTTCCATAAATATTTGTCTTCTTGAGCGCATTAAATCATTCTGTAACTTGAAAACACCTTTGATGTGGATTTTTATAACAGCCAGCACGCGCCACCCGATTCAGAGAAAACTAGATGGGAGTAAGCCATAACAAAAAAATCGTAGTTTCCAAATATATTTTGCATCATTAAGAATCTATTTTCTTTCTTGAAAACATAATTTGAGAATTATTATGAAAATAGAGTGGATGGGTCTATGACTTCTCTGTTTATAATTCTTCTTTGCCAGTTCATGATTTTTTCCAGAAAATATAAGTGCATCTTTCATACTTAAGTTCAATAAAACATCAAAATTTCACTTGTATTTGTTTTGATCTGTATTTAACTCTCTCAAAGAATAAAGAGAAAATCTGAAGTTCCTTGCAAACTCCAGACAGGTGTGAGTAAGTTTATGCAGCAGAAACACTGTTGCAGCTTAATTGATAGTCCTGTATCTTAAAAGATGACTGAAATGATCAGCTTATAAGAAATCTATCCAAGAAAGGAACTAGCAAGATTTTCTGATCTAAAAAATTTACTATTGCAACCACAAACAAACACTAATGAGACGATAAAATTATATCAGTGAAATCTAACATATTTGTGAAATTCTATGAAATGACTCTTCTATGAATTGGGAGGCCATGCACAACATATTGCTTACCTCAGGCTCTAGCATGAACCTTATTGCATCTGAAAGGTTCTCAGCACTGAGCTTAGCTATCGGTATTGGTACAGGCCCCAGCCCTTTTTGATGCACTCGATCACCCCAGAAGAACTGGTCGCCAAAGAATGGCACTATAGTTGTCGGGCACTGTAATTAACATTTTTGTAGGAGACAAGGTCAGCATGTAAAAAGTGAACTTGGTTCTAATAAACAATTGAATTGCATAACTTGAATAGGTTACAAACTCTCTTAATGCCATTTCCAAGCATGAATTTGGATTCATTCACATGATAATCTTCAGGACAGAATAATCTTAATGAAACTAATTTATTTAGATGAGACATTCTCAAATGAATTCAAGAGAATATTAAGCTATCAAAAAGGAGCATTTACCCCAGCTCTTAGCCCAGTAGCCGTGGTTCCAGCACCACCATGATGAACCTGCATATTGTTGTAAAAAGCTTCCAATCAATCATCCAGTTACAAAAGTAACCAACATACTCGAGTATCACAACATTCTACTGGAGGTGTGTATTGCTAATAGCAAGCCATTTCTGTCATTCATCCATATCAATAAATCTAGGCAACAGCAGAGATCCCAGTATTGTTTATGATAGTCTAATAGGGTGGGTAAAAGGAGAAGGAGAAGGAAAAGGCAAAGGCCATACTGGCCAACTGCCCAAAGGTTTAATTTGCAACATAATCACTATCTTATAATATCACTCACCACGGCAGCACATTGAGGAAACAACCAATCATGAGGGCAATCCTTCAAAAGGAAGACGCTGTCAGGTACTTCCATGACTGCAAGAACAGTTTCCATCAGAAGAGAAACCATACATATTTCTCAATTTAGTATATGTGGTTTCATTTAAAAATCAAAAGCCATACAATGGAAAGAAATTTCAAACTATTATAATGACCGATGACAAATTAGCAACAATACATGAGGAATTCAACAATGTATCATCAAACATGTTATGGCGGTTTATGGATGGGATAGGAGAAAAATGTATTAACAAAAGAAAAAAGGGAACGGGAAAGCAAAATTCAAGCTCAGAAGGCAGTCCGATCCTGCTAAATATCAGCCAGGGAAGTAATAACATATGGACATTAGTACATTTATTTGGTATCTAGGAAAGTGCCACACTCTAGTTGAGTAGATATCTGTACAGCTAAATAAAGCATATTCATTTAGAAGCTTCAGTTATGCCACTGCGAAGCATTTCTTTCAACTATTGTTGAAGAAATTGCAAAATGGCTCACCAGAACCAGGTAAAATGACAGAAAAGAATGATAGAGATTCACCAGTCAACAAAGCCCTGTGTAAACAGATATTAATTTCCACACTGACGCAACTCAGAACTCTACTATGATGTGACTTTCTGAACAAGTGATCGAAATCTTTAAGCAGGCATAGGAAAAGAAAGGAAAATGCTTACAATTTCCAAGATCTCCCCAACCTCGATCAACTATTCCTCTTTGTCCAGTATCTTTCAGAGCCTCCAATATTATGTCCATCGTATTCTTGGGATCTTCAAGAGGCTTCACAAGCAGCAAATAATTGTTTCAATTATAGCCTCTAAAAATAAATAAATGAAGAAAACAAGATTATATTGGCCAACTATATGAATTTAAAATAAAATGGAAAGAAGACAGAAGGGTTGATAGACATTTAATTTTCAGGTATACGAAAAAAAAACAGAAAAATAATATGCCATAACAGCACAAGCCCATTGATGCATACTTACAACTATTGCAAAATTTATTTATAGACATAAATCTTCATTGGAGTTTAGACCATGCAAAAATGCAATATTCCAATAAAAGTACAGAGAACAATATACCTAAAGTACTAACAATATGTCATAAGAGAATAGGAATTTAGCAGAGGACTCGGCTGTAATTGAGAAGATTGGGTCTAAAATATCAAAGAGCTACTTTTACTCAAGTTAATTAATTCATCCTTCATTGCTTCAAACATATAATAGTCCAATCTACAAAATCAGCAAGTACAGAGATTTTTTTCTCGAAGAGGCCTTTCCAGAGAAGCGCAATTTTAAAAGTGAACTTTGTGATCCCACGAGTTACTATGTCCATATATCATCAGTTATTTTGTCACTAACACTAAGAAATCATAGGAAAATAATTTAAATTACAACCAAGCTCCAACATATACAATCCCCAAATCTTCCTGCCCTCATTCATTCATCAATAGTAAAGGCTGTTCTGGTTCACAATCTAGCATACACCAATGAGATTCACAGTAAAAATCACAGTATGCACATATCAAATGGACAACTACTATATAAAACCTAGAGAAAAAATGCTGCAATGTGAGGTGCATCAACCAACGAAGAGAACAAACAAACAAAAAATCCATGAAAATGCAACTATAACAGCTTGAGGGAAATCACCGTACCATGCTCCCAAATCCAATATATATGGGTTCCTTTCCTTTCTGAATCCATTGCATGAACTCTTCTTTAGGTTCATATTTTGATCCAAGGTTCAAGAAAGAATAACCAACAACATCTACTAAGGGTCCCCAGTCTGCAGATTAGTTAACAAAGTTGATTATACATATGAAGCATAAACATTTGAACTCAACTATTTAAATTTTAAAAAGATTATAACAAGGATTGTACAAAAAAACAAAGAAAACACCCTAAATGTCACTAAAGGAACCACCAGGGGGGGGATCAAAGTTGATAAAGAGTTCCAAATAGCATTAGTGGTTGAGAGCAAATAAAAAGATTGGTCTGGCTAGCTCTCCCTCATAGAGGAAAAAAACGGTAGCATTGATAAGTACAAGAAAACGTAATGAACAAAATAGTGATTATCTGATTAAACTGGCTCTCTGCAGATTTCCAGCTTTTCAGTACTCAACCTAGAATAAATGATGAGTTTGTGGCTCTTTTAACATGTAAATAGCTAAGCTGTTCTTCGGCAATAGAAACATGAAAAGTGTTTAGAGAAGGAATAACCTCAAAAGTATTTTCACCATAGTTCGGTAAGTAAAAAACCAATCCTAGGTGAATGCCAGTAATTAAAAACAGAAACATTTTTCTATGAACCTTGCTGCTGAATAAGTTTTTGACATCCAATAATTTCTTTTTACCATATTCAACAGTTGCCTCTTCCAAAAAAAAAAACAGGGGGGTGGGGGGACAAAAAAATGGATTTTGTTTGAGAAATAGAGGAATATAATTTGGAGAAAGTAGCATCTTAGAGCACTGTAACAAAGAGTTACCGATTAAAGGTACTATAAGGAAGACCGCAACATAGACATCCGAGCTTGAGAATGATTAACAACAGTATAACTAATGGAAATCTTACCACTTGGCTTTGGCACAAGATGGGGGCTCCACATATAACCTGTTGGCAGATGAGATATTGATCCATGGTACATACTTAAGTAGGCGATCGGTGGAAGCTTCAACTTTCTTTTCCTGAATTCATTAATATATCCTCTTATTCCCCACCATATCAGTAAATCCACAACTATGTATGAAAGCTGGATCCACGCAAACAGTTTGTGGTGAAATTAGTCCAACGATTCACAGGTAAAAAGAAATCATAGTGAGATGTGGCACCAAGAAAGAACATACCCAATAACCAGCACTTTGAGGTACTCGTGCTAAAGGATGAGGAAATTCATATGTTGGCCTGCCTATTGAAGATGGAAGTGAGAAGGCAGAGCCTCGAGTAAAAAACTAACAGATAAACAAACAAACAAAAAATAAAGTATCATTCACTAAATATAACATGGTTTAAAATTCAATAACCTTCTCTAATTTCCATTTCAATTAATACCAGTCTCTAAACCTTCTTTTTCCTGTTTTATTAATCATGACCAAAATACTAGGACTTGTATAAGCTTGAAACTTTCAGTATCCCCTGCCCCCTTGCAGACACCATTGATTTGCAGGATCCATCTAATTCTTCTTAACTCAGAAATCCATGTTCACTTATGAAGAATGCATGAAAAATTTCCAGGTCACATATGTGTGCATCAAAATAACTAGCACAAAACTCAAGCACTCATGTGAACTACTTTGGGTTAAACTAGTGTTAAAAAAAGCATGTCCATTAAATTTGAAAACAACTAAAAAAAACTGCTGTCCTCAATGCTTTTGTTTTCTAGGAAACATAAGAAAAACCATAATTTTCCATAGCAAGTAACAGAGGATTTACATCAAAACAATGTTATTCAAATTGATGATTCAAGTGTTGCTAGTAATGTTAGTGTCAGATTTACAAGCAAGTGATCACTTGATACTCACGTCCAAGGCATTGTGAAGAAAATGTGAATCGGTACACCGAGCGCTTCAGCAACATGGGCATGTCCTGCAACATAGGGGCAAGTTAGAGTTTGATGTATGCCATTATCTCTTTATTATATCCTTAAGACAGTGACTCTGATGTGGAAATTTCAAATTCTGTTTGTTCACCATATGCTGGAGGGTTGGCAATAATTGCCTGGGCTTTGAAAGGCACACCAGTTTCCATATCTGGTTCTGTGCATGCTGCAAGAAGAGACTCAATAATGGCCTTCAGTTGTTTCCTCTGTATGGATATTTCTCCAGGCGCGGATGGGATGAAACCTTTGTTTCTGGCCATATCTGAAATTAAGTCCTCACATTTAGCATAACACAAACAAATCAAGGAAAACAGCAAAATTGGAATAAAATTTTTTGACCATGCAGGACAGTAAAAACAGGCCAAGTATCTAAGGGGAGTTTTAAGGACACCATATCTTAAGTTGCAGGAAATAGAAAATTGTATGGTTTTAATAGCTTCAAAAGAACAGGGAGTTCTTACATCCTGCCAACACCCGAGGATCACCGCCCAAAGGATAGAAATCTACACCAGCCGATCTTACAAAGTCACTGAAGTTAGCATGAGTGGCTAGCCTAACACGATGACCAAATTCCTGCTAGAAAAAAATTGGATCATTATTTGTGCTGCAAATCAGATTATAAAACACGTAATGATAGAATAGAGATTAGGGAACACTTGACACTGACATTGGGGTTTTACCAGTGAACCATAGGCAAAATTGCCAATGATTTTTGCAAATAACAAGGACATAATACAAAATACATGACTCTTTCTTAACTAATAAAGAAAAAAGAAAAAGAAACATGAATAATATAATAAATGGAATGCATATGCAGGACATACAAGAGGTTGGAACCGGGATATAGAGCATAAATGTCAATGCAAAAACAGCACAGCAAGTAAGCAGTAAATTACTATGAACATGCCTGAAGTCTTTTTGCAATGGCTAGAAAGGGCTGTACATCTCCTCTTGTTCCAACCACAAGCATGGCAACTTTCAATCTTGGGATTGATTTATTGCAACCAGAAATGCTTTCATTGACATAAAAGGAAGCCCCTTCAACTGAGTGAAGCTCTAACAACTCCGAAGCAACAGGAGCATTTTCATCTATATCAACTTCAACTGTTCCATCGTTTTGGATCTTGACTAGCTCTATGATTAGTTTCTTCTGAAAAGTATAAAAAGATTCATAAACAATAGAAAGAAATAATACTCAATCATGAAAAAGTTAGTGGTTGAGAGCAAGGTGAATGAGATAAACATCTCGCTTGATAACTGATCATCAGATTGCCACAATAAACTAGCAATAAATGTCATAGAGCGAATAAAACTTTCATATCAGAAACCTTGTTAATGGGGAAAGCGAGGCAGGCTATCAGATGCTCCAGCGGTCATAGATGTTGGTTTATGAGTATCGTAACACAAATAATATGTCATTTGAGTTAAAATAAAACAGGGAAATTCTCGAAAGAGATAAGAAATCGGAGGGGAGCATATTCTAGGTGGAGATGCAGCAAGAGGTGGAAATCATATACAATCAGACAAGAGTACATGTATAATGCACAGAAAGCATTTCTGGCCTTTTTGCATAGGTTCCAAACAACACATATGATCACGCATGAAGAAACTTGCAGTTAGACCCATGTATTAGATCATGCTAATTACCTTTTCACGCTCTGACAGTCTGTTCAATTTTAGCTCATGCCTTGAAGCCCTGTTCTCCGTCATGGATCTATGGAATGTAATATTATCATCATCATTGAACAGCGCGTGTCTATGAGTTTCAACAGGTGTAGTGATGCAGCGATTCATGCCTTCAAGATCAGATGCTTTGACATCAGAAAACATTTCAAATAAACTCTATAACAATACAAACAGGAAAACAATCCTAACCATGTAGTATTAAATGTAAGATAAATTTTAGAACAGAAAATCGGTATTCAGTTTCCAATGTGCAAATTATGAAAGAACAGCACATAAATACTTCGTGCAACGAGTTTTTCAAAACCAGAACCGGATTAGGATTATTGCTTTCTCAAGTATAGAAAAATAATCAAGATGGAGACTCTTAGGAATAAATTCAGCACGTGTAGTGAAGTTTCATTCAGATATGTTGTATAAAGCAAAAGAAATGATGACTTATTAGGCTGCCAAGTAACTAGATACTAACCTTTTCGAGGTGAAGGAGAAAAATTCAATTCTTTTGATTTGAAAATCTCTAGAGTTGATGACTGCTTCCCTGACTTTGTCTTCTGCTTCTCTGCTTCCTGAAGAGGACCTGCTTCAGACTGTTCCTCTGAGGACGCATAATCAACTGTTACCGATTCATCACCGCCACTGATCTGATCAATACTCCTTTTCAGCTTATAGTTGCTTTCAAGTCCTTCCTCTTCTGATTTTTTTAATGGATGATCAAATGCATTACTACCCATTTCATCTAATTAGCAGCCTCAACCACTGAACCTCACTTGATCAGCAACTCCAACAATCTCTTATTTCAGTTTCCAACGAGCCACGCAGTCTCAAAATGCGAAAGAAGAGAACCAGCAAGTAAACCTTCACTCGACCCAACTCCACAACAGTAAAAACCTCAAAGCAATTTTTCGGTTTTCCAACTCTAAAACCCGCTATAAAACCAAACTCATCAAGTCGATCTTACAATGCCCCCAAATCTTAAACCCTTCACCAGCAGTTCCCACTAAGCAAACCCTCGCTTCTACTCAAGAATTTGAGCTTAAAACACCCACAAATAATCAAATCTAAACCCTTCAACAACAACTCCAAGTCACCCAACCACGCAAACCACTCCGAAACTACAGCTAACCACCCTACCAGGAAGCACAGTCAACAATAACCAGAAGTCCAATAGCCTTCAAGCACATGACACAATTTTTAAATTCTAACTACAAACAGAAACTAAATGTGAACAAGGAAGAAAGACAAGGTGGGTATGCGCCAGAAGTCCAAAGACAGGCTAGTATTTAGGCTTTTTAAATGCTATTATAAGAAATACACTAAAGCAAGCAAACAAACAGACTACCACAACAACCAGTCAATTGGAAAAACAAAGAACGTTAAGTAAGGCGGTTGCGGGGGGGTTTAATACTTTAAACCGCCATAAAAGGCAAGAATTAAGCTCAATAGAATTCACTTTTAACACAAGATATGGAGATTAAAATATTTAAGAGAAAAAAAAAACCTGAAAGACACAACCCTACAGAAACATGAATTATACATATCCAAGACTATAACTTTTCCATCTACGCAGAGAAGATGAGGGCTGTTTTTCTACTCATTGATAGTTCAACGATCACATACTTCACCAATCACGACGATCACTTGATTAAAGGAAAAAAAAACACAGATAAAAATATTGGGTTTTTTTTCTGAAAGATGGAGAGCTCGAGATTTTTTAGACTAAGCGGCAAGTTAAGGAGATGGACATCAGGACGGTCGGTTGATTATATGGGAGCAAGTCTACTTTAATTTACTGTGTCCGAGAGTGAGGACAAGGACACCGAGTGAGGAAGTACTCTTTTCGAAGGTGGACCGTTGAAAATGTCGTGACCAGTGGTAATAAAATGGATCGATTTTTTTTAGATGGATCGATTTTGACGAACGAGAAAAAAAGGTTAAATTTGGATTTTAAAACAAAAGGAAAAAAGAAAGAGGTGAAATTAAAATATGGACATTAAATTAGGCAAATTAATTATGGATGTGCATTGATTTACTTAAACCTAAATTAAAATTGAAGATGGAATTTAATTTTGATATAAAAAGAGAATATATGCTGAGAATTAAAATAAGAAATAGCAAGGTAATTTTTTTATAAGAAAAATAATATTTTTTTTTGTCTGTTTGAAAATGTAATTATGATTGTTTTTAAAAGTATATTTTACTCAAAAATATATTAAAATAATATTTTTTTTATTTTTAAAAAATTATTTTTGACATCAGCACATCAAAATAATTTGAAAATATTAAAAAAATATTAACTTGAAAAAAAAAATTTAAATTTTTTCAAAACACTTTTAAAACATAAAAACAAATAACACCACAAATCTTCACATCAAAAAGCTGCTCAAATTCATGTTTTGCTTTTTTAAGAGCTTGTAATGTTATCAGCTTTGAAAAAAAAATGAGTTCCTAATATTTAATTACATAGTCTTCATCTACATGATTTATTTATTTATTTATCCAGCTTTGAAAAAAGTGGCAGTTTGGGAAGAAAAAATTGTCCATTTAAAGAAAAAAAAGAGTCTTTTTTATAATAAAAATACTGGGAAGTGGAAACAAAATAATTATTTATTAATACACTGTTTGAAATGTAAACATTTTTTTCAAGAATTAATGGTATCCTCGAATTAATTTACTTGGCAAATAAAACTAAAAACATACTCTTAAAATTATATTTTTTTTATTTTAATCTGTTTATGCATGAGAAAAAAATATTTTAAATATTATATAAAGATTCGAACCAATCAACAAGAAGGAAACTTCTTGAAGCAAGTCGAGGTTACCGCGGGTGAGAAAAGGAAAAAATGAAAGGAAAAGGAAACTCCTGGATACATCTCACGAAGCAGGAAAGGGAGTTTTTTTTTTGTCGTTTGTAAATAAACAAGGAAACAGGTCTTTGAGTCGTTGGCTAAACTGATGGGACTTCTTGTCAGAATAATTACTTTTTATTTTCTTATTCGAATTAATACAGTAGCTTGTTAGATATTATTAGAAATATATTAAAACCACTCTTTTATTGTGGAATGTACAATCAGTAAAATGATAAGCAGCTGTTTTTTTTTTTCAAGCTGGTTTGTTTTATTTTTTTAAATTGTTTTTTTATTTTTTAATAATTATTTTGTTTTTTTTTTTTTAATGTTAAATATTTTTCTATTTAATTATTAAATTTTCATGATACGGGTTCCGGGTTTGACGGGTTAACCAAGATATTTTTCTGGTTTACTTTTTAATTAATTATTTTTTCGAGTGCAGTACAAAGTGAAATGCTGAGCTGTTTTTTTTTTTTTCTTTATTTTTTTAAGCTGTTTTTTTTCTTCGTTTTTTTTAATGAATTTTTTTTGTTAATATTAAATTTTTTTCTATTTAGTTATCAAACTTTCATGATACGGGTTCCGGGTTTGACGGGTTAACCCAGATTTTTTTCTGGTTTTTCTTTTTAATTAATTTTTTCGTTTAATTTAGTTTGTTAATGTTAAATTTTTTCTATTTAGTTATCAAACTTTCATGACACGAATTCCGGGTTTGACGGGTTAACCCAGCTAATTCTAAGTTAACCCATAATTTTTTTTCTTATTCAGTTATCAAACTTTAATCAAGAATAAACTAAAACTGCTCAGAGTTTCACTGTGCAAGTCCACAGTGAAACACTGAGCAATCTTCTTTTTTTTTCTTTTTTCTTTGTGTTTTTTTCTTTTAATGAACTTTTTTTGTTTAATTTAGTTTGTTAATGTTAATTATTTTATTTAGTTATCAGAATTTCATGACATGGATCCCGATTTTGATGGGTTAACCTGGTTTGACGAATTAACTCGAATTTATTTTTTTTGCTTTTTTTCTTTTTAATTAATAACATATACTAAAATTGTTCAGTGTTTCACTGTGCAGTCCACATGAAACGATAAGCTGTTTTTTTAAATTTTTTTTTGTTTTATTTCACTTTTTATGCCTTTATGGGGTTTTTTTTTTTTTTTGCTTTTTTTTGTGTTTTTTTAATGAATTTTTTTTAATTTAGTTTGTTAATGTTAATTTTTTTTTAGTTATCGAACTTTCATGACACGAATCCCGGGTTTGACGGGTTAACCTGGTTTGACGAGTTAACCCGGAATTTTTTTTTGCTTTTTTTAAAGTTTGATGAGTTAACCCGGAATTTGTTTTTTGTTTTTTTTCTTTTTAATTAATTTATTTTCATTTAGTTTAGTTTTTTAATGTTAAATTTCTTTCTATTCAATTATCAGACTTTCATGACACGTATCTCGGGCTTGACGGGTTAACCCGTCAATTTGTTTTTATATTTAGTTATCAAACTTTCATGACGCGAATCTCAGATTTGACGGGTTAACCTGGTTTGAAGAGTTAACCCAGTTAATTCAGATTCTTTTCTTTTTCTTTATTAGTTTTTCTCTTCCTATTGGTTTTTTTTTCTTTGTTTTTTTTAACCAATCTATTTAATTATCACACTTTTATGACACAATCTTGCAGTCACACTCACATTCAAGGCTCTTCGGTCCGGTGTTGCAGCCAGGCTTACTTAAACTTGAGTCATGTAAGTTTAATATTATTATTAATATTATAAATATTATTATTGGATCAAACGTTGCAACTAAATTAAAGGATTTTGGGCATATCTTTGCAGAAAGACCTAACACTCTTAGTTCTTAGCATTTTTTGATATTTTTTATGCAAGAAAAAAAATTTAACCCGTGGTGCGTGCCTTTGTTTTTTTTTTCTCTTTTTCTTTTTAAGCCTTTTACTGTGAATTGCATAGTACAGTTCACAGTGAAAAAGTTGATGCCTTTAGTTTTTTTTTGTCTTTTTTTAATTATTTTTTTAATTTAGTTTCTTAATATTAAAATTTTTCTATTTAATTATCAGACTTTCATGACATGGATCCCAAGTTTGAAGGGTTAACCCAGTTTATTCAGATTTTTTTTTCTTTTTCTTGATTAGTTTTTTTTCTTCATGTAGGTTTTTTTTCCTCTTTGCTTTTTCCTTTTTAATTAATCTTTTTTTTTTAATTTATTTCATTAATAATAAATCTTTTTTCTATTTAGTTATCACACTTTCATGATACGAATTTCAGGTTTGATAGGTTAACCTAATTTCGCGGGTTAACCTGGTTGATTCAGATTTTTTTCTTTTTTCTCATTAGTTTTGTTCTTCCAATTTTATCTTTTAATATTATATGCAGTCCACAGTGAAAAGGCTGAAGCTTTTAGTTTTTTTTTTTGCTTTTTTATGCCTTTCACTGTGGACTGCACAATGTAGTCCACGGTGAAAAGGCTGATGGCTTCTTTTTTTTTTAATTAATTTTTTTATTTAATTTGTTGATATTAATTTTTTTCTATTTAGTTATCAGACTTTCATGACACAGATCTCAGGTTTGACGGGTTAACTCAATTAATTTAGATTTTTTTTTTCTTCATTAGTTTTTTTCTTTTATTGTTTCTTTTTATTTAATATTTTTTATTTAATTTAGTTCATCAATATTAAATTTTTTTTCTATTTAGTTATCGACTAATACTTTTAGTTTTTTTTTCTTTTTGCTTTTTTTCTGTTTTTATGTCTTTAACTATAGACTGCATACTAAGTCCATAATGAAAAAGCTGATGCCTTTTTGTTTGTTTTTTTTTTCTTTTTAATTAATTTTTTTTGTTTAATTTAGTTATCAAACTTTCATGATACAGATCCCGGGTTTGACGGGTTTACCTGGTTTGACAGGTTAGCCCAGTTAATTTTGTGTTAACCTGTCAATTTTTTTTTTATTTAGTTATCAAACTTTCACGACACGAATCCAAGGTTTGATGGGTTAACCTGGTTTGAAGGGTTAACCCAGTTAATTCAGATTTTTTTTCTTTTTCTTCATTAATTTTTTTCTTCCTTTTGGTTTTTTTTCTTTGTTTTTTTTAATTAATCTATTTAATTAACACACTTTTATGACACGATCTTGCAGCTAAACCCACATCCAAGACTATTGGGTCTAGTATTGTAGTCAGACCCACTTAAACTTGGGTTATGCAAGTTTAATGTTATTATTAATATTATAAATATTACTCTTGGGTCAAGCGTTGCAGCCACACCCAAGACTCTTGAGTATAGCTTTGCAAAAAACCTAATACTTTTAAATCTTAACTTTTTTTTGATATTTTTTATGCAAAAACCATTGACCTGCGGCATCACGCGGGTCATGTAACTAGTTTATACTACTAGAATGAATCTTCTATTTTAGGTTATACATATTCAGTTTCTATAATTATGCTATCCTGAGATGGAAAGATATTCTTTCCACCTCTGTTCCTATAATATCTCCTATTCTTTCCATCTCTGTTCCTATTACACATGTGTTACAGCTCACGCCAACACTCCCCCTCAAGTTGATGCATATGGATCCCTTATGTGCAACTTGACTAGTGAGCTGTGGAACTCTTTGCTGGACACGGCCTTGGTAAGTATATCTGCTAATTGATCTTCAGATTTGACAAATGGGAATTGAATTGTCTTCATTTCAAGGTTATGCTTGATGAAGTGCCGATACCTCCACATGTTTAGTTCTATCATGTTGGACAGGATTTTGAGAAATATTTATTGCAGCTTTATTATCATAGAAGAGACTCGTTTCTGATTTAGGAGTGAAACCAATCTCAGTTAGCAATTTTTTTAGCCAAAGAAGTTTACACAAACCTTTAGTCATCCCTCGAAATTCTAATTCGGCACTAGAGAGTGCCACCACATGTTGTTTCTTACTCCTCCATGTCACAAGATTTCCACCAACAAATGTGAAATACCCTAAGGTCGACTTTCTATCTAGGCAATTCCCGGCCCAATCTGCATCTGTATAACCCTTGACTTCCAAATTACCATTCTTAGAAAATATAAGCCCTTTCCCCAGAGATGACTTCAGGTATTTCAGTATTCGAGTAACCGCCTCCATGTGTTCCTCACTTGGACAATGCATAAATTGACTCACCATACCTACCGCATATGTAATATCTGGACGAGTATGCAATAAATAGATTAGTTTGCCAACTAATCGCTGATATTTCCCCTTATCAGTTAATATCTGGTCTGGATAAATTCCAAGCTTGTGATTTTGGACAATCGGGGTATCTATTGGTTTGCACTCCAACAATCCAACTTCCAATAATAGGTCTAGGATATACTTTCTTTGGGACAGAAAAATATCTTGATTTGACCTTGCAATTTCTATTCCCAGAAAATACTTTAACCCACCTAGATTTTTCATCTCAAATTCGCTGGCCAATTGCCCTTGGAGTCACGATATTTCTTCTCTATCATCTCTTGTAATAATTATATCATCGACTTAGATAATTAAAGCTGTTACCTTGCCCTGCTGTCTTTTGAGAAATAAAGTATGATCTGAGTTGCTTTGTGTAAAACCATACTTCTTCATTGCCAAGCTAAATCTTCCAAACCATGCTCATGGCGATTGTTTTAGTCCATACAAAGCTCGCTGCAATTTACACACTTTATTCTTTCCCATAGTTACTGAGTAGCCAGGAGGACTGTCCATATACACCTCCTCTTCAAGGTCACCATGAAGAAAGGCGTTCTTCACGTCAAACTGAAGTAATGGCCAATTTAGATTCGCTGCAATAGACAATAATACTTTGATAGTGTTTAGTTTAGCAACTGGAGAGAAAGTTTCTCGGTAATCTACACCATATACCTGTGTATACCCTTTTGCCACAAGTCTTGCCTTATACCTTTCCACGAATCCGTCTGCTTTATATTTCACAGAGAACACCCACTTGCACCCCACTGTATTTTTCCTTTCAGTAATGCTACTAGGTTCCATGTTTTATTTTTCATTAAGGCTTCCATTTCTTCTCTGATTGCTAGGGTCCACTTCAGTTTTTCATGGCTTCCTCCACTCTTGTAGGGACGTGATTAGTAGAGATGTCATGCATAAAAGTCTTGAGGGAATCCGGCAATCCTTGTGTGGACACATAATTAGCAATGGGGTATCGTGATCTCCTTTCTTCAATATCTGATGAGTATCGCCTTGGTGGTTTTCCATAATTGTGCCTGTGAGGTAGTTTATAACCAGCAGAAGATTCTATGATATTGGTGTTCAAATATCTTACCTCAGGATCATTCTTAGGAGTTGGGTGTTCGGGTACCATAGAGGGGGGAGAAACTGAACTGTCATCTTGATGATGAGAAACTGCAGTTTCTAGAACTACATCTTCTGCAGCTTCTGGAATTTCTACAACTTATAACACTATATCTTCTGCAACTTCTGGAACTGCACCTTCATGATTGGCTTCTTGATGAGAAGCACAAGCTGACCGTATTGGTTCCACATGTGCTTCAGATAGGCCCGACCAGTTCAGTTCCATCCATTTCGATTCTTCTTGTTTTTTCTCCCCCTGAAGAAGAGAATCAGGTGGATAAAATTTTATGTTTCCATGAAGGTGACATCCATCGAGATATAAATACGATGCGAAGCAGGATCATAACATCTATAGCCCTTCTGATGAAATGCATATCCAAGAAAAAGACATCGACGAGCACATGGATCCAGCTTAGTTCGCTGGTTCTTATGAAGATGGACATAAGCCACGCACCCAGATATACGGGGTGGAAGCATCAAGACTGAAGGCAGAGGAGTATGGTTTGCAAGAACTTGTAATGGAGTTTGGAAACTCAACACTTTAAAAGGTAATCTGTTCAGGAGATGCACAGCAGTAATAACTGCATCAGCCAAATACTGAGAGGGAGCATGAGCACTGATGAGGAGAGCTCTGGCAGTTTCAAGAATATGTCGATTTTTCCGCTCAGCAATATTGTTTTGTTGAGTTTGAGGACATGAGGTTTCATAAAGAATGCCGTGAAGATTGAAATAATCACGAAATTGGTGATTAACATATTCACCACCATTGTCCGAATGAAGCACTTGAATCTTAGCAGAAAATTGTGTGTTTACCATAACATGAAATGATTTAAACACACTGAATACTTCATCTTTATGTTTTAGCAGATAGAGCCAAGTCATGCGGGTGCAGTCATCCACAAAGAATACAAACCATTTGAACCCTGCTATTGTATGAATTGGAGAAGGACCCCACACATCGGAATGTATCAAAAGAAAATGGAGTATCCTTTTTATTCAAATGCGCAGGATAAGTGACCTTATGGCTTTTTGCTAAAGTGCAGGTTTCACATTGAAAATCAAAATGTTGCACTTGAGAGAACAACTCTGGGAACAGGTGTTTCACATAAGTGAAGAACGGGTGTCCTAAACGATAGTGCCAAAGCTAGATCTCCTTCTCTTTTATTCCAACCGAGTGCTGCATATGATGTGCTCTTCCTATACTGAAGTCTTCCACATAATATAGCCCTCTTTTCTTAGTACCACGCCCAATGATCTCCTTGGTGAAAATGTCCTGAATAAGACAGAAGGTAAGATACATAAGTACAAGACAATTAAGATCAGAGGTTATTTGGCTTACGAAGAGGAGCTTATGAGACAGAGATGGAACAAGTAATGTATTAGGCAGCTGCAATGTATGTGTTAATATCACTGTGCCTGCACCAGTGACTGGGGAGATGACACCATTAGCATTGGCGATATTAGTACGTCTTGGTAAGGATGTTTTGATGAAATCTTGAGCATCAAACGTCATGTGATCAGTAGCGCCAGAGTCCAGTAGCCATGTACCACATTCAGCATCACATGATGAATTAACACAAACACAACCAAGGTTACCTGGGTCTGAGGATGAGGAACTGTGAGGTTGTAACTGTGGTGTAAAAGACAGGTGAGGTTCTGTATTAACCACTGCTGCAGTGCCAAGGGCCACTTCTTTATTAGCAATGTCATGACGTTTTTTTGCCTGGAGGTCATTCCACCAATCTGGATACCCATGCAACTTGAAGCAATTTTCACGTGTATGCTTTTGATTTCCACAATGAGTGCATTTTAAGCCTTCAGTTGATGCTCAAGATTTCTGCTTCCCATGATGTATATTAAAAATAGAGTTGGTTGGCCCAAGTCACAGTCCCTTGGTGGCGAGAACAGCCCTAAGAATTTTCTTGTTGTCAGTGATCATAACAGTCTGACGACTTGCTTCACGGCGAACATGAGCATATGCTTGCTCAACAGTAGGGAATGGATGAAGTTGCAGTACATCTCCTCTGATTTTGTCTAGTCGGTTGTCAAGGCCATCCAAGAAAACATACACCCGGTCTTCTTGAATGATAGTATTATACTTGTGAATATCAACTGCACACTCTATTGGATTAAGATGCCGAAAGTCAATCTCACGCCATAACCCCTGAAGGTCGTTGTAGTATTGTTCCAGAGTCCCTCCAGCTTGTTTAAGTTGAGTCACACGACGTCTCAGGTCATAAACCTGAGATGTATCACTTCCATCAAAATAAGTGGTAGCAATGGAATCCCACACCATCTTTGCAGTGGGAAACCGCATAAAATTCCTTATTAAGGAGGGATCCATCGAGTTAATTAGCCATCCTTTAACAATGGCATTGTCTGTACACCATTTGCGGAAGAAAGAATCTGTTGCTGGTGGTTGTTGAAGATCACCATTGATATATTCGAATTTGTCTTTGCCTGAGATGTACATCTCGACAACTTGGGACCAGAGGGCATAGTTAGTGCCATTCAACTTGATGCCGATTGGAGCAGCAGGAGGCTCAGTAGTCATGGTCGGTGTTTGGATTTTGCTAAGAGCCTCAGTGATTTTTGTGGTGAATTCTGTAAACATGGACTTTGGTTGAGTTATATCAGAATGCTCTATACCAGCTTCTAAAGTCATGGTAGGCGGAGGGAAGAAGAGAAAGAAGGAAAAAAAAAGCGAGTATTAAGGTTTTTTGAAGCAGAAAAAGGTAGAATGCTCTGATACCATGTCAGAATAATTACTCTTTATTTTCTTATTCGAATTAACACAGTAGCTTGTTACATATTTATACTACTAGAATGAATCTTCTATTTTAGGCTATACATATTCAGTTCCTATAATTATGCTATCCTGAGATGGAAATATCTCCTCCTATTTTTTCCATCTTTGTTCCTATTACACATGTGTTACAGTTCACGCCAACACTTCTAATTTAATTATATACACGTAATTGTAAAATTAGTCCTTTTTTTACGGTGGAAAAATAAATAAAAAATTAAATTCTTTTACAATAACAATTAGTGATCAGTACTTGTGGAATCTGCAAGCAAGAGTGCGCTTAGTCTTGAAAACAGGAGGTGTTTCACAAAGTCAGCAGCATTGTCATCAAATTGCTGAAAGAAGTCAGTACATGAGTTGGTTTCCCTCAACGCATGAGCAGGATGGACCTCCTAATCCCTTGAGAGAAGCTCCTTAATATTCATAGTAACAGCCCCAAGCCTATGAAAAGTAAAGTTTCTCTCGTGAACAAATCTCAAGGCATTCAGTGATTTAGAATTGTAGATGATCCTCGTAAAGCCTTGATTTCAAGCAAGAGCTGATCCATGTTTAATAGCCACAAGTTATGGAAGCAGGTTAGTGTCAATACCACCAAACCTGTTAAAACCTACTAGTTACTTCCCTTTATTATTTATAACGAAGCCTCCAAAGCCAATCTTCTTAGAATTACCTTGCGAGCTCCCATCAACATCTAATTTCACAGACCCCTTATCGTGTCCACACCAATAAATAGTAATTTCATGTTTATGGTTGATAATAGGCATGGCGAAAGCATTACAAAGATTACCCTTCCTGCCCCAGAATCCAACTCTCACCTGTATAATTATATCACCATATGCAATAATGTTTTTGCGCCTTCAGATCCATCATATACCCGAAAGAAAAATGAAAGAATCATTACAAAAACTCATATCTTGTTATGAAGCGAGAAGAACAGTAGCGCGAAAATATAAAGAGTTTCAAATCAAAAAAAGAAGGCTAGGCTACGACGACGTTTTGAACACCCTCCTTTAAAGCTTATACGCACAGTTTAAATAAATCAGTGGTACGCCAGGCTGATGTTAATTACTGTTTCCATTTTATTCTGTTAGTTGTTATTCTAGCAAGAGCCTCATGTGGCATTCTAGAATTCATTTCCTTTCCTATATCTGTAACTGCATGTAACAGAGAATAAGAAGAAAAAGAATAATATAATCAACATGTTCTCTTCCTTCTCTCTGTTTCTCTCTTCCATTCTCATACTCTTTTCTATTCTCTGGTCATTAAAATGTCCTCATGCTAACTAGAAAAACCCCAACTATCCTATCTACACAATTTAGCTCTCTCCCAATCGGTTCTCTCAGGATTCAGCTTGCAACAAGTGGTATCAGAGCCTCTGATCTTCAGACTTCCACTATGCCACCAGACACGAGGTCTCAAGATCTTAAGAAGCTAGAGGAGTCCTTTGAAGTTGCAAACAAAGAACAGATGGTGCGTCATGAGCAGGTTTTAACTATGTTGGAAAACTATGGCCAACAAGTACATGCAACCAAATTAAATCAAGATACTAAGATTAAGGAACTCAGGGAGCTCATCAGTGGATTAGCCTATCAACAAACTACTCTTCTACAAAGAGTGCAAACAGCTCCAATGGAGCATGGTCCTGCAAAAGGCTATCCAAACACACGTCTAGGAGGTTCTTCTTCTAAACCAGCCAATTTTGGTACAGAAGGACAATCATCTTATAAGATACATAAGCCTCGCCGAGATTTTCCATGTTTTGAAGGGGAAGATGTTCACAAATGGTTGTATAAATGCAATCAGTATTTTGACATGGAAGAAATCAAAGGAGCAGAGAAGGTTAAGCTTGCTTCCTTTTACTTAGATGGCATGGCTCTATACTGGCATCAAAACTTTACAAGAAGCCTGGGAGGTCAAGAAGCTACATGGGAGGAATACACTGAAGCTTTGTGTGGACGGTTTGGGGGCCAACAAAATCCGCTTAAAGAACTGATGGAATTAAGGCAGACAGGCAACTTGGAGACCTATATTCAAGACTTTGATATTCTATGGAACAAAGCCGACATCAGTGAAAAACAGGCGATGGTATTCTTCATTGGAGGGTTGGAAATAGAGATCAAAAATCCAGTAAAAATGTTCGATCCCAAGGCACTTAAACAGGCCTATAATCTTGCCAGATTGCAAGATAACACCCTGGCTTATAGAAGGTCGCTACCTACACCACACCAATACACTTCTCAAGCTCTACCAAATGCTACTTCTTTTAAACCAAACACATCCCTACCCTATTCAAGACCGTCAGCAACACCAAACCCCAACACCTTCAGATCGCAGCAAACTGGCATACTGCCTACTCCAACTACACACTTCTCACAAAAACCCACCAGATCCATACGACCTAGAGACTTGGAAGAAAGAAGGACCAAGGGGCTATGTTTCTGGTGTGATGAGCGTTTCACTCCAGGTCATAGATGCAAAAACAAAAGGTTGTATTCTTTATGCATAGTTGAAGATGATGAGGATAGTCTGGACTGAGAAGGGGAAATCAATGTTGTTGAACAGGAGTCGCTCATCCCTCACATTTCTCTCAATGCTCTGGATGGAACAAGAGGTTGCCACACATTAAGAGTAACTGGGAAGGCTGACCAACATTCTGTTTATATTTTGATCGACTCTGGTAGCACCCATAACTTCCTCAATAGTGCAACTGCCAACAAACTACAATGCTTAGCCACACCCATCAGAACATTGGTGGTCGAAACAGCAAATGGTGGTACTATGCATTGCTCAGCCATGTGCAGGAATTTTAGGTGGAGAATGCAAGGAGTTAACTTTGAGACAGATGTTTTCATTGTCGATTTAATCAACTGCGACATGGTTCTGGGTATTCAATGGCTTGCAACCCTTGGAAATATCGTTTCCAACTACAAGGATCTCTGGATGTCCTTCATTTGGCACGGTCAGGATGGATTGCTCAGGGGCACTGATTGCACAAAAATCCAGGCTATTGAGCTTGCACAGCTTAACAGTTTGATGCTTAATCCTATGCAGCTAGCAGGTATGAATCTATGCAGTTTAGTTACCATTGAGGATGAGGACGACAGGGTATATTCTATGTCACCCTCAACAACACACAACCAACAGGAGCAGCATGGCTTGAACGAATTACTGGAGTCTTACAAGGAATTATTCAGAGCACCTGAAGGTTTACCTCCAATCAGGTACCACGATCACTGTATTCCTATGAAGGAAGGAGCTCAAGCGATCAACCTCAGACCCTACAGATATTCTGGAGTGCAAAAAGATATACTCGAGAAAATGGTGGAGGAAATGCTTGCATCTGGAATTATTCAGCAAAGCAATAGTCCATTTGCTTCTCCTGTGGTATTAGTCAAAAAGAAGGACGGGTCCTGGCGGTTTTGTGTCGACTACAGGGCTCTCAATCAACTTACCATTAAGGATAAGTTTCCAATTCCTATAGTGGATGAATTGCTAGAAGAACTGGTGGGAGCAACTGTGTTCTCCAAGGTGGACTTACGTTCTGGTTATCACCAGATCCGAATGACTTCTGGGGATATATTCAAGACAGCTTTTCGTACGCATAATGGCCACTATGAATTCTTGGTCATGCCATTTGGCCTTACCAACGCCCCTGCCACCTTCCAAAGCTTGATGAATGATGTATTCCGAAAACATCTCAGGAAGTTTGTGTTGGTTTTCTTTGATGATATCCTCATCTACAGTCAGTCCATGACAGACCACCTGCAACATTTACAGATTATATTTGAGCTACTTAAGGAGCATCAGCTGGTAGCTAAACGCAGCAAGTGTGCCTTTGGTATACCTCAAGTTGAGTATTTAGGGCATGTCATTTCTAAAGAAGGTGTAGCTACTGATCCTAAAAAGATTCAGGCTGTGAGAGATTGGCCAGAACCACAAAATATCAAGCAACTAAGGGGATTTTTGGGCCTTACAGGGTACTATCGCAGGTTTGTCAAGAATTATGGCTCCATTAGCAAGCCCCTCACTCAATTACTCAAGAAAGATGCCTTCATCTGGCAGGAAGAGGCGCTTACAGCTTTCAACGCCTTAAAACAGGCTATGATTCAGCCTCCAGTTCTTTCCCTGCCTGATCTTAACCAACCTTTTGTGGTTGAAACAGATGCATCAGGTTCTGGTCTAGGGGCTGTACTTATGTAGGCAGGGCACCCTATTGCATTCATCAGCAAGGCTCTAGGACCCAGGCAACAAGCTTTATCAACCTATGAACGAGAAATGCTAGCTATCCTACAGGCGGTCACCAAATGGAGACATTACCTTTGGGGCAGGCATTTCACAATCAGGACTGATCATGTTAGTCTCAAATACATGCTGGCTCAAAAGGTATCCTACCCCTCTCAACACATATGGCTAACCTAACTCTTAGGTTTTGATTATGATATCGAGTACAGAAAAGGGAGGGAAAATATTGCTGCTGATGCATTGTCTAGGTGCTCCAGTAGTGAAGTATTCTCCCTTACACTCTCTACCATTTCGACCAATTTATTGGAAGCAATTCAAGCAACTTGGACGACAGATACCAATCTCGTAGGAATCATCACTCAACTGCAACAGGATCCTCATTCACATCCACTTTATGCATGGACGAATGAACATCTATACAGAAAAGGGAAACTAGTGGTGGGCAATAATCCTGACTTACAAGGGCAACTTATCTCACTCTATCATGATTCGGCCTTAGGGGGGCACTCTGGCATCACTGCCACGGCTAAACGGGTAGGATCACTGTTCTATTGGAGAAAACAGCAGAAGCATGTACGAGCATATGTAAGGGAGTGTCACACTTGCCAGAAAAACAAAAGCGAGAATGTCCTCACTCCTGGCTTACTTCAACCCCTCCCTATACCTCTAGCACCATTTGTAGATATCAGTATGGACTTCATCGAGGGACTGCCAAACTCCAAAGGGAAAAATGTGGTGCTAGTCGTAGTGGATAGGTTCAGCAAATACGCACATTTCATTGCCCTTGCCCACCCTTATACAGCATCCTCGGTTGCAGATGCTTTCATGAACAACATTTACAAACTCCACGGATTACCAGCTTCTATAGTCAGTGACAGAGATCCTGCGTTTCTAAGCAGGTTTTGGAAGGATCTATTCACCTATCAAGGGGTCCAATTTTTACACTCTACAGCTTACCATCCTCAGACTGACGGACAAACCGAAGTGGTGAATCGCTGCTTGGAGCAATACTTAAGATGCATGACCCATAAGACGCCAGATCAATGGTCCAAATGGCTTCCTTTGGCTGAATGGTGGTACAATACCAACTTTCACTCCTCTCTCAAGACCACTCCTTTTGAAGTTTTATACGGTCAAACCCCTCCAATCCACATACCTTACCTTCCTAAGGATTCCAATGTCGAAGCTGTAGATCAACAATTAACTCTACGAGAAAACATGCTCAGAACTATTAAAGCCAACCTACAGCTCGCTCAACACCGTATGGTGCAATTAGCAAACAAAAGGCGCAGTGAACGCATCTTCACAGTGGGAGATTGGGTTTATCTCAAGTTACAACCCTACAGACAACAAACAGTGAGTAGGCGAACCTCACACAAGCTGGCAGCCAAATACTATGGCCCTTATCAAATCACAGCATGCATAGGGGCTGTAGCATATCGGTTAAATCTTCCCAGTTCCAGTGCAATACACCCGGTTTTTCATGTGTCCCAATTAAAGCAACAGGTGGGACATAAGATCGTCCATGATAACTTACCGACCCTACACAGAGAGCTTGGACTGCAACCCCAAGCCATTCTTGATAGAAGAATGGTTCGACATCACAAGCAAGCAGCAACTCAGGTTTTAATTCATTGGAAGACCCTTTCACCATCTGAAGCCACATGGGAATTTGCTGAGGATCTTCGTCTTAGATATCCACAATTATTCCTTGAGGACAAGGAACCATGTTAAAGGGGAGATATTGTTATGAAGCGGGAAGAACAGTAGCGCGAAAATATAAAGAGTTTCAAATCAAAAAAAGAAGGCTAGGCTACGACGACGTTTTGAACACCCTCTTTTAAAGCTTATACGCACAGTTTAAATAAATCAGTGGTACGCCAGGCTGATGTTAATTACTGTTTCCATTTTATTCTGTTAGTTGTTATTCTAGCAAGAGCCTCATGTGGCATTCTAGAATTCATTTCCTTTCCTATATCTGTAACTGCATGTAACAGAGAATAAGAAGAAAAAGAATAATATAATCAACATGTTCTCTTCCTTCTCTCTGTTTCTCTCTTCCATTCTCATACTCTTTTCTATTCTCTGGTCATTAAAATGTCCTCATGCTAACTAGAAAAACCCCAACTATCCTATCTACACAATTTAGCTCTCTCCCAATCGGTTCTCTCAGGATTCAGCTTGCAACATATCTCTACATCATTTCACCATATCAAAGTTTCAAAAATCATGAGTATTAACAAGACCCAACTTTGTCTACCTATCCCTGGCAAAGAAACAGTCCCACAAGCAATCCAAAGTAGTCTCCTCCTCCTGGTTGCATCAACCATGAATAGGAGAGTTAGCAATGTTCCTTTTATATCTAAGCAGGTTCGTGGGAAGACTGTCATGGACAATTTGTCAAAGTATCATGCGTATTTTATCAGGAGCCTTTAGTTTCCAAACCCGAGGCCAAATAGAATTAACAAGCAGCGTATTTGATTTGTTTAGTAGCAACAGAAAGGATGATTTAGAGGTATAAACTTATGTATCATTCATTCCCCAAATCACCATGTCAGTTGAACGAGGAATAGAGGGAATAATGACTGCCATAATAAGGTGTTTCACAAAGTCAGGCAGCACTGTCACCAAGTTGCTGAAATTCCAAGTACTAGCAAGCCACAAATCTTTGATTCTTAAGTTTGAGTCACTGTTGTGTACCATATCAATTTTCCCATCAATAGGGCCAGTATCTAGCCATTTGTCAAACCAAAAGGAGAGCTCGCTGTACCAATCTTATATGAGAACCCGTCACGTAATAGAATGAAAGCTTTATGAATAGCTCTGCACATGATAAGTGCATTAAAATAGGGTGTTGATCTTTGTAATAAATGAGTGTGCCTCAAGTATTTGTACTTCATAATGCTAACCTATGGTTTCTCCCCATTACTACAAATCTGTCATACTAGCTTGCCTAGCAAAACAACATTAGCTAGTCTTGATTCTCTAATTTCCAACCCCCTAGATTTTCTTGGGCGTGAAATAGTATCCCAATTTACAAGATTGAAACTGCGCCTTGTATCAGACCTGCTCCAAATGAAGTTTTTAATGATTTTGTCAATGCCATTGCAAATGGCTCGAGGAAGCCACAATGTTTGTATACAGGATATGAGGATAACATTAATCACTGATCTAGCAATAGTGACCCTCCTTGCCCTATTCAACAATAATCGACCCTTCCAAGTTGCCAACTTCGATTGAATCCTCTCCAAGATGAAGTTGAAATCGGATTTCTTAGCTTTTCCATGCATCAATGGGAAACCAAGATGCTTACCCAAGTTACTAGCAAACTTCACCAAGTATTGAATCAATGCCTAGTGTCGCTACAAAAAAAACTCCATATTTATAGAGAGAACCTAGATTTGTTCCCTTTGAAAAAATTTATTGGATGCTTATTATGTGGTTTAATTTGCAGCTTGAGATTTTAGTTATAAAATTAAACTGAACTTAGTTACGCACTGCTAAATAATGGTCGAAGATCATCCATGGTCCTTCGTTAATAACCTTTTTCCATATCATCTTCAACATAAAACTTCACTATGAAGAAACCATTGTCGACATCTATAAGCTCAAAGTCACCAGTTAGTTTCCAAATCCCCCCCAGTCTTGACTTTATCTAGAAGAAACCAATGCTTTTACCAAGAAGTTTAATGATTAGAGAGTTATATATGTCAAAGAATGCAAAGATTGTTAAAAACTCCATCTTCAATTAAAAAAAAAAAAATTGGCTGCAATCTATTCCCATTATCATGCTTAATTCACACCAATTTGTTCTTTGTTAGATTCACTTTGTCTCTCGTTGAAAGTGGTGATCTGATCCCAAGAACCTTATCACTAAAAGAGATTTTTTCATACAACGTTGAGATAGATGTCCCAATCCTATTAACAATGTTATAGGGTTTCGTGGGTATTGAATCAGTCCCCGATGTTGCTACAGAAAACTCCACGTTCATAGAGAGAACCTAGATTTGTTCCCTTCAAAAAAATTTATTAGATGCTTCTTGTGTGGTTTGCAGCTTGAGATTTTAATTATAAAATTAATATGAACTTAGTGTGTCAAGTATAATCACTAGGATCTTGGTTTTTTTCTCTTAATCTTTTTATTTCTAATTTACTTTTAAATTGTTTTTGCTTAAAAAATATTAAATTAATATATTTTAGTGTTTTTTTTTATGATTTTAATATTCTAATATGAAAATATTATTATAATATATATATTTTCAATTAAAAATTACTTTTAATAAATATATTAAACAACGTTAACAAACATACAAAGCTTTTTAAAGTTTTCTTTTTCTTTTTTTTTAAAGAAAAAGAAAGGGAATGGTGCGCGCTGACCAAAATGAAGGAAGAATGCCCTCGAAGAAAAAGGCAATGAACGAAAACTCCCTTCTCATTTTATTTTTCACGATGTGGACTGCCATCACTTTGTAATTCTGGCAGACCTTTTTTTTTTTTCCCTCTCTATTTCGTATCATAATAGAATTGCCTTTTTTTCTATACAAAATGCCAAAAATATATAGATGAAAAAATAAAATAAAAGAATAATAAAACTATTCTAAGAGATCAAACCAAATTACTATCTATATATTTCAACTCAATAATCATAACAATACGAATGAGAAGTCTGAACTGAAAACCCTTCAGGAGGAGGAAAACACCGAGTTAGTTGAGCTATTACCACCGTGAAAGCAAATATCCGGTAAAAATTTGACAAACAGGGAAGAACTCCCATTAACTTTGCCAAACTTATCCCAAACAATAATCGTAACCTTAATCTCTAGCCAAAAACCAATCTTCCATTCTCTCTCTCTCTCTCTCTCTCTCTCTCGGCAAGCACCAGTTCAATTCTCGAACAGGAGAAGAACACGCTGCATTGTTCCACAAAAATGAATTAACCAAGCAGGAGAGTGATTTTTTCCTTTTTTCTCTCCAGGGATACCTCTAAAGCAGAGAGCATGTGACTCATCAGTAGTTTCCTGTGCTCTTACAAAATTATTAGTGATTAGATACCGTCTTCTTCACTTCACCATTAACAGAAATCGCATCATGTTTATATAAAATTTACATTAAATCACTTGGTTATTGCTGCACCGGCTCATGCTTTGCGACTTTCCATGAATTGATAAATCTCCCTTCTTCGTCTCGTTGACTTGGGAAAAGCGATAATCTTCCAACGTGAAATGCAGGAAAAGAATCTCAGTTTCTCTGGCTGATACTCTGTCAAGACTTAAGAATTATCACCATAGACTACAGAGTCGTGCAAATAAATTTAAATAGCCTGTTAACTTTGATTCTCCGATGACCAGTCTCTGGTTATACTACTTGTTCCTGTATTTTATTTCCTAAATCTTCATCATATGTAATAAATCATATTTGGGATTCCATTTAAAAACTTAAGTTATTGGATTAAAATGATTGATTAATATAGTATTAAAATTTTAATGACCAAACAATCACGAGTTTGAATTTTACCATCATCATTTATTAAAATTAAACACAAGTTAATATATATATGTGCAAATTTCAAGTTAAAAGACTTTCACTTGAAAGAGTATGTTAGATAATTATATAAATTATATCCTGAAATCTTATCTAAAAACTTAAATTATTGGGTTAAGATGATTTTTTGATATGATATCAAAATCTTGATGACCAAACAGTTACAAGTTTGAATTTTATTATCCTTATTTATTAAAATTAAGCACAGGCTTATACAAATTTCAAGTTAAAAAGCTTTTACTCGAGGGAATATGTTAAAAAATTATATAAATTATATCTTGAAACTCTTAAAAGTTTAAATTATTAAATAATTAATTTTAAATAATCTGCTACAGTTTCAGATAATTAGCTGGGGATCCATTAATTAAAATTCATAAATCATATCAATAATTAGTTTCTTGAAAACGTGCAGAAACGCATACAGAAAGAATTGGCATGATAATTCAAAGTGAAGATTATACAGAAATTATGATGGATGCGT
>Ga0325403_1000312_pt1 | contig 31562 bp, 21 predicted proteins | sample PopdelMetagenome_19_FD_205665 | JGI IMG/M metagenome (GOLD analysis project Ga0325403, IMG submission 205665) | Populus deltoides microbial communities from Bellville, Georgia, United States - Xylem-PdKOR-R4 | ecosystem: Host-associated > Plants > Phyllosphere > Stem > Wood/Secondary xylem... | reverse complement strand
CCATTACTGTATAAAAAATATTGTCAAAGACATTTTTCTCAATATGCATGACATCAAGATTATGACGAATCAAATTTGTATGTCAATATGGAAGCTCCCAGAAAATGCTCTTCTTCACCCAATTGTGTTTAACACCAAAGCCAAGAATTTTATCATTATATGATGAACTTCCATTATGTCCCTCAGTATACTTGGACACTTTGTTTAACATTTCCAAACCAGATGGATGAGGTAAAGGAGGGAGCCTTTCAATTACTCCTTTCAAAAACTTATCAGATTGACATCTACATGGGTGGTTCATGGGTAGGAATCGTCGATGACAATAAAAAATGTAGTTTTCCCTCTATTTTTTTAATCTAAAAGCCTTGTTATGCTCCATACAATAAGGATAAGACAGATTTCCATGAGTACTCCACCCTGATAACATGTCATATGCTGGAAAGTCACTAATGGCCCACATCAAAGCTGCCCTTAATTGAAAATTTTCCTTTCTGTATACATCATATGTTTAAACACCAACAGACCATAAATTCTTTAACTCATTAATCAAAGGTCTTAGGAAAACATCAAGCTTTTTCCCCGGATTCTTTGGCCTAGGAATCATCATTGTCAAAAGCATGAATGGTCTAGTTATGCACTTCCACGGAGGCAAATTATAAACAGTCACAATTACTAGCCAACAAGAGTATGTATTTGAAGACATGTCAAATGGACAAAACCCATCGATGCATAACCCTAACCGAATATTTCTTGGATCTGATGCAAAGCTTAAGTGGACACGATTAAACTCCTTCCATGCCTTCCCATCAAATGGGTGCACCATAACACTATTATCTGACTTATGAAAATGATGTCATGTCATATCTTTGGCATGATATGGAGACATGAACAGTCTCTGAAGCCTTGGTGTCAAGGGAAAGTATCAGAGTTGCTTCTCCGCCTTATTGAAACCTTTACTAGTTGGATTTCTAGGTTTGTATCATGAACTTCCATAAAAATCACAATTTATTTTCATTGCATCTGCCTCATAGTACAGCATACAGTAATTAGGACACACATCATATTTCTCATAGCCAAGTCCAAGTGGCCGCATAAATTTCTTGGCTTCATAAAAATTTGAAACCAAATTTTCATCATTAGGCATGCAACTTTTTGTATAATCAATAAACTTGTGGAAGGCAGTTTGAGTAAAATTTAAAGTTGACTTCATATTTAAGCAATTGTACACAAGCTGATAATTTGGATTGCTTGGTCCACCCATCCCACAAAGGCTCCTTCGCAGCTTTCAAAAGCTTAAAAAAATTAGTTGCCTCCGGATTTGGAAGTTTCTTTGCTACCACAGGACTAGACACATTATCATTATAGTATGCATCACCAACCTCCATTGCATCCATAACCAGATTCCTATATGGATTTTCTAGACAAACATCATTCACAACATGACTAATTCCAACTGATGAAGGTCTAGCCAATATTGGTTCTGTGACATAAGGCTCCCCGTGTACAGTCCAATTTTTATAACAAGGTAAAAAACCTTTTGTCAATAGATGTTTACAAACATCATCTTCCTTTAAAAACTTTTTATTTTTGCACCTCACAAGGACATCTAATTTTTCCCCTAGATATATTTTTATCAATTGAAAAGGCAAAATTGATAAATCTTCTAACACCTGTAATGTATTCAGGATGAAGGCGACCATTCATAAGACGACAATACATCCACAATCGATCATCCATGTTAATCTAATTAACATGATAACACCAATAAGCATTTTTAGAAATAAGCATACTTCTTTAACTACTAGTACTTTAACAATCCTTTTAAATAAAATATGTACCACATAAACAGACTTTAATTATTTGTCCAACTCACACATATATATAGCCAAGAAATTAGTAATTTTAGAGTTCATGGGTCATGTTCTTAAGATTTACTAGGATGCTATTTAAGGCCACTGCTATTCCAGTTGGCAAATTTATTTAATTACCTTAAAACTCTACAACAATTCTAACATGAGACATTAGATCTTGATAGATTTTGTTGGTAGTCTACTAAAACAGTAGAGTTATGCTTCTTGTACGGGAGGGAAACTTTTTGTGCTATATGTAATTGGTATTTTATAAATATTTTCTTTTATGGTAAGCTAGAAGATGGACAAGAAATTGATGTGAAGAGGTTGTCAAGGAGTTCTAGACAAGGATTAAATGAGTTAAAAAATGAGGTGATACTAATTAACAAGCTTCAACACATAAATCTTGTAAAGCTTTCTAATTGAATTCATTTTCACATATATTCTAAGCATTAAAATTGAATTCAATTACATGATTTAATAATTTAAGAGTTTTTTTGTGCTAATGGAGATGGATTCGATGGCTAGCTGCAAGGTAATTGGTAATTTACTAGTTTAGTATGATCATCACTGCGTTTCCTTTTGTTTTTAGCTTGGATTAAGTGTGGTTTGTTTGAATGTTAATTCTGGGATGACAAATATTTGTGATGGAAATGAATTTTATTTTGTTATTTTATACATGCGTGTGTGCATGTGTATGTGTATGTGTATGTGTATGCATGTATGTAAGTGTGCTAATGATGTTTATATGCTTAACTTGTAGGAAAAGTTGGCATATTTTAGAATTAAAGAGCTTAAGGATATTTTATCTCTGTTGGGTCTTTCAAAGCAAGGGAAGAAGCAGGTATTCTGCCTTTCTCTGGTCAATTTTTTTTTTTTTTTTGCCTTTATTCTGTAATTGTTTGTGCAAAGATTTGCAGGTTTTTTATTATATGAAAATTTTATTTTATCTCTAACTTATTGACTCAATAATTATGCATGGTCTCTTTTTTTTCCTGTATTTTTAATCACGATTGTTTTCTCTAGTATTTATTTTTCTTTTTGTGCAGGATCTAATGGACAGAGTTATAGGTTTGCTCTCGGACAATGAAAGTGAGTTACCATAGAATTTTGTTGTCTTCAATAGAATGTTATTGTTTACCTTTGGTACTGTTAGTCAAGACTGGTGTCCATCAACAGGGGAATCAGCCTGTAGGTTTTGTCTTTTTTTTTTCTCCATATGTGTTGTTTATGCCCTTGCAGGAAATTGAATATTCCCTTCTATTGTCAAGAATGGGTTCTCTCTTGTTTAGAATCAAAGTCATAACTCTTTGTTTACATGCCTTGACAGAGTTTAACTCAACTTGATAAATGTTGCTATACATGGGTGAAAACTTTGTGCAGTTTGCTCTGTAGTGAAAATAATTGATGAAGCTTACAGGTGCTTTTTTCTACTTTCATGTTATGTTCATGAAATCCTGACTGTTGTTCTGTAGTGTGTCTTCTAAAACTATATTTTACCCGTCTACTTACTGCAAAATAGTGTTGTTTCCCCTTATTTTTTGTTCACATGTTGTGTGTTAAACCAATTATTTTACCCAGAAAAATGCAGATAATGGATGAGATGCTTTTAGTTCAAATAGAAAGACAACAAGGTATAAAAAGCATAGCAGAAATAACTTAGCTGTAAATAAACCTAGCTAACCAAAAGTCAGATCAATAAAAAGGCAATACAAGACCAAGAATTCACAGCAAAGAACTACTGACTTCCCAGTAACAATCAGCATAAATTTGCAGTTAATTGATATATTATTCAGTCACCTCCAGGTTTCATTTTGGTCTCATAATTTCCATCCAAAAAGAAACTCAATATCAGATTTAATGAAAGAAAATCATTCAATTAATTTTTTTATACAAACTGTCATTGAATAAGAAAAGAAAAAAGACAGTCATATGCCTAGAAAATTTAATTGATTATAGCCAGCATCATGTTCACATGAACCTCCAAAACTAGGATCTACAAGGAAAATAAATTTAAATATGCATTATCTTATCCCAATGAAAGGCAGAGTTCCTATTAATTCAAAAGATTAGGATAGGCATGTCCAATAGACAAATTAAGCATGATATAATCAAGCAACCAGTTAAAAATGGAGCAAAATAGACTTACCTAAGCCCCAAGAATCAATGACCCAAGGTAGAGGTTTTCTTATTGCAACCCAATCAGACTTAGCCAACTCTATGGTTTATATTGTGATCCAATAAGCCATTTATATTGCTGGAAAAATAATAAACATAAACAGTATGTTAAACCCATCCAGCTATAACCATTGCTAGTTTTTAAAACAAATCCAAGTTAAACTATAAAAAACTGAAATAATATCAGCACTGGTAGCTCCTAAATCGACCATCCACCACCATAAAGAATTCTAAACTTGATTAATGCAGTTCTCAAAAAGTAATCAGAGTCTATCCTACTTGCAAAAAATGCATAAAAATAAAATAATTTTCTAACATTAAATACTCAAAGGAATGCATACAAGCCCAAACTGGCGAAGGATCTCTCAAGGCATGAAAAATAAATTACACAAAAAAACTACAAAGCTGACACCTGATTGAAGAAGTTAATTTTTACTTGAAGTGATACACAAGTTCATACCATGTAAACCCTTGGCCGACATGTGATCCATGGAGCAATATGAAAACATAACCCAAATGGTTCTCGTGAATATAAGACCCTCTGTAAAAAAGCCAATCAAAACAGCAACTGCTATAAGATTCCATGTTTATAAACTATGGATCCTAAATGATTTTACCTTGAAACATCAAGCACAGAGACAAATTTAACAATGACTGGATCAAGAAATCAATGAGTAAGAAAAACATCAGTTCTTAGACAGAAAGATATTGTTAGCTGTGACAGATAAAATGTATTCAAATAATTCATTGTTAAAAACAAGTCGTCTGAGAACACTTGAAGCTTGAAGATCATGGTTTCTAGAGTACATTAATAACACTCGATTCAACCAGCCACCTTGCTCCTAAAGAACACCCAGCATCAATAAGACTACTTGTTAAAAATTAAATTGGGGGTTTGGATAAATTTTCAATTAAACATGCATAATTTCCATCAATCACTCTCTTCCAGACACATGAATTACCAACATTGGTCCAGTTGCCTAAAATCATTCAATTTATGAAACGTAACCCTAAAAATTAAATTGAGGGGTTTTGATAAATTTTCAATTAAACATGCAGAATTAGGTTATAGATCATGGTAAAAACATTTCATAAACCTTATATTATCAATTTAATAGCCTAAAACCATTATTCAAAGTATCGATAAAAAAAAATTGTTACTTGTGTTCTTGAGTTATAGGTGAGCGAGATGAATCTACACGACAGAAACAACACCTGAGATTGGAAAAGTTAGGTTAAAAATTTTTAGTGTAAATTAAATTGCAATGGAGAAAAACATAAATCCTAAATTAATTACCTGATTTATTGAAGAAGAGAGTGTAAAGCCCAACCCGTTTACAAAGAGAAGAAGTAAATCAGGATGTTCGATGGTAATAATGATAGGTCTAGTGCGATGTTACCATGAGTCTGTGTTTTTGGTGGTTTACAGAGAAAGATTGAAACTGTTAAGATGAAGGAGAAGAAGATGAAGAAAAACAAATTAGCAATGCTAAAGACGAATGAGAAGAAGATGAAAAGTTTGGGACAAAGAAAAATCAAATCGATGAAGAGAGGGTGATTTTTCTACAGTTATGGATGTTATTAGGGACGAAGAAGATTGGAAGTTAATTAATTTTCAGCTGTTGGTTTTGTTTTTTCTGTCTACGTTTCTAAGAGTGTGGGGGGAGAGTACTGCAGGTGTTGAATTAGTAACGGCAGCAAAATTAAACGGTTGAGATTTTATCATATCAAAAGTAATCAACGGTCTATATAATTTTGGTTTTATATTAATAGTTAAATAATTATTTTTTCAATTAGCAACAGATAATCCGTTGCGAACTCTATGTTGCCTTTAGCAACGGATTTTTCGTTGCTAAAGTCTGTTGCTAATATTAAAAAAAAATAATATATGTGTAATCCGTTGCAAATCTGTTACTAAATTTAGCAATGGAATTATCCGTTGCTAAATTCAGATGCTAATAGCTCCTGTTTTTAGTAGTTAAAGGGCATAGCAAGCAAATGTGATCTCAAGCACCTGGAAGCAAATGAACAAACTGACTGATTTTGTTCTGTTGCTGATTAATATTGTTTACAAGGCAGGTTTCTAGATGCTTGCAAGTCTTCCAGTCATATATTATAGAGGTGGATGTTCATGCAAGAATCTCTAGTGCCACGACAGTGCATGTAGATGCAACTGTTGTGTTGTCAGGCAACAAAAGCATGATAGCTTTTTCCTGGTAGAAATGGCTCCGCCATTTAATTTTGGATCGATTTGGGGCTCACACTTTAAATTAAGGTTGGTGCATGTCCAGCCCTTGAAATTTATTAGTCCCGCGACTCTTGACAGCCACTTGTTTTTTTTTTTTTTTCTTTGTCTAGTAAGTTGCTTCATGTTAATGTTACTTGTATGGTTAAATCTTAATTTTTTTTAGATTTTCCTTGGAATTCTAAGTACGAAAAGTGTCTAAAGTTTAACAAAAGGAGGAGTTAGTTTCAGTGAAAGGGGAAAAAAACAAAGTTTAACTCGCCTTAAGAAAGAAAGGGAGGATTCTTCACCGTCAATACTTACAAAAGAGATTAAATATAGCATGAGATTTACTCGGTAAAGCTTATCTTGGATTTTTAGTGGCTTAATTGGCTGGATTTTCTTATTGACCCAACAAAACCCAATCCGAACCGCCAAGGATAAAAAAAAAAATGAGCTCAAAATCCCCTATCTCCTCCACGCAGAACAACTTAACGAATAATAGCAAAATCCCTGACGCTGCCCCATTTTCTGCCTCGGTGCTCCGGTTTCTCCAAAGACAAAACGCCCTCCTTAATTACTGACATGAGTTTCTTGGCCAACTTCTTTCGTAGCTCAGGGAAGGTGTGTGTCTGAACTAAAATCCCATGTAATCAAGCGTTGTTGGATTTTGTGTTATGCCTTAATTTCCAGAGATTTTGTTGTGGGGGAACTTAACGAGTCTTTATCACTTATTGCATGAGTGTTGGAAACCCAGTCGAGGTTTGCTGATTATCTTTGTCACAAAGGGAAAACTTGACAACTCTTGTTATTATTCTCTTACTATAATCCAGAACAAAGAAAAAAAATTGCACTTGAACTAAGGAGGATTCCAAGAGCAATCTAAGTCTACATAAAGTAGGGATCCCAAAAGCAATTTAAGTCTAACTTTATATCCCAATTTAGTGATCTGAGTGCTGCATGATTAAAGGATTGATAGCGTTTTATCTGCTTCTCCTGGATATATCTGTGGTTTTAGTGTTCTCATTTTCTGATCACAGTCAGGGTTTCATATTGGGGGCAGAATCTGAAAATCTTAGAATTTTCATGTTTCTTTGACCTATGTGCATTTGTTCCGTAGTACTGAGGGTAGATGTAGAGCCTGGTTGTGTGCTGGTAGTAGGTTTTGCATAAAGGCATCGCATTTTTTTGCCAGAGTAACACTCTGCAAGTGGTAGCTTAAGCCTGCCTTTAATTTTATGAAAGCTGGAAGCATGGCTTAATCGAGCTGGTGGAATAGAGAAAGGGCCTAGCAAGCAACTGTGATCTCAAGCACCTGGAAGCAAATGAACAAACTGACTGATTTTGTTCTGTTGCTGATTAATATTGTTTACCAGGCAGGGTTCTAGATGCTTGTAAGTCTTCCAGTCAAATATTGTTAAGATTTGTTTGGTTTCTGAGAACATGGAGTTATTTTGATCTCAATATTGCTTTGCTGGTTTTCTGTGGATCATGGAATTGTTATGAGGTCCACTGGTGAAAAGGCAACGCTGTTTATCGACGTGAATGAACTGTTTTTCAGTATATGTTGGCTGAAAAACAGAGAAAAAAAAGAAAACTAATTTCAGAGTGAAAGTTTTGTTAGATTACTTACTGAGATAGGTATAGTTTAATTTCAGCTTGCAAAATCAATTTTCTTGAAGTAAATCGACTCACAAGGTTGATCGAATGACTTATTGGCTAACTTGGTAACTCGGTGATGAAACTCTAGTGTTTGGTATTCCGGTAGCTGATATGGTTGTGGTTTTAAAAAAATTATTTTATAAAAAGTATTTTTAGTTGAGGTTGGTTTGAAAAAATAGGTATTTGGTTAAAACTGCGGTTGAAATTGAGGTTATAAAATAATTTATATATATATATATATATATATATATTGATGGTTTTTAATTTAAATATTGTAGATTTAATTATTGTTATTACATCATGAAATAAATAATACTTTATATAAAATATTTTTTATTATTCCATTAAACCATCTACAATTCCATTACGTATAAAATTCATCCGACAAGAACTACAGTTTCCATAATTTTTTGAGCGTGCAATAAAATTAGATAAAATATTATCAGAAATAAAATTGATTTGATATTACAGTGCGAGTGAATTTAATTCACTCTACACTAGTTTTTCGGGGAAAAAAATATTGTTTACATGACAATGCGAGTGAATTTATTTCACTCTAAACTAGTTTTTTTTTTAAATGTACAAAAAATAAACACATTGAAAGAAAAAACAAAACAAAAAAACTGTTCATGCGAATAGTGCAAGTGAATTGCACTGTTCACTGAAACGCTGATTGAAGAAAAGCAGCCAGGAGCTGCTTCGCCAAAATCACGTGCAAAACGTGAATTATTATGGGCCCCACCAAAAATAAATTGTGTTTTTTACGTAACCAAATATAATATTTGTTGTGGTTGCTTCAAATATAGAAGCAACCATGCAAACAAACGGTCTTTTTATGGGACGTATCGTCATCTTTAATTTGATATTCCAATTCACAAGGGACCAAGTCGATGGTGACAACATATAGTTGTGGTTTGAAAAAAAAATATCAACTTTATATATATATATATAGACACACACACACACACATTGGCGATGTTGTTTGCACTATCAATTAAGATTATAATTATAAATTGAAAAGATTTAAATAATTTGAGAATTATATTGTCCAGAAACAAAGATGTAGGGAAAAAAAGCTATGATAAAAAAATAAAATTAAAAACTTAATGCTATGTAAGAAAAAAAATTTTAAAATTATTTTTTACCTAATCTACTTGAATAGACCCAAGTGTAAAATGTAGGGGAAAAAAACCAACAACAAAATAGGGCAAACAAGTAGATATTTGTGCCTGGCCCCATTAGAAACAAGTTTGACCTGCCCGTCAAATCTTTTTTTATTAAATGATAGATGACATGTTGTTCGTCCTTTAATTGTTTTAAAAAAATAAATGATGCATCATTTGTCATCTATTTTTCAAAATTTTAGTGGTCAAAAGATTTTCTAAAGTTCATGGTATTATACATCCAAAAAAACATGTTTTTTTACCCAAAAACCATTGAAAAGACACCTTGATAAACTCTTTCATGTCATCAAATAACCCCAAAATTGGTCAAAAATTTGAAACCAGCCTGAATACTAAAACCTTTCCTATCCTAAAGATCTACTCTTTCAGATAAGATGAAGGCCAAAGAACATCCAGCATGGAACCTATTGACATCACGATAGATCATTTTCATGCCCAGAATAAGTTGAACTTTGAGATCAAAAGTGAATTTTTTGAAAACCAAAGGGGCTATAAATGTATCAATTGAAAAATAGAAGGACCAAAGTTAACGTTTCACTTCAAATTTGAAAGTGTCACCTAATTTTTCTATTTTTTCACTTTGATCCTCTATCTTTCAATATTACCCATCCTTAACAAATTCCACTCAATTGGTCATCATTTTGGCCATTAAAGGCTCAAATCGCAAAGAACAAAGTTAGATAACCAATATATAAGGTGCAGATTTAAACTGCATCAAAGAAGAAGTAGTTTCAAAACAATTTCTACAAACTATCTCTGAAAAACTCTCTGCTGCTAATAATTCAAAATTGCATATTGCAGGAAAAACCCAAGCTTCCGTTTTCAACATGGGCATCTCTCTTAAAACATTCTTTGTTGGTACAAAAGATATAAACCATACCATCATTCTTGGCACTCCATTTATTGACATGACCTTTACAAGCAAATTTCCTGATAAAATCATTGATAAAACCCAATTGCAGAGATTCTTAGGCAGTTTAAATTATGTTCTAGACTACTATCTCAATATTAGTCGTTTAGCCAAGCCTTTGTATGACAGGTTAAAAACCAACCTCATTCCTTGGTTTGACCTCCATACCGACTTAGTCAAACAGATTAAGAAACAAGTTCAAACCATTCCCCTCCTCCATTTAGCCAGCTGGGCTGGGGTTTTCTGTATTTGTTTTTCCAATCTGGTAAGCTGTTTACCGATGGTATGGAGGTTAGTATTTGTAAAATTGTTTTGTTGGATGATGTGTTTGGTATTTGTGAGGGTATCTTTACCAGGTAATTTGTATGGGGTTGCATCAACTGTTTGATCTTTGTGGGTAAGTTGATACCAGATCAACATGTAAGAGATAAACAGATAAACAGATAACAAATAAAAGACAGATAAACAGCTTCAGTACGTGACGTTGTTATACTTGAGAATGATCTAAAAAATGGGGTCACAGGTTTCCAGCCTATATACTGATTTTAAGATAACAATGAAATAATTTTAAACAGATTTCTGATGCGAATGAACAAGGCAAGACCAACATTGTCAGGATCCTTGATCAAACATGGAGCATACTTAAATGTACATAAAATATGTAAATAACAGGAAATAACAAAGTAGATTCTAACTTAAATTTATAACGTAAATTAATATAAGAGATATTGGTTACAGAGGAGAATGGAGATGGGTTACAGGTATGGGTTATAGGGAGAGTCAAATTTTCTTTTTGGGAAAATATGGTCTGCCCTCTAAGGATTTTGTAGTGGCCTTTTATAGGCGAGTTGGCATGGAAGAGGCCAAAGTGTCCTGTTGGAGAAGCTCTGCAGGACCCATGTGGCATTTGGAGAACTTATGTAAGCCCATGTGATATTGTCTGCCTTGATTGGATGACGACAAAATGGAAATCGTCCATGTTTTTGGTGAAGCTTCCTTTGTTGTCATCTTGCCACCGACACTTGATTTGTGGCTTTGTAGTAGCTGGTAACCTTTTGTAGAAAAAAGGCCTTAAAACAGATAGACCTAAAATAAAAATGACTCAAAACATAGGAGTCTAAAATTATGGGCTCTAAACAGATGAGCCTAAAAAAGCTTGAAATACTCTTTTTTTTTTAATGGCGTTTGATAGGTGGTAAGATACCAAAGCAGTCATCTTCATTATCATCTCCAAGGGAGATGGTAGGAGATATCGAGCCAAATGAGCTGGAGTGGGATAAGACTATTTTTGGATCTTGGCTTTGTATAATTCCTTGTACTATTTATAGGTATTCTTCTTCAATTCTAGCAGAGGCAAGGAGAGCTGCCATTTGAGCCTTTCGGGCTAGAAACTTTGACTGAGGATGATGATCAATGATGGGAGTAGTTTGATGTTTTTGTAACTATTTTGTAACAGCTAATTTGAAACTTTTTGACTCAGCTACAAAGGAATCCCACCATTTGATTTTGGATTTTCGAACAAGTACTAGATGGCCGTTTTGTAGATTATAATCATAGAACCAAGAACATACCCACGGAACAAAAAATTTTATACAAAAAATTAGAAAGGAAGAAAACTTCCTTTCAGCGGGGGCCGGTTGAAAATTATTTTTGAAATGGAGGTAACCATTTTCAACTAGAGGATGTTCCTTAAGGTAGTCGACATGACAACCATAATAGTCCCACCATTGGAGGAACCAAAGGGGGAGGTTTGTAGTATTCATGGTATTATGGAAGTAGAAAAGCCAAGAATGGTTATGGTTTTGATTTTGTAGGAGAAAGGCATTGAACCATGCTTATTGGTAATCCCAATATGTATATGTAGTATTAAAGTCCTAAGGATTTGTACGAAAGTGCATGGGGAAAGAGACAGGTTGATGTAAGGGTTGTCCCCATTCTGTAGGGTGGATGCCTTTATGAATGATGCATGTAGAATATGCAAGTTCAATGTGATCAGAGTATATTTTGAAGTGTTTGAACTTGACGAAATTTATAATCTCAAGGATGGTGGCATAGTAAGATTGTGGTTTGGCTAAATTCCAGGGTTTGTAGTACCAATTTAGAGGGAAAATCTTTGAAGCAGCGATGGAAGGATCGTCATGATAGAATCCTTCTTCCATGGTTAAAATATTTTGGAAATTAGTTTTGAAAATATATTTGGATTTTGTCTTTGGAAAACTGGTTTGTTGTAAAGAAAGGAGGGGTTTTGAAGTAGAAAAACCTCCTTGGGGTTTTGAAAGAGATTTAGAAATACCACCTGTTGGAGATGCGGAGTTGTTAGAGGTCTGTTGGGATACTTTTTGTAATGTCAAGAGTAATTTTTGTGATTTAGATATGGTGTCAACCCAATGTTGAACCGTGTCGGGTTGGACCTCTAATGGTTTTGTACGTTTTTCTTCTTCAATAACTGCCTCATACCATGACTTGACAGGTTTGGCAGCTTGGATGGCGGAAGACATGAGTTTTGAAGAAGGCTTTAGGGCTTTCTGGTTTTGTAGGCTGGGTTTGGGGTGCTTTCCCCTTGTCTTTAGTCCTCGCTTTAGGAGGCATCAGGACCTGTTTTGGAGGAATTCTCGAGTTAGGAAATCAGGGATAGAATTTGAATCTCCTTTAATGTAGACAATATCAAAATCAAAAATGCTTAAAATAGCTTGCCATCGGGCAAAAATCTATTTTGAAGCAAGATTTTGGACATCTTTTTGTAAAACTTCTTTTGCAGATTTACAGTCAACACGTAAAAGAAATTTTTGATTTAATAAATCGCTTTGGAATTTTATAATACAAAGAACAATTGAAAGGATCTCCCTTTTTATAGTAGAGTAATTTTTTTTGACAATCATTCCAATGAGCAGATGTATACTGGAGTATTTGCTCTTTGTTTCCTTGTACTTGTTTAAGAATCCCACCATATCCTATGTCAGAGGCATCAGTCTCAACTATCTTAAGAGCTGATGGATTGGCTAAATGGAGGAGGGGAATGGTTTGAACTTGTTTCTTAATCTGTTTGACTAAGTCGGTATGGAGGTCGGACCAAGGAATGGGGTTGGTTTTTAACCTGTAATGCAAAGGCTTGGCTAAACGACTAATATTGGGATAGTAGTCCAGAACATAATTTAAACTGCCTAAGAATCTCTGCAACTGGGTTTTATCAGTGATTTTATCAGGAAATTTGCTTGTAAAGGTTAAAGAGCTTTCTATTGGTGTGACAGTACCTTGGCAGATATAATGGCCTAAGAAACGGACACGGGTTTGGAAAAGAGAAATTTTTGTTTTAGAAACAACTAGACCATTCTGTTTTGCAGTATGAAAGAATGTATGTAGATGTTTGAAATGTTGATCTATAGATTGTGAAAAAATAAGGACATCATCAATATAAACAATACAAAATTTTGAATAGGCATTAAAGATGTCATTCATGATGCGTTGGAACTTTGATGGGGCTTTTTTAAACCAAAAGGCATGACATTCCATTCGTATTGACCAAAAGAAACTGTAAAAGCAGTTTTGTATCTATCTTTGGGATCAATCTGGATTTGCCAAAATCCGGATTTCATATCAAATTTAGAAAATATGAATTCAGAATGTAATTTTTGTAACAAATCTTTTTTGTTGAGGATTGGGTATCTAATCCATTTTAAAGCAGAATTTAAAGGTTTGTAGTTGATCACAAGTCTTGGTGTGCCTCTTTCAATTTCAGAATTTTTATTAACATAAAAGGCTGCACACGACCATGGTGATCGGGACTTTTTGATAAGACCTTTAGACTCGAGATCATGGATTTCAAGCCTGCAATGCTGTTCTAAATCAGCATTCATTTGTATAGGTCTTGCTTTTGTAGGTATGAATTTTTCTGAAAAATTATCTTAATATGGAAGATCAACAATGTGTTGTTTTCTTTTCCAGAAAGCATTAGGTAAATCTGAATAAATTTGTTGTTCAATCTTATCTTGTAGATTGATGATTTTCTTTTGTAAATCAGAGTTTTGTAATTGCTTGTTAATACGGCAAAAAGAAACATGGTTTTGTAAATCATGTAAATGGAATTGTTTTCCAAGAATCAGTGCGTTGATATGATATGTATGTATGGAACATGCTTTAATTAAATTTAAATTTCTAGTCTTAGATTTTTCTAGGAATGGAAAGACAAGTTTGATGCCATTAATTTTGGTAGTAATACAATCATGATGTGTTTGATATGGAGTGATCATGTCAATAAATGGAGAGCCAAGAATGATGGTATGGTTTATATCTTTTGTAACAACAAAGAATGTTTTAAGAGAGATGCCCATGTTGAAAACGGAAGCTTGGGTTTTTCCTGCAATATGCAATTTTGAATTATTAGCAGCAGAGAGTTTTTCAGAGGTAGTTTGTAGAAATCGTTTTGGAACTACTTCTTCTTTGATGCAGTTTAAATCTGCACCTGTGTCAAATAAGGCAATAGTGTCGAGTTTAAAATCGTCTGAAAAAATAAGAGTTATTTTAATCAAATATTTTTTTGAAGATATTTGTGTTAATACATTCAAGAAATCATCTGGGATATGCTCAATGTTTGTAAGTGTATGGGGTAATGCATGAGATTCAATGGTTTGGTCATCTGTCTCAGATTCAGTGTTAGACTGGCTTTCAATTTTAGACAGGAGATGTTGTAATATGGCAGAGTCTTTTTGGTGAGCTTGTTTCAAGGTTTGTAATTCGGATTTAAGAGTTTTAATCTCAGAATGTAATTCTGGAATGGTGATTGTGGTTTTGGACTTCTTTTTATTGAGAATTTTTGTAAGGTCGTATGTATTGGTGCTGGTAGAAGGTAGTAGAGAGCGGTTTGGAGGGTGCTCTAGTTGGTTAAAATCTTTCAACAGTCTATCTAAGTAGGTTTTTTGAAGATGAGGATCATCAAGTCGTTTGATAGCTTCAAGAATAAATTCTTGATCTTGGGTCAGGACGTTTACTTGTTTGGAGTCTGTAGAGGCATCTGAAGTAGCACTAGTGGTTACTATTTCATCAATTTGAAATTCTTCTTCGGAGGTGTCCGAAGGAGAATGGTCAGTGTTTGTGACTTCAATATAAAGATTTTGTATTTGGTTGATGGTCTCTTCATCTATTTGGAGCTCATGAAGTTTGGTATTGACCTTGCAGAAACATGATGTGTGACCTTTCTGGTTACATTTGTAATAGGTAATGTTTTTGGGGTCAAATTTTGGTTTGGGTTTTGACTGGAAAGGTCTGTGGGGTTTGTTGAATTTGTAGGGCTTTTTGTAGCAAGGTTGATCTGGTTTGGGATGAAATTGGTGTCGGTATTTATGAGCCGATCGGTTATAAGGAAGCTTGTGTTTCGGATATCTTTTGGGTTATGAGCAGGTTCCATTACAGGAGGGTTTTTTGATGGAAAGGTCAAACTGGTGACAGAAACTGCCAAGTTCCTGTCTGGTTCATTTCATTTCCCACTTTAGGTGTTTTTAGAGTTTGAGATCCTGGCAGATCTTGAGACCTTCTTTTTGTGTGAAGCTTACAAGTTTACCATATGTAAGCTGGTCATATGGTATAGTTTTGGTTGTAAAGATATCTTTGCTTTTGTTTCGAACTTTTTCTCCTAAGAGGATTGGTAATCCTGCAAGGAATTTTTCTTTCCAAAATGGTTGGTTTGAATCTTCTCGAAGCATAACTCAAGTGAGAAAGGTATTTTTGTACCACTGAAAGTCACTAAGTTTCTTGCACCGAAGGTTGGAGAGAAGTTCAGCATTTTTGTCTTTTAAATGGGAAGGGTCTCCAACAAAATGCAAAGAGATGGTAAGAATAAGGGTGGACACGGCATCTTAGATGGTGTTTCTTGAAGGGTTAAGGATAGGTGTTTGGTCTTCATAGGTTTGTACAAAGTTGAGAATATGTAGGTGATCCGTTTCGGTGAGATGGTAATCCCACCATCCTTTAAGCTGGCCAGAGAAGCCTGCAATAAGAAGTTCAGCTATAGCTTTGTCTGAGGTGCCTGTTTGGGTTTTGTAGGCATTAGCTGCCATGGTCATTTGTTGGAGAGTGTTTAGGATATTGTATTCAGACATACCATCAATGTTCCATTCATAGAGGGAGGATGCATTATATTTATGCTGGCTGATGACAGTTGGCTCAGTAGATATGGAAATGTCTGGAGCAATGGTTGTTTTAGGGGCTGGCCAGGTGAGTCTGTTTACTTGAAGAGGTTGTGCTTGAAAGGTTTCTGTATCAGAGGTTGATACAGGATTATTTTGGAGAGTATTGACCTGATTTGTAGAGGATGAAGGGTTGGATTGTTGAGATGTATCTGGGATAGTTAAGGATGTCCGGTCGAGGTTTTGTAGGTGTATTTTAATGGCTCTAAGAAGATCGGTTTGGTTTTCTTGAATTTGTGCTTGCTTTGTTTGAGTAACTCGATATGGTTTAAATACTGGGTTTTTGAGCTTAAGGTTGATTGGGTTCTTATCAGTTATGAGCTGGGCTAGGGTTTTGTGTATTTGTTTTTCCAATCTGGTAAGCTGTTTACCGATGGTATGGAGATTGGTATTTGTAAAATTGTTTTGTTGGTATTTAGGCTCATCTATTTAGAGCCCATATTTTTAGACTCCTATGTTTTGAGTCCTTTTTATTTTAGGCCTATCTGTTTTAAGGTTTTTTTTCTACAAAAGGTTACCAGCTACTACAAACCCACAAATCAAGTGTCGGTGGCAAGATGACAACAAAGAAAGCTTCACTAAAAACATGGACGATTTCCATTTTGTCGTCATCCAATCAAGGCAGACAATATCACATGGGCTTACATAGGTTCTCCAAATGCCACATGGGTGCTGCAGAGCTTCTCCAACAGGACGCTTTGGCCTCTTCCATGCCAACTCGCCTATAAAAGGCCACTACAAAATCCTTAAACGGCAGACCATATTTTCCCGAAAAGAAAATTTGACTCTCCCTGTAACCCATCTCCATTCTCCTCTGTAACCAATATCTCCTGTATTAATTTACGTTACAAATTTAAGTAAGAATCTACTTTGTTATTTCCTGTTATTTACATATTTTATGTACATTTAAGTATGCTCTGTGTTTGATCAAGGATCCTGACAATGTTGGTCTTGCCTTGTTCATTCGCATCAGAAATCTGTTTAAAATTATTTCATTGTTCTCTTAAAATCAGTATATATATATATATATCATTATTGAAATCTACATTGATTTGTGAGTATATGCACAATAAATTTTGTCCACAGAAACCGCTATCTCTTTTAGTTTTTTCTACAAGCCCTATACTTGCGTTGTGTCGTGGCTCGTATAAATTTTTGACAACTTTAAACAAAAATACAAGCATTGGCAATGTTTTTTACACCATTTCAGGCAAAGAAAAGGCTAGATAACACCCTGATGGAACTTCCCTCATAAAATGAAATTCTTTGACATAAAAATCAACTATTTTTCATAGTTGGAATTGATATCAACTGTGATTTTATCTCTCTTCAACTAAAATCCAGTAATTCCCTCTCTTCTCTTGTCATGAGACTAAAAAGTAAAGAAAATCAAGTGTTGGATAAAATGTGAATTTTTGAAAGGCAAAAGTACTGTAAATATATCAATTAAGAAATTAGTTTTTTATATGTAATAATAATAATAGAGGTTTTATATATATATCTTGTTTTTGAAAGTTAAAATCATGCACGTCCTAATATATGATGTTAAGTGTGGTCCAGCGAACCTGCAAGTAATTGGGAGAACAATTGATAGCCAACAGAAAGTTGGCATCCGTGCTCTTAGAATTTTAAATAATGGCTGAAAAGCTAGCCTGTTCAATAATTCAATAAATCTTGAAGTGAACTGGTGCAAGAGGCAATTAATGTTTGAGGAAAGAGATTACAGAAAGTAGTTCATAAGGGCACAGTTGAGGGTTCAAATTAAAGAAATTGCATGCACAGTTAGGAAGCCATACCCACCATGGTATTAAATTTTAGCAGTCTCCAACTTGAATAGCAATCCATGGAATCTCTATGTATTGTCGACATCATATAATTTAATTTCATGGAGGGCCACTGCACATGGAAAATAGGTTTATTATAGTAGCGGTCATCTGCTTTTTAACGGGTATTTGCCAATATAGTATTGCTTGTTTTTTAAAATAATTTTTATTTAGAGTTAAATTAAAATAATATTTTTTTTTATTTTAAAAAATTTCCTCTGGTACCCACAAAAAAAACAACGCCAGTCTTTATCTTTATCGAAAAACCACGGCCCAGAAATTCCATTCCCACGGTGAACCACTGTAAAACCTCCTCCACCCGAACAACCTTCTCTGCCAAAAAAGAAGCAGAAAAAACCAGTATCCATCCAAATCAGTTCCCTCTCCTCCAAACCCACGACCAGACAACACCAGCCTTCCCTCACAAAGCACCAAACCACTCTCTGCCCAAAACACCAGCCTTCATCTTCTTCAAACAGCACCATCCTCTGACCGACAACCTTCTACCGTGACTATCACCTATCCAAGAGGTACTTACAAATTTATTTTTATAATATTTTTTAAAATTTTTATCAAATACTAATAGATACTTACAAATTTACTGTGATACTCATTAATTAATTTTTTTCATATTTTTTCAAGTATAATAAAATGTAATTTTTATTTTTACATATAAAATATGCATGGAAATTTTAGAATTTGATTATATACACACATAAAAATATATTTTTATATTTTTTTAATAAAAAAATTTTATTTTTATATTTTTTTTTAAATTTTGAAGAAAAAAAATATTTAATATCAGGTCAGTATTTTACAATGTAAGTTTGTTGTCCAAATATTAAATAAAATTGTTAGAAAACGTGTGAGGAACCTACAAATAAATTTTAAAAAAGATCCCTTGATTTTCTCATAATTTTTGGAAATTATTTGAGAGTTCGTTTAGCAAAAGCACAAAAAAATAAGAACATAAATATTGCTAGAAAATTAGTAGATCGTGTTTGTCAAATATACTCTTAGCTAAAAATCAGATGCTTTAAAGTTGTATTTGACAAACACACCTTAAGAACAAAACATTTACATGTTTTCTTTTGAAAATGTTAAAGCAACAAAACACTCTCTTATTCAAAATGGACTTAGCAAAATGGACTTAGCCAAAGCATTTGAGTTGGGCTTCCTAGAACAAAGACCCAAACCCATAAACATCACCCAAAACCAAAAAAGAAATAACAAAGATCAAAAGAGAAGAAAATGTCTAAATTTACTCAAGAATATGAAGAACATTCGGATGAACCTACAAATATGATTTCAAAAATAGATCAGATTTGATCAAATTAAAAGCATAGACATGTTTGAAAACAATGTTCGCGTAAGATTTTGGAGCTAGATCATCACAAAACTCCAACAAAAGTCACTATTATTTGGTTTTATGCAAAACATAAAACGAAGAAACCGATGATCAAAAACCATTAAATCAATGTTTTTAAGCTATAAAGATCTTAGATTAAAGATCAAAAAGCATGCACGCACATGTAAGAACAATCAATCAACTAAAATGAAATAAAACTCAATGACATAAGGTAAAGTTCATTTGAAGAATATCAATACATAAATGTTAGCAAACCCAGAAACTCAACAATAAGGCTTGAACCTAGAAAAATGCAATAAAACCAAGAAAAAAAACTAAAACATATTTATGCAAGTCACATACACTCATGTCTACATGTTTAAACCTTCAACAACAACAATAATAAACATGCAAATACTAAAATGCATCGGAATCAAAGTCTATAATCTATTGTCAACATACAAACATGCACCTATATTGTTCTTATCAATCTAATAGCTCATCTAACATCACAAGGAATATCAAAATGACCTATATGAACTTCTTAAACTAGAGGGGAAAAAAACACCATAATGGCTAACCGATTAACAACAAAGCAATCAATCATATAATAAACTTGTATTTAAAGCAACTTGAACATACATGCAAAAACAAATTAAAACTGTAAAAAGCCAGTTATATTCTAACCCGACCAAAATAATAATAATAATAATAGATCAATAAATAAATAAGTAAGCAAGCATTGAGAGGGGCAAAATTAAACAAAAGAAAAGTTATAAGGCATTAATTTATTGAGAAAGAAAGGATAGCGACAAATTTGAAAAAGGCTATACAAAAAGGGGTTAATGTGCAAATTTAAAAGATAGGACTATATAAATGCCCATCTTTTCTTCTTTTGGCTGATGGCTAGAAGCCATAAGAGAGGGAGAGGATTTGTGTGATTTTCTAGTTATTTTCTTGCTAATTATATATATAAAAAAAAAAAAGAGAAGAAGTGTAATTAAAGTGATTGAAACTTAGATAAATAATTGAGAGGGTGATTTAGTGCTTGGAAGTTATTTTGAAGAAAGAAATATGAAGCTAGGGTTTAAAAAAGAAGAAGAAGGAAACTTGAATTTTTCTTGCATCCATTCCTTGAATCTTTATCCAAGTAAGTTGAAAGAACATGTTTAAAATTATTTGTTGTTATAATTTTATGTTTTGATGAAGAAATTAAATTGCTATGATTATGTGAATTTGAGGAATTATTGTGTTAATTATTAAAATGATGCATTTTATGATTAAACAATATTAGGAAGCATAAATTATTAATGGGTAAGTGTTTAATTTAGAAATGGAAGAACAACCCCCCCCCCCTCTCTTAGTTATTGGTCTTGGCAAAAGGAGGAGATTTGGGAGATTGAAGAATTTAAAGTGATTGTTTAGGAATTGTGGGAATTTATAGGCTTATAAATGTTAATAAATGGAATGGTGAACGATTTACAAAAAAAAATGAAAAAGAGAAAAAAATTTCACCCTTTTTCCTTGAAGGGATTTCGGCCATGACATATAAAAAGGAGAAAAAGGATTTCGACTTGGATTTTGTTAATGTAAAAGAGTGAGTTTAGACGAATCGGATGGATTGTTGGAGAATTAGGAAGTTAATTTCGATGAAGGGTTAAAAGGGAGAATTTTATTCTTCTTAACTTAAAATGAAATGAGATTTTTATCATTTGATTATGAATAATAAATGACATGTTGATTTTTGTGTTGGTGCAGAAGAGATCGCAGGACTTAATCAGCAACAGGGGACCACTTCATGCCCACAAACACCAGGTAGGTGTTAAATACCCTATAATAAATTAATTGTTTAATTTAGTACTTTATAAGAAATTTTCTTTGATTTTAATTTTAGTGTATAAATTGAGAAATAAAAAGAATGGAAATAATGCCCTGTTAAATAAATGGGCATGCTGAAAGATTATTTCCTGGTTAATGAAAATAATGCCCTGTTAAATGGGCGCGGTGAAAAATTATTTTTTGGTTAATGAAAATAATGTCATGTTAAATAAATGGACGTGCCGAAAGATTATTTCGTGGATGTCATGTTAAATAAATGGGTGTGCCAAAAGATTATTTCTTGGTTAATGAAAATAATGTCATGTTAAAATAAGCACATTGGTTGAACTATTTTCTTTTCTTTCTTACCTGAACTTCAAATATAATGTACTTATTAATGGACGACTTGAGAAAGTTATATCCTGGTTAATGAAGAAGATATCTAGTTAAAGATTGGAAAAAATGAAATTTAAATTAAATTTATTAACGATAGGTGCTTCATTTAATGAGCTAGTTCCTATATTATTGTGTATGCTTCAAATAGTCCTTATTTAAATTGTATATTATTAATAAGTGTAAATTTTCTAGTTTTTACTAAATATTCACATGTTATATAAATATGTTGTTAGATACCTCACACCCTCGAGCTGAAAAGTAGATGTATAGATGAAAATCCTTGTTTAAGTTAATTTTTATATTGGAAGTATTGATATTATGTTGTTATATCACTTACATGTTAAGAAACTTTAAAATGTTTAAATTATCTTTTTGTTGAGTATGTAATGAAGGACAGCACCCTTACTTTAACTAGTAATATAATTTTGTTGTATTTATATTTGAAAGTGTTTGTGTCCTAAGAAATTAATGTTATTGTTAATAAATTAGTTTTAAATATCATATGTGAAATCATACAATGTTATCTATTAAAAAAAACTACAGGGGATATGGAAATTGATGTGTTTAGTAAAGTTGTGATGCTTAATTATATTGGTATGAGTTTGTGGTTATTATTTACAGGTTTTGATTTTTAAGTCGATAACTTGGTATTGAAAATATAAAGGAGACTCTGCTGAAATTTTTAGAAAATATTTATTTGAAAATAGATCAATCAACTCTTTTAAATAAGTATTTATTTGGGCCTTGACAAAAACATTATCGAATCAAATAAAAAGTATAATGAACAACGCTTGAATGAAAGGTTTAAAGCTTAAAATGCAGAAGGGAGGGGGATTTTTAATGAGTTCTACCCCTCTAATAAGTTGAATAACTTACCTTCAAGAGATGATCTCAAGTGGTTTTTGCTTTTTTTTTTTATTTGCACAGGTTCCAATAACCTTTTCCAATCAACTTTTTCTTTTTATTTACAGCCTCTTCTTCTTTATTAACACACAATCTTTATCACATTTGCTTCAATTCTATTCTAAGTATTCTATTGGTTTTTATGTATTTCGTTTTGTTTTTCTCCATGGTTTTTTTATTTCCAGGACCCCCCCTTTTCCTTTATGATTTCTTCACCTTTTAAAAATAATAGGTGGTTATGAAACCATTTGTGGGTTTGAAGGTGGTTTTTTAAAAGTTAGGTCATGGAAAATTTGTTTTCAGTTTTTTCCTCTGATATGTTAGGAAACCATTCTTCTCTCCTCTTCTTATGTTCTCATTATCTTTAGATGTCTACCAATTCATGGAACTTCTAAAAAGAGTTGGCAATCTCATAATTGAGACTTGGTCGAAAATGATTGATTTGATGTGCACTTTCCATGAATTAATTATGGCAAATGAGATATCATTGAAGCTAAAGATTGATTTGATGTGCACTTTCCATGAATTAATTATGGCAAATGAGATATCATTGAAGCTAAATAAACTATAAACCTTGTATAAGGGGTGTTGCTCTTCAACTGGGATCAAACCATGCTTGACTTGGTAGCCTGTAGCTTTCCCACCATCGATCCAAAGTTGGGTGCAACACTGCTAAATTTACTAAATCAGACAAGGTTGTCTTGGGATAAGAAGTTGAGGACTTCCAAATAGCAGGCGGGGCATAAATATCAAACAATGGTGGAACAACCTTGTAGAGGGAAATCTCCTATGTCAAATGGTGGTGGTTGGAGTCTCTAAAGTGTTTGGAGATGCCATGTTCATTCATCTGAATGTGACAACTCGATCAGCATTCTCGACTGAAGAAGATAATAAAATAGGGATAGACAACGTGCCACTTAGTTTTTTAATTAAAAACAAGTGACATATCGTCTGCTTAAACCTTAAAAAATTATCCGATAAAATTTTATTTTATCGGTGATTTTCTCTGTAATATTTAGTGGAAAACTCTTGTAATTTTCAATCCATCGGTGATTCAGTTTGTAAGTTTCAATGGCATGGTCCTATATTTTTTTCTTACTCTTTATAACTTTATGAGGGATTTAATTCGTTGGTGATTCCATCTATAAGTCTCGTGTGGTATAGTCCTGTAATTTTTTTTAACTCATTGAAACTTTTCGGGGGACTTAATCTATCGGCAACGCTATTGGTATTTTACATACCGTTGGTAATTCTAAAAATTAAGGTTTTCTAAATGAGGTTTTAATAAATTCCAATTTTGTCTGTGTTGTTTCAATTTAAGTTAAAACATCATTAATCAAGACAAAACTAATTAATTTTATACAATTAGGCCCCTGGCAAAAATCAATTGAGATTCCTCAAGGCTGATATTTTTTTTCAAAATAGTCCTTGTTTTCCAATATGTTCAATTGAGTTCAATGGGTGCTTTAATGTTCACCTTGATGAACATGGCCCCTAAACCTCCTGATGCTTATATTTCTAGTAAAGCTGCTGTTGGATCAACAACAAAAATTCGTTTCCAATAACTATTTTTAGCTGATAGGTTTCAACCTGAAGTACCTTTTTTTTTCTTTTCCCCTTTGTACGGCTAGATGGCATCCTCAGGCCAGGTCTTTCACCGAGATCAAGTCTATATCTCCAGTCCTGTTAAAAACGAGCTATTCACACAGGGAAACGAGGATTAATGAGAATTCCACTATCTCGTAGGCAGCCTGCAATTTGTACTCTGAAATATCATCAGGAGTTCAAGTTTTCAATGGTAATGTGAGGCGTCTCATATTGACCAGCTCTTGAATATATATGCATATTTTTCTCTGAAAACAAACTCAATCTGCATGCTGTATACAATTCATTCTTTTCTTTTTCTTTGCTCTTTTTCCCCCCATTCCGCAAACATAAAGAAAGTTGCTGCCACATCTTCTTTAATGTTCAACCTGCTATACCATTTGTTACAAGTACCTCCCTCCACCCTCTAGAATTGGCTACAGCTAGTGAAAATAAAGCATGAATTGGAAATCCAGACCTGCTTCTGCTTAAACACTTTCAATCAGTTCATTTATTATCATTTATACACGATAAACCATACCAACTTCAATCAATGCGGAGTGTAGGATCCCAAGTGAGGTTGCAGGGCACCGGCTATTGCGTCTAAGGAATCCATAGACATAGTTAATCACAAGCTTCTTCAGAATACATGATGCCTCTCTAGCTATAACACAAGTATGTCCCATCATGTAAGTCACACCAGCTTCCTTTGCCTCCATGAGTTCATTTACATCTTCACTTGCTTCCTGCAGATATTGTAACCGCAGCTCTTTTCTTCTCTGTGCTTTTGCACCAAGCACTGACTGCTCTAGTATTAGCATTTCCTTGCAATTCAATTCGCATTTCAAGAACACTGTTATCTTTTCAATCAGTTGGGTTTCAAATTCAAAGCTGTCCCTGATGTCCTTGTATCCATACCTAACAATATAATAGTTAAAGAGAAAAGAGTCAAGAACTTGCAATCATACGACTTATTAAAGCTCAAGAACTTCGGTTATAAGTTGATAACAGCAATAATATTAATGATTTGGTATTTTCATCAGAAGAGAAAAATTCAGAGAATGTGGACAAAACTTACCGCACAATGCACCGGAATAGATGGACATCTGGCGGACCAATCCTTGAAACATGGAAACGATCAATGACTGGAACTTTTGGGATCATCAAAGATTGAACGGTTACAAAGATAAGAATCTGATGGAATGCAGGAAAGTTGGTGACAAAATGTGCGAACATTGGTGGGACACCAGAGGTCACATGGGAGCACACTAGGCAAATTCCAGGAACCCTTGCTATTCCCAGGCTCAAAAGGCTGTCCAAGCTAACCTTATTCTCCAGCTCAAATGCCTGCTTTTTCGATTCCCCATAATGCCATACTGACATCAGAGACACAACTACTGCAGAAACAACAAGGGGAAACCAGCCTCCTTTGTGTACTTTGGCAAGGCATGCACCGAAATAGGACAATTCCACAAATCCGAAAATTGCTACAAAAAGGAATGCCAGAAAAACATCTCGCTTCCACACAGTACTAATGATCAAATACATCAACAAGGTTGTGACAAACATCACTGTGATTACAGCCAGACCTGCACATACAATTATAGCATTAAATAGCTTATTTACAACATGGATATGAACACAAACAGCAAGGCAACACGGGTGCTCGAGAGAATGAGGTAACACAAACCGTATGCATTGCCAATAGTAGCAGTGTCTCTAAATCCAACAACAACCATAGAAGCATCAATACCCAAACAAGGAATGATTGAGACACAACGTGGATAATATAGAGTGAGAAGAAAGTTTCAGGCAAAATAGCTAAAAAAGACCTTGACTATAGAAATTTGTACTATAAGCTTTACCTGATGAGAAATTCTCTCATGCCTTCTCTCGAATAGGATTTTATACGCATAACTCAAGACTGACACAAACTTCTCTATATTATCCACATAGCAATGTACTTTGGTCATGCACGATAATCCCTCAACATTGATTGCTTTAATTAATTGCATCATCTTAGATTTTTGCCCATATTGGAAAAAAAGTCATTGAAGTTATGATTTTAGAAAATCTTTCAAAGTTATGATCTTAGAAAATCTTTCAAAGTTCAAGATTTTAATTAGGTTTGCCTTGATACAAAATAAATTATTAAAGAGTCTATATCATAAGGACAGGTTTTAAACCATTATATGAGGGATAGACTTGCTACTTGGTCTCAAAAGGATCTTTGATCTACCTACTGACCATCTTTTATAAGGTAGTATGAGAGTTTATAAGAAATGATTAAGACACAATGTGACTGCTATTACCGAGTAAATGCTTAGCTCATAATTAGATGTTTCATAAATTTGAACCCCAACTAAAAGTTATAAGGCAGACCGCTACTCCCCATCTAATTTAGAATTTGGTTTTTAAAAAATTAAAATACATGAAGGCAGTAATCCATACCCAATGTACTTATGCATGAGAAGCATGAAAAAAATACACGAGTAATATATAAAAAGAGCTTCCTAAAATTAAATTATATAGACCAACAAAAATAAACAAGCAAAGTTTAGTCCGACCAAACAAGTCCCTAATAGAGTCATTATCTTATCATGATGTGTATGACATTGAATGACAGAGCTACCTCTTGGAATTGAAAGGGTTTAATCATAAAGTTATGATTAGAGGGTTCAAGAGTCGCCACATAGTATTATAGTCACTAAAAAATTTAATGGTCTATGAGATTCTGGTTAAGGGGAGTAGTTGTGCAAGGAGAAGACGTATCACCCCAGTGCACCCTACCTGTGGTAAGTTGTATTGCCTATTGATTGTTAATCGAAGGCATGTTTTTATTTGCTGGTCTCATCTAAGGTTTAAAGCAAATCTCTTTTTTTTTAGAAAGTCTCTACTTTATCGGGTTAAATCTTATTCGCTCTACGACCCAAGTTTTAGCATCACATTTATTTTCTACTTTGTATCTTTAATATCTAAACATATACTTTACAATGTAATTTTATATTCTCAAATAATAAAGTCCACAGCTTATTCCTAATATTTATTGCTTTTAATTTATTTAATTAATTTAATACCGAAAGTATGCATTATATTGTAAAATTCATATCCTGAATTAAACAAATTAAATTTTATGATATTTTTTAAATTTTAGTCTAATTCTAATGGATAATCGTAAATTGATTATGATATTTATTTTTGAGTTTTTCAAACATGATAAAAAAAAGATTGTCTTTTTTAGAAAATATTCATAAATTTTTTTTAGGATTTAGTCATACGCATGAAAACAAAACATATTTTTTCTATTTTTGAAATAAGGAAAGTTTTTTGAATTTTTGAATTTGTTTCAAAATTCTAGAGAAAAATCAAGTATTTTTAATATTGAATCTATATCTTATAATGTAAGTCTACAATCCGATATTAAGTAAAAATATCAGGAAAACACACGTGAGATCCAAAAATAATTTCAAGATGGTCCTTGAAAGTTTTCAAAAATTTTTGAATTTTTTAAGGCTTTGTTTGGTTAAGTATTAAAATAAAAACAGGCTAAAAACTAAAAATAGGCTAAAAACTAAAGGAAAGATATTATGGTGTGTTTGGCAAATACACCCATAGCCTAAAAGCTGGGATGGTTAGGCCCGAGGCCCAAGTCTATCCTGGTTGGGTTGGGCTGGAAGATGGCCCAACAACTCTGTTTAAGAAAACAAAATGGGCTAGCCCAGCCATACGGGCTGGGCTAGCTCCAGCCCACACTAGAGGAGACTGAAACTAGTGTAGTTGTCAGGCGGTGATGTCGTTCGCGTGATGCTGCTGTGAGGAGAGAAGGTTGCTACTAGGAGTGCAGCTTGTTGTGATGCTAGTGCATGGTGGCAGGGCTAAGAGGGAAGGCCACAGTGCTGGAGGAGGAGTTGTCGGTCTGTGTAAATAAAGAGTTCACAGTGGTGCAGAGGAGGCTGGCATTACTGGAAGAGGAGACTGAGGTTAACGGAGGTTCTATTGGGGTCGTTGGTAGTCCATGGTGGAGCTGCTGGTGGCACTGGTGCTGAGAAGACTTGCTGCTCACGGTGTTGAACCGAGATGAAGAAGTTGCTAATGCTACAGTAGGGAAAGGAATGATGACAAGCCGAAAAACGAATGCTATGTTGCCTAGGAAGTTGCAAGAAGGATGTAATGGTCTAGCCTGCTTTACTGTGAAGGTAAGAACTGCCGGGTTCGAAACTCGAGGAGAAGAGTTGGTGGCCTTGGGTTACTGGGTAGGTAATGTTGATATCATTGACTGGTTCATGGCTAGGTTGAATGAGTCTAGAGCAAAAGTTTTAAGGGTATGGATTTTCAAGTGTTTTTCTTACACCGGGAATGGCCTCCCCCTTTCCTTTCTATCTCCTCTTTTTATAGCAGTCTTGGAAGATTCTCACTTCCCTTTTCAACCATTGATCTGTCCTCATTGCATCTCCTCCCTCAGTGTTAATATCACAGTACAGGAACAGCTGGCATAAAAACTGTTTGGGTGTGGGTTTGTGGCTTTATGTACCAGTGCGTTCAGTGCTAGGAGAGAGGAGGGAGTTTTAAATCCTGCAAAATGATGAACCATCAGCGACCAATTTGTTCTTTCTCACGGGGAGGTTGAAGACAATCTATAGTGCCCTTAAAACGACGTTGTTTTTGTTCTTTTTTTTTTCTTATTATTATTATTAGAGCATCTTCAACCGGTCAGCTAAAAGAATAGACAAAAAAAATATTGTTCTTTAACTTTTATGTTTGTTTCTATACACTCTAACTGGTTAGCAAAATAGACAGCTAAAATAATTGTTAAACACAGTAATTGTTATTTCTACATTTCTCTGGTTATCATTTTTTCCAGTTGATTTATATTCGTTGGCCAGCATTTTTATTTTGTATCTATTGGCCCAACGTTAAATTTTTTCTTTTAAAAGCAGAACAAACAGAAAAAAAACAACTTTTAATTTTTTTCTTTTAAAAGCATAACAGAATTTAAAAAATTTACCAGCAAATTTCAAAACCTGCATTATGCCTCACCCTTCTCTCTAATTTAGAAAAACAAGAATCCATTGTCTTCCGGTTAATTAATAACATCATTTGTGTTAATTAGCTGAAATCAAAATGTATGTTTGTTTAAAGACTTTTTATATTTTTTTTATTTTGCATCTCTTGGTTCTTGAGATCTTTTGTTGTTAATTTGCTATTTGTGATGATTTTTATTTCTTTGTTATTTTATGTTTTTTATATGGGTTAAGGAAAATAATTTTTATTTATATTGTTATCTTTGATAAAATTGAAAGGAAATAATAATAGTAGCTGATATTGATAAAAACATGAAGTGACATATCTTAAATTTATTTTTTATTGTCTGTTTTAATTTGAGATCAATTATATTTTATCTTGTTAAAAATACAACTAAACCATTATATCAATCCTCTTTTAGTTCCCAAAAATGATCAAATTGTAATGGTTGTATGATTAGATTAATGTTAGAACAAGTAGAAGGCAATTCTTATTATTAATTCATATGTATGGAAACATAAAATTGTTAGACATTGAATGTGAGCTTCCTTTACATCCTCTTATAAGGTTTTAACATGAGTTCTTTTTTTAATGTAGATGGATTCAAATTTTTCAAGCTCTTTTACCAACTTTCTTATGAACGAGTCAGAAGATATTCTCTCTCAACCAAGTGATTCTAATCAATTAATTAATAACATACTTGAATTTAAATGTTTATACAATAAAAAATCACAAAGAAGTAAAAACTTCTCACCAGAAGAAGATTGTTTACTTGTCTCTGCATGTTTAAATACAAGTAAGGATCCAATTACAAGAGTTGAACAACAAACAAAACAATTTTGGACTCGAGTACATGGTTACTTTGTAGAGAATGGAGGAACTTGAATAATCGTTCTCAAATAAGCATCTCAAGTAGATGGCAAGAAATAAATAGAAAGGTCGGTAAATTTGTTGGATTTGTTACTCAAATTGAAAATCGTTAGCAAAGTGGAATAAACGAAGAATCAAGGGTAATTTTAATATTCATTTCCATGTTAAATTATTTAACACATATTTTAACATTATTGAATTTCTTTAATTTTTTACTAGATTAATGATGCTCGGCAAATGTATGCTTCTTGCGTTGGCAAACGATTTCAACTAGAACATTGTTAGGTTATCTTAAGAAAAGACCCAAATGGCAATTTGAGCGTGCAAGTCAATATCAAAGTCAAACAAGAAACAAAAAAGTCATGTCAATGCAAGTCCGGCTTCATCAACTCCATCTACCCCTGATTCTGTTAGTTTAGGAGAAGATAGTGAACAATTGATTTATCAAGATAGACCAATCGGTCAGAAGGCTGTAAAGGAAAGACTTAAACGTAGACAAGGAAAAGATAAAGTTGGGGAGGTAACTGTAACACATCTCATACAACAATTCAGAGATACTCTAGTTGAAATTGAGGATCAGAAGAAACAAGACAGAAAATTTTGTTAGAGCAACAAACTATGATGATTCAACAAAGTCAAGAGAAATAAGAATTGGACAGGATTGAGAAAGAAGAACAAATTATGAAAATGAATATTTCTAATTTGGATCCAATTTCTGCAGCGTATTTTCAAAATAGAAAGTTAGAAATTATGCAAAAGAGGGGTTTTAATTTTTAATTAACTTGATTGATTTATTGTAATGTAATATATTTTTAATTAAATATGTAAAAAATTCTTGGTTATTTTAAATATATTGTTATAAAATTGATATCAATTCATAATACTTTTTTGAAGTTCCTCTAACACTTAACAATAATAAGTAGGATTAATTAACTTAAAAGATAACAACCATAATGAAAAAAAATATAAAAAACTTGAAACTTATGATAACATAAGAAGTTCAAAACTAATGACTCTACTCGTTGCTATATTGTTCCTACAAATGTTCAATCAAATCTTCTTGAAGTTGAGAGCTAGTTGTTTTATCCCTGATTCGATTATGAGTTTGAAGAAAATTATGTAGTTCTAGTATTTCACCATGTGACACTGATATAAAGGCATTGACTTCACGTTCATGGTCAAATCCAATGTTCATTACTCCTTCATCCTCAATAATCATATTATGCATTATTATGCAAGCTTTCATAATATTTGCAAGCGTTTCTTCATCGCAGTATCGAACAGGTCCATATACAATTGCAAAACGAGATTGGAGCACCCCAAATTCCTGCTCCACATCCTTTCTTGCAGACTTTTGCTTGCTTGCAAAATATTTTCTCTTTGCTCCTAATGGTCTTGGGATTGTCTTAACAAAGGTTGACCAATTAGGATAAATCTTATCTGCTAAATAGTATCTCATTGTATATTCATACCCATTAATTGTATAATTGACAGGAGTAGTACAACCTTCAACAAGTGCAGCGAAGATAGGTGACCGATCAAGAACATTAATATCATTTAATGATCCAGGCATTTCAAAAAAGGCATGCCATATCCAAAGATCTTGTGAAG
>Ga0325403_1000309_pt1 | contig 31611 bp, 25 predicted proteins | sample PopdelMetagenome_19_FD_205665 | JGI IMG/M metagenome (GOLD analysis project Ga0325403, IMG submission 205665) | Populus deltoides microbial communities from Bellville, Georgia, United States - Xylem-PdKOR-R4 | ecosystem: Host-associated > Plants > Phyllosphere > Stem > Wood/Secondary xylem... | reverse complement strand
GACTCACCAAATGGTAATTTGTATTATCCATCTCTATTATTTTTTATTACCTTTATTTCCTTGTTAAGTTGATTTCAAGAGCCTCATCTTTGCTCCTAAGTAAATAAGTCTAACAATACTTTGTGCAATCATATATAAAAGTAATATAATGTTTTTTTTCCACCTTTAGTTTGTATAAACTTTAAATCATTGATATCCAAGTAAATTAAGTCTAAAGATTGACTACTTATTTCAATTGTTTGAAAAGAAAATTTTGTGAATTTTGATTACACACAAACCTGACATTTACGATTTTTCTCAATAACTATACTTGGTAGTAATTCATGTTTTTTTAACCTTTACATAGAATTATAATTTACATGACCTAACTTGTCATGTGAATTAAAAGTAAATAAAAAAAGAGACAATCTTGTTGTTGTTGTTGTTGTTGTTGTTGTGGTTGTTGTTTTTGTCGTCGTCGTCATTATTGTCGTTGTTATTGTTATAATTATTATTCTCATCACTAGTTATAATGGTCATTACATTCATCTTAAAAATGTCATCATAAAGATACTATTTTCCTACAAACATATAACTCTTAGATAGTATAAATTTATCACTTTTAAAGATCATTTTAAAATAATTTTGCTTAACAATAAGACAAACATGAAGTACATTGTTGAGTTTGAGAGCTTTCTAGAGGTCATCTTAAGCATGACCTTTCCAACACCTAGTACCTTGAAGATTGATAAGTTATCCATGTATGGTTTTTCTCCATCCATTTCATTGTAAGTGAAAAACATCATTTTCTTACTTCATACATGTCTTGTAGCACCAGTGTCAACTCACCACTACTTAAGATAGCTGTAAAAATTCACTTTGGAAACAACACAAGACAAATTCATTTCTAAAACTTCACTGGTGAGGTGATCAACCTCAATGACAATGATTTGAGCAATTCTTTTCTTAGGGTTTCCTTACTAACCTTTATTTTTGCAATCCTTGGCTAGGCGCCTAGTCTTATCTCAAATAAAGTATTTTTCATTGAGGTTTTTGGAAATTCCCTTCCTTTCTATTAAATTTCTTGACAATTAATTTTCCCTTCACAATGAGCTTTTTCTTTTGATTTTTATTGTGGGACTTTCTCATTTGTTCCATAATGTTTGCATTTGAGGCACTAGAAGAATTGGTTCTTCTTTCAAACAACTTATTATTCTTTTATATATTTAATCTCAAAATAAACTCTTTGATTCACATCTCATTGTGCTTATGCTTAAAATAGTTTTTGAAGTCTTCACAAGATTGGTGGCAATTTTTTCAACGATTGCAACCATTTGGAAAAGCTCACTTAGAGACATACTAATGCGAATCTCATGATAACGTGCTCACATAACCCACGCAAAGACACCAATTATTAGAAAGCCAAGTATATCAGGTTTGATAAGAGTGTGACACAAAAATAACTTGTACCTAGACATCAGCACTATTGGAAATGGAAAACCCCCACCCAATGAATATTGATTCGTAAACGAGAAGTATAAAGATGATGCCACGAAGTCAGTTGTTCTTCGATAAGTCATTTTCAGTTCTTTAGAGAACCATGGAAGGGAGATTATCTCACCAACACACACACACACAAAGTGCGGCAAACAAGAAGTTTTATTAATTTGAATTGTCTAATCTTCATGTTTGGTTATGCATTTATTTATACTTACTCTAGATTTAATAAACCCTAATGGACCACCCTTATGTGGACTTATATGAGGCCCACTTACATTTGACCCAAATACATAATAATAACCTAAAGACTAAAAAGAAAATAATAAAAATCCAAAAATTATTATCCTAAATATACTAGAATCAGATTTGTCACCACTAAAAAGTCCCAAAATAGACTACGAAATTTGATCTGAAGGTAGAATTAATTCTGAAGTCTTTTTTCCCTGTGATAGCTAGGATGAATAAGAAAACCTTGTAAGAAAAAGATTTTGAAACATTTATGAATCATTGCCACACTTGAAAACTATGTTGCAGCCTATTAAAGATCTTTGTAGAATTAGGAGATTTTCAAAACAAGCTGCCACATCCTTGTAGGAAAAGGATCCTTGCCAAATAGAAAGTGCATAAGTTAAAAGAAAGTAAATAACAAATTTTGTACAACCTCTGTTAACCAGTATTCTGATGCCTTCCCGAACTCCGATTGCCCTAAAAGTTTAATCCAAGTTAGGACAACTTGTCTGGAGACTCTATGTAAACCTTCAGCCTGATCCAATGATTGAATTAAAAATTATAGCTATTGTCGTGAAACTGGACTATCGTGCATTTTATGTCAGAATCCAAGTAAGATCAGATTCAGATTTTGGTTTAAAATTTCATATTATCCAGTTTTACGCTATTAAGCATAACTCCAAATCCAACCGTTGGATCGATCTGAAATTTGACATGAAGATTCTGGAAGTATTGGTCTATGTTGGGGTAAAGTTTTCAATGAATCGGAGTTTGGCAAGAACATACGATATAGGTCAGAACAGACTGTATAAATTTTGTTATTTACTTCCTTTTGACTTATAGACTTTCTATTTGGCAATTATCTTTCTCCTACAAGGATGTGGCAGCTTATTTTTGAAATTTCCTAATTCTACAAAGATCTTTAATATGCTGCAACATAGTTTCCAAGTATGGCAAGAATTCATAAATGTTTTAGAATCCTTTTCTTACAAGAATTCTTTATTCATCCTAGTTACAACAAGGAAAGAAGACTTCAGAATTAATTCTACTTTCAGATCAGATTTTGTAGTCTTTTGGGACTTCTTAATGGTGAAAAATCTTATTCTAACATATTTAGGATAGTAATTTTTGGATTTTTTTTATTTTTTTTATTTTCTTCTTAGTCTTTGGGTTATTATTACTTATTTGAGTAAATTGTAAGTGGGGCTCATATAAGTCCACCTAAGGGGGGTCCATTAGGGTTTATTTAAGTCTAGAGTTAGTATAAATAAAGGCATAACCAGATATGTAAGCTACACAATTCCGATTAATAAAACTTCTTGTTTGCCGCACTTTGTGTGTGTGTGTGTGTGTGTGTGTGCGTGTTGATGGGATACTCTCTGTTTCTTGGTTCTCTAAAGAACTGAAAATGACTTATCAAAGAACAACTAGCTTCGTGGTGTCATCCTTATATTTCTCGTTCACGAATCAATATTCGTTGGGTGGGGGTTTTCCGTTTCTAATAATGTTGGTGCCTAGATACAAGTTATCTAATGTCACACACCTATCAAACCTAATTTGCATGGCTTTTCGGGAATCGGTGTGTTTGTGTGTGGGTTGCGTGACTACGTGATCACGAGGTTCGCATCACATACACTCAACATGTATATCATGAAAGATGAGTTGGAACTCTTGAACTTGGCTTATTGCAGTCCTTAAATCAACCATTTTGAAATATAAAAATTTATTGACTATGAATTTCTTCTTCATATTAGCATCTTCATCATTGCACTTTTTATCCAAAGCTTCCCAAAGTGTACTTTCACTCTAGATTCAACTATACACATTATAAATTTATTAGCCAACTCATTCAAGATGTAATTCATGCACATAAAATTACAATGATTCCATACATCCACACCTGCCATAGTAGTAGAATCAAATTCATTATCTTACAACTTTAGTGCTTCCTCAGTCAAGAGTTTTTCCAAGTTTAAGGTGGTTAGATAAAACATCATCTTTTGCTATCACCTTTTCAATTTAAAATTCATTGAACTTTTCAGTTTTCTCAACATGCACCATAAAAGGTGATGGTGTAATTCTCACTACCAAAGTAGTACTTATTAAAGCAACATTGGTTGGCACAACCAAATCTTAAGTAGGAGTAAAAGACATGATATAATCTATAAAAACAATAACCAATAATATTTATAAATAAATATTTCATCTCCATAATAAGCAAGTAATTTAAAATAAAACTTGTAAACAACTTAATTAAACAAAAGTCCTCTAAAACACATTAAAAAGGTTAAGTACTCTTTAACATGCATCATATCATTATAGAATGTTTAAGCACGTTAAGCAAAAGGCATGATCATCTAAGCAAGATAGCATAAATTATCATAAACAAAACAATATTTTACTTATTGAAAAATATAAATCAATAAAATATATGAAATGCATCAAACCACCTAAATTACATGAAAAGCAATTTTAAAAGACAAATTACAACTTTAAAACAAAGATATATAGAAACCTTCTAAAATTAAACAAAATAAAAAAGCCATAAATCTATAAACAAACCAAAAGATTATAGATTAAGACATATATAATAAATAATAAACCTATATGTGAGAATATAGCAAATTAAAAAGAAGTTAGAGAGTAGCTTATATTTCAAAGATGTTAAAATCCTCCTTAATAATTAATCTACATCATCATCATCATCATCATCATCATTATCACAAGATAAACTAAATAAAGTCTAATATAAGAATAAAGTCTCAAGATTGTAGTGCGAAAATAATTAGATTAGTGAGTGGGGATGTTTAGTTTATCATAATAACATTCAAAACATTAAAGATATTCAAGAAAACCTTAGAGTTTATGCAAGTTCAAATCTATAAACTTGCAAAATAAAAACTCATGGAAAACATGATTTCAACACAAATATAATAATAGAATTTAGCATGTTGGATATATATTCAAAATTGCAATTGATGTCATATCAATTTCTTAGCATGCATGCTAATAATGAAAAACTATATTTAAATTAAAATAAAAATAGTACTTACTTGTTGTAGTACTTTAAAGTAATGAAAATTTTATTGTTGTAAATGATGAATTATTTGTCCTTAAAGCTTTTTTGTTCTTTACTTAGTGCAACTAAGATATTTGCAAAAACCCTTCCAAGATTCCAACAACATTATCTTAGTTTAAATGCACTTCTAAATAAGGTTTTTGAACCGAAATAAATGGACTCAATAATCTCTCAATTAAGTGAACCTAAGTTTTAGATTTGATAGGCAAATCAAAGCTTAAGGTGAGAAGAAAGACACTAAACATGAAGTGGGGAAGAGTTTGTAAGACATTAAAAAAAAATCTTATAGGAAATTCTTCATTCACCCCCTCTCTTTTTATAGTGGATTTTATAAGGTAAAAGGTTAAATAATCAATTCTAGTAGTAATCAGAATTAATTCCCACTATTATCAACCTTTGATTACCTATTATAAATTAAGAATTAAACCTAAATATTTTGGTCATAAAACTGAATTTTTAAACTTAAAAAATTGTTCAGGTTTGCAAAAATTAGGGTAGGAAAAAAAAATTTCTTCAATAACCGATCCCAAGTCCAAACTTTAGTTGGCAACAAATAATCTTTTTGGACCCAAAATATTATTTTACAATACCTGCCCTGAGCCCGAGTTAGTGTGCGGGTATGAGTTTAAGTTCAAAACTCACTTTGCTTAGAATCTCTCCCCTCTAAACGTTTGAGTACTCTTTGGATCTAATTTTAACTTTTTAACTTTTCATTTTATAAATACCAAGAAAGTTTTATTTCTTTTCTATATGGGATATAATTTTTTTTATAGGGTTTTGGGTTTCACCAAAACAAGCCAACGAAAGGTTTTTTAGGTCATTTTCTCACTCGCCCATAACTTTATTTAAATTATGTTAATATTCCATGTTAAAGAACTTATGTTGGAAATTAAATTCCAGCAAATTTTTAATGCAAAAAACACTTTTAATTTGATCTTAAATATACGCATTAACCATGTTCTTAAATAATTTTTTTCCAACAATAGCATGGTTGGCTAGGTTTTCAAGTGTCCATTAGTTTTGAGTCTTTATTAATTAGCCTGTATTTTATGGCTTTTGCTTTTGCATTTCTGCTTCTTTTTGCAGTTCTACAATCATTTTTTCCTTGGTTACCTCTTTGTCTAATGGTGTTCTTAATTAATGGATTTCAATTTATGAACTAAATATAAGAAGAAGATTTTAGTCTTGGCTTAAAATTTCAATTAAATGTTGATGAAATCTGATTTTGTTATATGGGCTTGAAGGCCAAGCTGAGGTCTGGGATAAGATTATTAATTGTTTGGTTTTGACAATTTGGTCCATCTTTTCTTGGTGAAATCACTGGTGGATTATGCTCAATACTTACAAAAGGTCCGTTCCTTCGAATTTGAAGAGATTTTGATGATTAAGTTAATATCATATAAGAGAAAAATAATATATTTTTTTTTAAGAAAGCCATATGTGTGTGTGTGTGTCTTTCATAGTAGAGAAAAAAACAAATATGGGCAATGGAGGTTATATTAGTTATTTTTATAGCTCATAGGGTCTCCTTCTTTATGGAAGGGAGAATGTTCACAAATCAACTAGATATCTCTGTTTTATCAGGATAAAATATCTCTAATTATGGATTTGACACTTTACCAAACCCACATAAGCCTAGGTTTAGCGTTTGGTTGAGCCTAGAGATGGTAGGTGTAGCGATTCACCAAATTCACACATGTTTGGACTTAGTACATGACTGAGCCTGAAAATAATAGATCTACTAATTTACCAGACCCACCTATATATATTTGGGTTTAATACTTAGTTGATCCAAAAAATAATAAGTTATCATACTAAATTTTATTCATTTGTTTAAAAGGAAGGACTCACCAACAAAAAAAAAATATATATTATTAATTCGTTCAGGACATCTAAATCTTAATATATTATATACAAAGATTTTGAAAATCTCCTCCTAGCTGCAAATGAGAGCCGTTTAAGATTTTGTGTCCCGTTCAGCACTCCTGGGATCTTCAAGCCTTATATAACCTAATTTTCTTAGAAAAACGTAAGGAAAGTGAAAGAAAGAGACGGAGTGGTTAAAGCCATCTGGATCTTCCAACACATCTTTAACACAAAAACCTTATAACCTAATTAAGCCTCTAAATGGACCGATACTCTTATTCTAAACTTAATAAATTTATAGATCATTTGTTTTCTTTGGTCATCGCTCATTCGATGATCCCTCATTCTCACTGTTGCCATTTTCTGGCGTCATATTGAGATCAAAATCCCTCGCACCACTTGGTGGAGGCGCCGGTGGAGGAGAAGAGCCAGAATCAATTCCGGAAATTCCTTCGGGCATATATAGAATTTAGATCAAAATCTAAGTTTCTCTCTTCTCGGAGAACCAGCCTCGGCTTGATCCTGGTTCATCTTGGCCAGAGTCTCCTTTGTCAAGTTCAGGAGCGTAGGAGCTAATTCGTTTTGCAACGAAGTCTGATCACCAGCTAGTTCAGAGTCACGCATGTGCCCAAACACAGCCTTCCATGTAAAAGGATTTTTGCCACAAGATGTTCATATAGGTTCAGCATTGGGAGCATACATTTCTCCTTTTGCTCTCTTCGGAGTAGGAGAGTTGTCATTAGACTTTTCGGATCTTCTTTTGGAAGATCCTTCTCCAGTAATACCACTGTTTGCAACCCTAGCAGGAACATAAGGGGTAGTTGAAGCAGCAGTAAAGTGTGTTTTAGAAGTGTTTATAGAAAAAATTGATTCTTTTTAATTAATATTTTTTAAAATATTTTTAGATTATTTTAATATATTAATATTAAAAATAATTTTAAAAAAATTAAAAAAATATTATTTTAATATATTTTAAAATAAAAAATATTTAAAAACACAACCATATTATCACACTCTAAAATACATTATATTTAATCACCACAGTAAAACAAATCCCCAACTTCAGGGATTGTCAGGCGATGTGGCCCTTTGTTTTAAGCCTTACACGTGGTGAACAAACGGTGATGGTTGCATGCTTTTTTTGGTTGTCGTGGCAGTGTGTGCCATTTCGAAGAGGCGGGAAAAATTAACAACGAAGTTCTTGGTGGCTGTTCAGTTTATTAAATTACTGATATGCCCTTGATTATGGGTGGTAATAACAAAGCTTATCCATTCTTCTCATGTTTAATCACATAATAGAAAATTTTTTAAGATAAGGCTATACATATGGCATGGTCCAAACAAGATTTGAGAACACAAAAGTTGTATTAGACATGTAAATCTAATGGATATATTTTTTTAGAATCTCTTTTTGAATAATTTCAATCACTGGATTTCTCTCATTTAATGTGCATATGAGTTTTTTGGCAAATAATATAGAAAAATACAGTGCATTCGATATTTTTCATCAACCCATTAACTTAATTTATTTTTATTTTTTAAGTTTTATCTCTAATTTTTTCTAATTGTTGTCAATTTGTTTTTTAATTTATATTTTATTTATTATGATTTGAGATGATTGTGCTCTGACCCCACTCACCACTCATTCCAATCAATTTACCATTGCTCTCTAAAAATTTAATTTTATATGAAACTTAAACCCAACTTAGTTATAAACAAAATAAAAAATAATAAATTGTTGCATGGTATTCAAATTTATTTTTTCAAAAAAAAAATCGGGTTAGCTTTGTTATGAAATGACATTTTCATTAATTTGTTTGAAAGCATCTAACTAGAAATAGTTAAAGAAATAACCTTATATTTAATGACAAGTTGAGAGAAATTAAATTTGTATGGTTAGATTGGAGAATAGACTTAAATCATGGTAGTTTTTGGTATGTTAGGAAATATTGATTGGATTGGACTAGACAAAATTTGATAGAATAGGACTTGACAAATAATTATCATGTCCTATGTTTGGTGTGTTTTAGATTGTACTAAACAATTTGCTTTATTTTGTGTTTAGTAGATACTAGACGGGACTCTATCAACATGAAGTCTAGACTAGTTTGGGTTTAAGAAAAAAAAGATGAATTATTTATCCAACCTGACTTGGTAAAACACTTAGGTCAACCTGCTAAGATGAAACATAGGTAATAAAATCCATTGTAAACCCCTGAAAAATGAGTGATTATAATGAACAGTAAAAAAATAATCGATACCAATATGGTGATACCGTAACAAGCCGTAAATAAATAAAATAATAAAAGATAAAATTAGATAAATTGAGATGATAAAATAGTCCTAAGAGTAAGTAGAATTTAATTTAAGACAAGGAAAAATAAAACAAGACAAGTCAGATTTTGGTGAAAAATCACCTATTGACTAGTTTTACATTATTGAGCATAATATTCAATCCGATCATTGGATTGAGCTGAAATTATACAAGAAATCTCATAACATATAGTCCAACCTTCCATTAAAATTTTGGGAAATCTAAGTTCCAGAAGGTCATTTAAAACTATTAACAATCGAATAGAAAATAACATAAAATTCATTAATGACAATTTCATAAATATGTTGATGAGCTAGCAAAGTTCTAGTAGCTTCTTTTTTTAGAAATAGAAAAATAACAAAAGAGAAAAGAGAAAAGAAGGAGAGCAAAACACTTAAAAACCTTGAGAGAAAGTGTAGGAATTGTGTAGGATTAAGGAGTTAAGAGGAGTAAAACATAAATCACTCCCATAAACAAGGATTTAAGAAGAAACTAAGTGAGGGAGAAAGGAGAAAAAGGGGTTGTAAGTCACAACAAATAAGAAAAATCAAAGGGGGGAGAAAACTTTTACCAAGTTAGCTTTCGAAGTTTACACTAGTGTTAGGAAGGAGTTCTAAGTTTGTTTAGACAAGTTTGAATGAAAAGAAATAAATTTAATGCATTGTTCTTAAATTTTTGAATTAGGGTTCTTAGGAGAAGATTTAGGGAAAATATAAATTGTTGAAATTGATACATTTATGATAGGACATGTAAAATGATACAAAAATAATGAAGGATAGAAGATGAAATTTGGGTGTTAAGTAGACAACATTAGCCAGTCATGTTAGGAACAAAAGATAATGAACATGCAATGTAATAAAGCTTGTATAATTATGTGTGATTGTGATGTGTTGATGTATAAATGATAAAATTACATATAGAGATATGTTATAATAATATGTTGAAAAAGTTAAGTAGAATAAATGGTTAATGTTAATGCATGTTAATATGTATAGGTAGAGGATTTAATGTATTTCAATGCAAAAGGAGTAATAAATTATATGTTCATGAATAAATTAGTTAATTAAAAAGGTGTAAAGTATGGTGTGAGAATTAAGTTGGATGATCATATGACATAGTTACTTTGCTATGTTTAGTAAAATCAAATATAAACCAAAATAAAAGCTAAGGTTATATTAATGTGACAATGAAATTATATATGTGTTGCAATATTGGATATGAATATGCTAAAAATCATACCTCCTTTTAATTTTAAAAGGAGCATCGTGGCTGGAACTTCAGTGGAGGGAGCTCGTACACTTAGAGTTTTAGGTAGGTGTTAAGCTCCTTAATTTTGTCAGGTTATTGTAGTTATTCTTTCTTTTTCTTATTTGTGAATGAGTTGCCTTTGTTTTATACACTTGATAAATTATAAAACAAAATTGCATCACGAATGCAAGAGAGTTATGAGAATATATGGTGAAGAATAATATTATTATTCAATAAGCAAAGTTAATAAATATAAAAGATAATATGTATGACTTAGTTGTTTGAAAGGTCAGAAACTAAGGGGATATAAATATTTCGTTTTGACTTATTCTTTCAAGTTGTGGAAAACTAAGGTGATTTATGTTTGACTTAGTTACACGCAAAGACAGGAACTAAGATGACTTGATGCAAACATTAACTTAGTTGTTTGTAAAAATAGAGACTAAGGTGTTATGATATGACTTAGTCATCTATTTAAAAGATGACTAAGGTAGTAATAAACTTGATCAGATTTTAAGATGACTAAGGTGTTATGAAGATTAGCGTATCCAAATACCATGGTCTGGTTTTTCTGGTTTTTATGCTAAAAAACCAACCCAAACCGAACAAAACCGGTTCAGTCTGGGTTATAATAGTAAGGAATACTATTTTCCGGTTCGGTTGAATTTTTGGGTTAAAATCGGACCGAACCGAACTATGAACACCCCTAGTATTGCTTAAGCCCAAACATGAAAGAAAATAATAAAAATAACAAATCTATCATTAAACACCACTAGCCCTTCTTTCCTTGTGTAACGAGGATGAATAATGAATCCTTATAAGAAAAGGATTCTGAAACATTAATGAATCCTTACCACACTTGGAGCTTATATTGCAGCTCATTAAAGATCTTTGTGGAACTAAAAAATTCCCGAAACAAGCTCGCGCATCCTTGTAGGAAAAGGATTCTTGCCAAATAGGAAGTCCACAAGTCAAAAGGAAAATAACAAAATTCATACAGCTTGTTTTGACCTATATCGCAAGTCCTTTGCGAACTCCGATTAACCTAAAACTTGACCCCAACATAGACCAATACCTTTGGAATCTTCTAGTAACGTTTCAACTCGATCCAACGGTTGAATTTGGAGTTATCCTCAATAGAATAAAACTGAACAGCATAGAATTTTATATCAAAATCCGAATCTAACCTTACTTGGATCGTATCACAAGGCGAAACTATATCACCTTACCTAACAATTTAAATTTTTGAGTTGAAATAGTTTTTTAAATGTGATTGTTTGATCCATAAAACTATAATATCATGTTAAAAATCATTTAAACATATAGTTTTTTTTTTAAAAAAAACAAAAGCTGTTTTCCATATCTTTTTCTTAAAAAAAAAAAACAACAAGAAGAATAGTTCATTTAATATGCATACGAGTTTTCAAAAACTTTTGCACTGCTGATTTCTGAGAATATATTTGAAAAATATTAACAGTATACTAGGAATAAATCATTTGAGATTTTTATTAAGTCATTTTAAAAAATATATTCTATAAAACTAGCAGAACACTTTGTGTTTAATCCCAATTCGTAGGGCAAAAAGAACTGGAAAAAAAGATACGAAAAGACCACATAGGATTTTTAATTATCACTTCGACCTCCATATCACGGCTACAAAGAAAACTATGGATCTGTTTACCAAGAACCAACATAGTATTATTTTTCTTTTCTTTTTTATTTTTAGTTTACTTTTCCTTTTTAGTTCTCCTTTTTCAATTAAAAAAATAGATAACATGTATATTTATTGAGAATAAAGATAAATCTTTCAAAAAAAATTAAATAAATAAATCAAAATTACAATTATTTTTTTATAAAAATCATTATTATAAATCATAATAGTCATATTAATCTATATAGAATATTAATTTCATTTCATTCAAATTAAGAGTTATCATAAAAACAATTATATAATTAACTAAAAAATGAAATCATTATTTCAGGACACGAACTTATATAGTAAGGAAAATTGTGGAAAACATCCAAAACATATTTTATGAACTCAATATAAATTTAGTGATATGAGTTGGGCAAAAAAAAAATAATCAAATTCAGATTTTGATGTAAAATGCGCGATTGTTCAGTTTCACGACAACAATCATAATTCTCAATATAACCGCTGAATCAGGTTGAAATTTTAATGATACAATCCAGGTAACAAAAAAATAATCAGATTCAGATTCTGATGTAAAATACACAACTGTCTAGTTTCACGACAATAATCATAATTCTCAATTTCACTGTTGGATTGAGCTGAAATTTTACATGGAGTCTTCTGACATGTTTTGCTACCTTAGGTTAAAATTTCAGGTCAATCAAAGTTTGAGAAGTCATCCCAATACTGGTTAACAAAGGTTATATGAATTTTGTTATTTACTTCCTTTTGACTTATGGACTTCCTATTTGGCTAGGATTGTTTTCCTAAAAGGATGTGTCAGCTGGTTTTGACAATTTTCTAGTCTTACAAGGATATTTAATAGGCATCAACGTAATTTCTATATATGATATGGACTCCATATTAATATGGAATCCTTATGGTGTATTGAAACCAATTATTTTATCCTTATTATAGTAGAAATCTATCATTAAATAAGTTTTCAAGTCAGATAATGATACTTTGCAAACAAGAAAACTAAAGAGGAGGCAACTTTAGATTTGATTCTCCTTGCTTATATGAGAATTCTAAAGGGCATCAAATATGATCCTATCATAAATAGGATATTAAGTTCGGAATTTATTATTGTTGTTACTATTTCCTTCTTAGTTAAGGGTTTATTTATATTATTTGGGTTTAAGTGTAAGTGTGCATCATACAAGTTCACATAAGGGGTCCATTAGGGTTTGTTTTGGTCTAGAGTTGCTATAAATAAAGCCAATCTAAATTTATAAAGAAAACAAACCTTGGTCGCAAGTACACATCCACCAACAAAAATCAGAACCGATCCTTGAAAGGAAACTCCAGTTTATATTCTAAATTTTTTTTTATCTTTTCTTAATGTTGATTAATTAACAAATATGCTGTAAAACTAATTGACACAACCAAAAGATTGATGTCTTCTCTCAGGTGCAGGAGTGTTGAAGTAATAAATAATCCGGCAAGACCGGGGTCGAACCACATGGAGGTTAACTATATTACATTAGTTATCTTATTCGAATAATGCTAATACGGTATTCATGATTATAACTTATGTTAACAATAAATCAAGTTCCTTTTATAACACAGGTGTCAGTTATACCATACGGTTTAGGCTATGAAAGTATCAAGTATTTTTTGTACCAATATTATACAACATAAATCTAGATTAACCATTTAACAAGCAAAGTATTAACAGTGAATAAGATAACAAATACAAAACATGTTAGTATCAAACATTAAAGTCCATGTTGAGTTTATACTATATTTATTCTTACACCATTAGTGTAACCTTTTCACCTTGACATAATAAACTTAGCTAAACATAATGAAGAAGAGAAACATAAATAAACAAGATAAGAACATATATAAGATATAAGTTAACTAAGTAAAGGAAAGGAAATGAAAATCATAAACAAGAGATTAATATAAACAAAACTTATGCATTACAAAAATATAAAGAGAGCTGCATGATCTTGATTTGAAAACCAAGATGCCTAAATGTATGGCAAATACCTCCTTTTAGAGGCCAAAATTTGGAACTATTGATTTGATGACTAATTGTTGAGGGGGTGGCCATATCTTGACTTGGTGACAATCCTTATCTTCTTGTCTGAACAAAACATCATTGATAACGTCAGAATTTGAATAGACTTAAATCATGAAAGTTTTAGGACATTGTCTCAGCTTTCCAGGGAAAAAACGTTGAGGTCATTTTGACTAATTGTTTTTGTTTTCTTGTTTTTTTTTGTTTTTGTTTTTGCAAATTATATACTATCCCTTTCCCTTAGTTGTTACCTTTAACAAAAGAACATAAATAATGTAATAATCCAATGTGCAACCTACAATCATATGTTAAAGTGTGTGTGTGAAAATGAAGGTTTAAGAATACTTGTTAAATGAGTATATGAGCATAATCAAGTGATAACAATGCGTGAGTTTATAAACCTGAATATTTCAAGAAGTATTCTGATAGACCTTGATAAGAATATTTACTAAGATGCGTCTCAAGAGTCAATAAAATTCCTCCTTACTCTGCCATTCTAATAACAGTTTTGTCAAATAGTTTTAATAATAGCAAAAACAGTTAGTAAGTTACTGTTTTTTTAATGTCAACTACTATCCTCTCCCCCCAACTAGAATGAGACATTGTCCTCAATGTCATAAGGTAGAAAGATAGAGTATAGAAGACATCATTTGAAACAACGAATACTGACAAACCTGAAACACACTTAAACAAATATAAGAAATAAGAAAACAAAATAATATGCTATTAATAAAACCATAAGACACAAAGATTCACAAATGAAGGCTCAAATCCAATCTAAGCTTTTTACGGCTTTCCTTAGTTGACCAATTTATGCGACTCATGAAGGGATCAATTATAGGGATGAAAGATTGTAGTTGATCAATCAATTGTTTAGTTGTAGTAGCAGAGATTATGATTTGTCGTGCCGAAGATGTTAGAAATTCCTGTTCCACAGCTTAATCAAGAAAAGACAACAAATTATCATAAAAACCATTAACATTTAACAGACCTATGAGTTTATGGTGAATGTGCAGTTGGGCCCAAGAGGAAATATGAAAGATCTCTTCCATTGTGCCCGGACCACCTGGTAAAGCAATGAAGGCATCAGCATGGTTAAACATTGCATTCAGTCGATCAGACATTGTGGGGACCTGTAGTTCCTCTCCAATTGTTTTGCCAATGATGTCTCCTTTTGCTAAAGCATTGGGGATGACCCCCAAAACCTGACTACTTCCTAAAAATACAGTTATTGACACACACCCCATTAACCCAAGGCTGCCTCCTCCATACACTAAATGAATCTTTCTCTCACCTAGTACCTGACCAATATGAATTGTTGGTTCTAAAAACTCTATTTCCTTCCCAGGACTGGATCCACCGAAAACACAAATATTTCTTATGTGATGACTTGAGGAACCTGCCATTTCTACACACTTCTATATCTGTTGAATGTATGGGTTGAGTAGAAATGAAGGGAAGGAAGAGAAGATTTTATAGATGAGAAATTGAAAATGCAATCATACCACCTATATGTTAGCCAGCTCGAGTCTCACTCTCTTTATTTATTTATTTATTTTGAAAATGCATGTGTATGTACAGGTAGTTGTGATTGTGGCTCACATCTTTCCTTGGTTTTACATCCAAGAACCGCTTAAATACCCTCTATGGGTCGGGGATAGGCTTCCCTTCCAGTTTTCTTAAAAATTGGCAAATAGTGTCTTTTTTAGTCAGATTCCCAAGACTATGTCGAAGATGTTCTTTATGGAATTGTGGCCATAAATCATGAATTGCATGATGCACATCTCCATTAGGATGCGTCTCAAGAGTCAATAGAAGATTATCTAAAGATCCCTTACTCAGGCCATCCTTAATGAATTGTATTTTATCTTCACAGTTTACAGATACCATTCCTAAAGAACGACATGTTGCATTACAAGTCCATCTGGCTCATCTGTGACAGACTTTCAGTCGTTTTGCACGACGTTTCTTTGCAAAAGTATTTTTTCCTGTCCCAGGCATGTATGAAATGAAAGAATTAAAAGACTCACCTGATAATCGAACCTTTGCTTCAATTAGCCAGCGAATATCTTCAGGAATTCCATGATTCATTAACAACCTCAATCTTGCACACCTAGCATAGTAAATTCTTGTAATCGTATTTGGAGGCAAAGCGGGAAAATACTTTTCCAATTTTTCAAGAGTGGTGTCCATTTTCAAATGAAAATTAGAGAAGAGATTCAAAGAAGGGAGAAAGAGCAAAGAATTGCATAAATACATATAAAAGATATCAGTTATTATAGGAAACTGAAAGAACCGACTTAAGTCACGAAGTACCGTGATCCACCATTTGACCGGGTGAGAGAGATTAGCAAAACAAAATTCAAAACAAAATGAAACACAAAACAATGTGAGAAAAAGATCAATCTTTATATACAGGATCACTCAATTTAATAGAGTCATTTTCAACTAAAAAATTATCAAAATAAACTTTCAAACAATGTCCATTTACCTTGAAAACATTGCCATTTTTTGGATTCTCGTTATCACAGGCCCCATATGGATACACATGTTTCACAATAAAAGGATCACTCCATTTTGATCTTAGTTTTCTAGGAAAAAAATGGAGTCGAGAATAATAAAGCAAGACTTTTTGACCAACTGATGCAACTATATTATTTGATAGTTTCACCCACATTTAACTAGTGTTTTTGCCTATGTTTTATATATAAAATGCCTTGATATTCTTTGTTTTATGTTTTGAAGGCACTTTTGGATGAAAGATGCAAAAAGGAGTAAATTGGCAGATTTGACCTCCAGTCGATGTTTTGTGCAGAGCATGAGCTCTAGAGGTTGAAATGAAGTGATTCTAGTGGCATTAAAAATCTAACATCCATACCTTTCTAGAAATCTAAGGAAAGAAAATAAAATAAGGAAGAGTATGGAAATCGCAGCCTTCAAAGTCAAATCTCGCGATCTGCCAATGTTAACCTTCGACCATTCTGACTTGAATATCTGGAGCTACAAAATTCCAATTGATGCAAACTATTTTTTTTTTAATTTCTGACTCAAAGGCCTATAAACGCTCCAAATTGTAGCAAAAAATATGATTTTTCAAAGATGACAACTGAATTCTGCCAGCAAATAAGTTTCATGAAGAAACGAGTCCAAATTACATTCTGAAGCATCTAAACCAATATCCATGTTTTTATTTCAGCAATTTAGCTCCACTAAGTCAAAGCTTGAAGATTTCATGCAAGGCTATTTCTCCTTTTTTTAGGAAAATAGTTATTGAAGTACTTAAATGTAAACAGTCTACTTAAGGGAAGACTATTTTGTAAAATAGAGACTAGGGCTCCGTAGGATATAAAAAGAATGAGAGAAGAGAAGGGGGGCAGCTAGCCAAAAGGAGAAAAACGCCCCCCTCCTCTAAAAAACCCGAAATCATGCATTCCTCGTTTTTTTTTTATTAGTTGTTCAACAAACATGTAAGGATAAACTCATTTTCTTGGTTGCAAGGACACAGAAACCTTTGGATTTCAAGAACTGTGAGATTTATTTTATCTTTTCTTTTCAGTTTATATGATGAATATGTTTGTTCTCCTATCCTTATTTTTGCTATGATTGTTTATTTTAATTGCTAGAGCGGACTCTAAGTTATTATTATAGACAATCTATTACTAAGCTTGATATGAAAACCAGAGTTGTGGTATATGAACTTGTGAAGCAACTGAGTTTAATAATTATGGCGGATCTACGTTATTAATCTTAGGGAGAACATTCAATCAAATCAAACATAGACTGCGGACAATTATGTTTTCTTGATTAATCAACTTATCTAGTTCTTAAGGCTGCCATTGAATTAAATTACTAGTGCGGACACTGTGGTTGTTTGATGGTTAGGGTTAGTTATACGGCAGATTCGTTAACTAACTAATGTTAAGAAGAGATAAATATTCAGAATATAAATTAATGTTCTGTTTCCATGATCAGTTCTGATTTATGTAGGTAGATGTGTGCTTGCGACCAAGGTTTGTTCTCTTGATAATTTTCTGATTTTATTAAACTTCATTTGATAGTGTTCTATTTTCTTTTACTTTAGCCTAGATAACGTCCAAACCACCCCCCCAAAAAAAATTGTATATCATCTAGCATAAAAATCTGACTTCAACCTTCCTCGTGGGATCGACCCCTTGCTTGCTCTATACTATCTTGTGTGTTGTGTTTTAAGCTAAGGTAATTAATTTGAGCGACCGCGACATCACAACACCAACATTGAATGTTTTTCTCAGTATTTTCTTGTCATGAAACTCTTTGATTCTTGCTTTATGAATTCTTGAATTTTCATATGCATCATTTTTTTATTTCCTCAAGCTTATTTGTTTATAACTTTCGCAGCTGACTAGCATCATAAAGGTTAGAATTGAAAGCTTTAATAGCCCAATAAGCTTTATGTTCAATTTCAACAGGCAAGTGAAAAGGTTTTCCATGGACTAATAATCTATAAGGTTTTCCACAGGCAAAACATTAGTTCTGCAGTTCAATAAGCTCAAAGTGTATCATTAAGTCTTAAAGACCAGTCTTTTCTATTAGGGTTCACTGTTTTCTCCAAGATCTGTTTGATCTCCCTATTAGCAAGCTCTACTTGTCTACTTGTCTGAGGGTGATAAGGGGTGGCAACTTTGTGTGTGACTTCATATTTCTTCATTAAAGACTCAAATGACTTGTTGCAGAAATGTGTTATACCATCGCTTATTATGGCTCGAGGGATTCCAAATCGACTCAAAATATTTTCTTTCAAAAAACTTTATCACTGTTTTGTGATCATTGTTTCGACTTGGAATTGCCTCTATCCATTTTGAAACATAATCTAGTACGACTAATATATACAAGAAACCAAATTATGGAGGAAATGGACCCAAACATAATCAAAGTTCTCAATGACAAAAATATGATTTAAAGGCATCATGTGACATTTTGAAATAGATCCCAACTTTTAACAATTTTCACAAGTCTTGCAGAATGCATGTGAGTCCTTGAACATGGTAGGCCAGTAAAATTCACTTTGTTAGACTTCTGCAGTGGTCTTCCTTGATGAGAAATGACCCCCACATGCCTTAGAATGACAAAATTTAATGACACTACTACTTACCTCATTTTCAGGAATGCATCTTCAAAATATTTAATCAGGACAATATTTGAATAAATAAGGGTTATCCCAATAAAAGTTCTTCACTTCGTTCAAGAATTTTCTTTTATCTTGGGTACTCCAATGAGCTGGCAATTATCCTGAAACAAGAAAATTAACAATATTAGTAAACCAAGGCATTGTAGAGATAAAAAAAAATAAAGATTCATCAGGGAAGTAGTCATCGATTGGTGTGATGTCAGATCTCGAATTTGTTGTCAATCTTGACAAATGATTTGAGACAACATTTTCGGTGCCTTTCTTGTCTTTGATTGTGATATCAAATTCTTGAAGTAACAAAATCCACTGCACCAAACTAGCCTTAGAATCTTTTTTAGAAAGAAGATATTTCAATGCTGCATGATCACTGAAAACAACAACATGTGAGCCAACAAGATAAGACTTGAATTTTTCACATGCAAATAATACTGCAAGTAATTCTTTTTCAGTGGTGGTGTAATTCATTTGAGCACTATTTAAAGTTTTACTTGCATAGTAAATGACAGAAGGTTTCTTATCTTTTCTTTGTCTCAAGACAACACTCACGGCATAATCACTAGCGTCACACATTATTTCAAAAGGTAATGACCAATCAGGAGGTTGAATGACAGGAGCAGAAGCAAGCAAGTTTTTAAGTTTAACAAAGGTTACTCAATGGCTTAGATATTACACTAAAATCTTTGATGAACCTTCTCTAAAAACCAGCATATCCTAATAATGATCTAACATCTTTAAAGATTTTGGTGTTTACAAGTTAGCAATTAACTCGATTTTAGATTTGTCAACCTCAATTCCTTTCAATGAAACAATGTGACCAAGCACAATGCCGTTTGTTACCACAAAGTGACCTTTTTCCCAATTCAGTACAAGATTCTTCTCTTAACACCTGCTCAAAACCTTTTCTAAGTTAATCAAACAATCATCAAATAAATCACCAAAAACAAAAAAATCATCCATAAAAATCTCAAGAAAATGTTCAACCATATCACTGAATATACTAAGCATACATCTTTGAAACGTGGCTGGTGCATTACATAATCTAAAAGGCATCCTTCGATATGCAAAAGTACCAAATGAACATGTGAAAGTAGTCTTCTCTTGATCTTCCAATGCAATTTCAATTTGGTTGTAACCTGAATAGCCATCTAGAAAACAATAAAAGTCATGACCTACAACTCTTTCTAGGGTTTGATCCATGAAAGGTAAAGGAAAATGATCTTTTCTAGTCATTGAATTAAGTTTCCTATAGTCAATGCACATGCGCCAACTAGTAATAGTCCTAGTTGGAATTAACTCATTTATCTCATTTGTTATCACAATGACTCCAGACTTCTTAGGTACAACTTGGGTAGGACTTACTCATTTGTTGTCAGAAATAGGATAAATGATTTCATTATCTAGAAGCTTAATGACTTCATTTTTCACTACTTCTTTCATATTAGGATTAAGCCTTTGTTGCATTTCTCTAGAGGGTTTAGCATTTTCCTCCAAATAAATCGTGTGTGTGCAAATCAAAGGACGAATTCCTTTTATGTTAGCTATGGTCCATCCTAATGCATTTTTGTGCATTTTCAGAGTTTGTAATAACTTACCTTCTTGATGTGCATTAAGTTTGGAAGAGATTATTACCCGAAAAGTTTTATTTTCTCCTAAAAATGAGTATTTGAGATTGAATGGTAATGGCTTCAAATCAGGTTTTGGTGGTTGAACACTTGAAGGTATGGACTCAATTGATCGTGGTGGCAATTCCTTAATTTTTAATCTCCAACTATTTGCCTTTGATTCTTCCAGAAAAATAAACCATTTGCAAATCATCAGATTCATCAATCTCAGTTTCACTGGAAGTGGTTTGAAATTGATCATGAACTAATTTTACAGTAAAATCCACTTCTTGTAAATCATTATCATCTCCAGGTTGTTTGCAAATGTTGAAAATATTCATCTCCAATGTCATTTTCAAAAGATAGCTTCATCAGTCCATTCCTATAATTAAACAATGCATTAAAAGTTGCAAGAAACGAATGTCCAAAAATAACAGGAAATGAATTATATGCTTCAACAGGTTGTGTGTCCACGACAATAAAATCCACAGGATAAATGAATTTATGAATACTAACACATCTTCAACTATTCCTCTAGGCACTTTTACAGATCCATCAGCAAGTAAAAGAGTTACAGAGTTGGTTTTAACTCACCTAGATTGAGACTCTGAAAAACTGAATATGGAAGTAAATTCACACTAGCTTTAAGATCAAGTAAAGCTCTTTCAATTTTATGTTCTCCAATAAAGCAAGAAACTGTAGGACAATCAGGGTCTTTATATTTCAAAGTATTATTGTTTTGAAGAATGGCACTTGTTCGGCTAAAAAGCTTTCGTTTTCACATTCATTTTTCTCTTCACAGTGCACAGATCTTTCAAAAATTTAGCATAGGAAGGAACCTGTTTAATAGCATCCAACAAAGGTATATTGATCCTTACCTGTTTGAAAGTTTCAAAGACTTCAGAATTGTGATTGACTTTTCTTTATTGGGTCATGGCATGTGGAAATGGAAGTGCTGGAGGGGAGTCAGTCTTTTCTTTGCAATGTTCAGATTCAACCCCTTCTTTACCCTCAAAGATTGACTCATCATCTTTCTCACAAGGTACAAGAATGGGTTTTTCAATAATCTTACCACTGCGGAGAGTAATGATTGATTTGACTTGATCCATATGTTGGCTTCCAGAACTACTTGCATTTGCATTGTATTGCCCCTTTCGATTTTGCTGTGGTTGAGATGGAAACTTACCTTTCTCTTGAAAACTGAGAGCAGATGTCAATTTTGCAAAAATATCTTTAAAATCTGTCATGCTTTGAGCAAGTTGAGTGTTGATTGCCTCTTGCTTTTCAATAAATGCATGCAATGTTTCCTCAAGATTTCTTCTAGGAGGTGGAGCATAAGGAGGTGCATATCCATGAGAAGTTTAAAAATTATAGTGTGCTTGAAACGGTGGCTGTGAAGTTTGTGCGTTATTGCTATCACTCTTCCAATTAAAATTTGGGTAATTTCTCCAACCAGGATTGTATGTTTGCGAGTATGGGTTATGATTAGCGTTTGGAAACTATTTAAAGCATGAGCTTGTTCATGGAGACATTCCTTAAAAGAAGGCAAAGTTGGACAGTCATTGGTTGAATGTTCATTGGTTTCACAGATTTGACACACAATGTCTTGTATAGATTTTAATTGATCATTTTTTTTCAATTCTAGTGCCTCGACTTTTCTAGTTAAAGATGCAAACTTGGCTTGGAGGTCATGATCTTCCCTAAGGTTGTCCATACCTCCACTAGATGTATGAGGTTAGGCTTTACTTGGTGCCTCATAAGTGCCTGTAATGTCCCAATTTTGAGTATTTTCAGCTAGTAAGTCTAGGTATTCCATTGCTTCATTAGGGTCTTTCTCTTCAAAAGTTCCATTGCACATCAATTCAACCATTTGTCTATCTTTAGGTGTTAACCCTTCATAAAAATGTAAAATCAATCTCCATATTTCAAAACCATGATGAGGGCAAGTATTAAGCAAGTCTCGATACCTATCCCAACATTGGTAAAATGTTTCTCCTGGTTTTTAAGTGAATGTGGTGATTTGTCGTTTGTTCTGTGGGACGAAAAAATGAAAAATTATTGTTGCATTTCATCCCAAGTACAAATAAGGTCTCAAATTTTATAGCCATGTTTTAGCTTTATCTTTTAATGAAAAAGGAAAAAGCTTTAATCTGATGGTGTTTGTGCTACAATTTGAGTCATGATAGGTGTTACAAACCTCTTTAAATTCCCTTAAATGCAAGTATGGATTTTCTAAATCTAAGCCATGAAAAGAAGATAAAGTTGAATAATACCTGGCTTAAAATTAAAATGAGATGCATTAGGGGAAAAAACTATGCATGAGGGTGCACTTGTTCTTGTGGGATTCATGTGATCTCTAAGTGTTCTTACACGATTATTCTCATTTTTCTCATTATGAAACGACTGATTATCTTCTTCAGCTATATTTTCTGAAAATGATGAGGATACCCTACAAAGTCTACCACTTAATGTACGTGACCAAACTCTCATACACGTGTAGAAAAAGAATAAAAGGAAGAAGAAAAGAAAAGAAACAAAACCAAACAAAAGAAAAGAAAACAAAGTTAGATAAAATGAAAAGTAAAAAGAGAAAATAAAATAAATACTATAATTTGTACAAGAATTTACCTCCCCGGCAATAGCGCCAAAAACTTGACACGACCAACGGGAGGTTAACTATATAAATTATAAATTATAAATAATAATAATAATAATAATAAGTTGAAAGAGAGCTTTGAGATGTGATATTGATATAAGGATTAAACAATGATAAAAACAACTGTCAAGGTTAGAGGATCCACTAATGATATTTCAAACAAGTATAGTATAAACTCTTCTTACTTAACTGGAAACCAAACACAAAAGAGGTTCCAATCGGATTATAAATTGTTAACATGATTACATTAGTTATCTTATCCGAATAATGCTAATACTTGTAAATTTTGTCAGGTATTCATGATTATAAATTATGTTAACAACAAATCAAGTTCCTTTCATAGCACAAGTGTCAGTTATACCAGAGTTTTAAAACCCGGACCGGCCTGGCGGGTTGACCCGGGAGTTGGCTGACCCGGGTGGAGGCAACAACCCGCTTGGGAATTGGCCCGGGAAAACCCGGTCGACCCAGCAGGTCCACCCGGTCAAACCCGACTGAGACCCGGTCAATTTTTTTTTTATATTGATAGTCATTAAACAACATCGTTTTGGCCTTTTAAAAGGCCAAAACGCTAAAGAGTGAAGATTGAAGAATAACGAAGCAATATCAGTTACAATTTGCAAGCCTAATTAACTCAACTCTTTGAAACCCAGTTGACGAGCAGAGGACGTCTTGACCATTGATCGCTGTTGTTTCTCTGCGAAAAAGGTTTGAATCTCCTTCTTTCACTCTCAGTTTTCTTTATCGTGGTCATTTTCTTATTTCTGAATTACTGACAACGATTCCTTCGTAGCCCAATCGCTAGCATCAATTTCAATCGCTGGCATCGATTCATTGTTCGTTGATTCATTCGCAGCCCTGTCACCTCAGGTATGTTTCTATAGCCCAATTTCTGCAACAATTTATGTCTTTTCTTTTCTGCAGCCCGATTTCAACTTCTGCCAAAAAAATGAGAACTCTGTCGTTTGCAGTTTTTAATGTTAAATCGATGATGAACTCTAGAATGTTGTTACCATGATTCTGTTTGTGTATGATTTGATGCTTATTAGTTATTACCCTGATTCTTTTGATGTTGTTACGGTGTTACCATGATTCGGCAGTGAAAAGTGCGTTGTGTGGAGGTGTCTGTATTGTGTGGAATTGGATTGTTAGTTTGTTACAATTGTGTTGAATTACACGCCAAAAAATGCTGCTAGTTTGTTAATTCTTTTGCCTAATCAGATTTGTTAATTTCCTAGAGCATTGTGTTGAATCTGTGCCACAGTAATGAATCTGTATTTAGTTTATTGTGTCAATTGCATTGTTAATTCTTTATTGTGTTAAATTTGTATTGTGTCAATTGCATTGTTCTTTTGCATTGAATGAAAACCATGGGGCTGTCATTGTTAATTTCCTAGAGCATCAACTGAGTAGTCTTTTTTTGTTATGTGTGATTAACAATGAGCTGTCATTGTTAATCTAATGAATGGATTGCAAGGTGAGTTGGCTTGAAATTATATTCCCTCTTATAAATTATGTCAGGTCTTAAAATGTCTTCACATGATGGTAGTACTCCAAGTAGTGATCCTTCAACGGCCCAATCATTTTAACCTTCAATTTCCATGTCAAGTGGTAGTAGAGTAAGAACAGATAGCATGCGGTCATTGTAGAGAAGCTCCTGAACTTAGTGTTGGATGTAAAAAAAACTAAATTAGTTTGTTTATATTGTGCTAAAGTATTTACGGGTGGTGGTATTAATCAATTTAAGTAACATTTAGTTGGAGCTAAAGGAGAAGTTGAACAATGTCGCAAATGTCCTCCTGATGTTCGACATCAAATGGTTTTGAATCATATTTCAATATGATACAAATATAATAGATTAACATATGAGCACCATTTCTAGACTTCTAGATGTTCTTGAGAAGTATGCACATGGAAATCTATTACAAAGTAAGATTACAAAGTGAGATGAAGTTTTTTAGGAATGCTGAACATGACTTTGGCCGAGCATCCGCAATAAATAATCGCACCCTTATGCCTCCAGGTATATAATTTTTATATTTAAAAATATTATTTGACATAGTCTTACATTTTTACTTATTATTTTTTTGTATAGATGAATGGTGGATGACATATGGAACTAGCGCTTCAAATCTACAACAGTTTGCTATATGAGTGTTAAGTCAAACTTGTAGTTCTTCAGGATGTGAGAGAAATTAGAGTATGTGTGAACATATTCATTCCAAGAAGAGAAATAGATTGGAGCACCAAAGGCTTAATGACCTTGTTTACGTCCACTGCAATCTAAGATTCAAACAAAAGTATTTTTCTTTTCTCTAATTCCTTAAATATTATTTTATCTTGTTTGTTTCAATTTTAATACTTATATTGTGTTTACCTTCACTTTTAATATATAGAAATTATTAGAAAGGATGAAATTATGATCTAATTAATGTTGAGACAATTTGTGACATTGAAAATTGGGTAGTAGAAGATGACCCGTCAATCTTGACAATGGAAGAAGTAGAGAGTTTTCACCAAGCTCTACAACTATGACCATACAAGATACTTTAGATGATGGTAATTAATGATTAATTATTTAGTGATAAATATTATTTAAAATAAAGTTTTGTTTAACACGTAATATTTATTTATTAATTGTGTTTGAAATGTAGATGTCATAAATGTTAATGATATTGAAGATGATTGTGACGATGAAGTTTCAAAGGAGCATGCTTGTGATTTATTAGGTGTTGACGAGATTGGCTCTATTCCATCGACATTTGATCCAAATTTTGCTCCTATGGACACAAAAGAACTTAATGTGTTAATTCAACAAAAGTAAATGTGTTATTGATTTAGAATTTATGTTATTGGATGTTTTGTTTTAAATATTTTATAATTTATATTTGGTTTGTGTTTGGATATTGAATTAAATTTATGTTGTTGGTTTATAATTTAAATTTGATTTATGCAAGTGTTGCATTGTAACTAGTTATGTGTTTTTTTATATGTGTTTTTTTTTGTTGACCCGGGTCAACCCATCTGACTCGTGACCCGCTCACTTAACCGGGTCGGGTTTCAAAAATATGGGTTATATCATACGGTTTGAGCTATGAAAGTACCAAGTATTTGTTGTAACAAGGTTATACAACATAACTCTAGATTAACTATTTAACAAGCAAAGTATTAACAGTGAATAAGATAACAAATACAAAACATGTTAGTATCAAACATTAAAGTCCATGTTGAGTTTATACTATACTTATTCTTACACCATTAGTGTAACTTTTTCACCTTGACATAATATGATGCGGATCAGCCCAACACCACGCATAATCATGCCAACGACCCATTGGAGGTGCCAATTGGGCCAATCACAAGAGCTAGAGCAAAGAAGCTTAAAGAATCATTGAATGGACTTGTTCAGAACATATGGAGCAAAATGGACCTAGAGGGGCTAGGGACATTTAAGGAGTATGAAGGGCAGCCTTTAATTCATCTAGTTCAGGTCCAAGAAGAGCCCAATTCGTGTGGAACAAGGGGTTGATGTGTCCGGCCCAATACCAGCCTTGTTAGGCTTGTTTTCCTAATGCTACAAGGATAAAAAGTCAGCAATTTATTCTCCTAATTAAGTAAGGAAGTTGGCCATATCTTATTCCTAAAGAGAGGAGGACTATTTAATGCTTTTCCTAACTTAGGAAGGAAAGTAATTAAATCAGCAACAAAGGAGGAAATTTGTTTTCCTATGTGTCCAAGTTAAACAAGGAAATCCAAGCTAATCAAGGACATCAAGGGGGCAGCAACACAAATTTTCCAAATCAGATTTCTCCTAGTTTATTTGGGACTTCTTAAAGGTGACAAATCTGATTCTAGCATATTTAGCATGATAATTTTTGGAATTTTATTACTTTTATTATTTTCTTCTTAGTTTTTGGGTTATTATTACTTATTTGGGTCAATTGTAAGTGGTCTTCACATAAGTTCACCTAAGGGGGGTCCATTAGGGTTTTCTTAAGTCTAGAGTCAGTATAAATAAAGGCAAAACCTTCTTGCTGCACTTATTTTGTGTTGGTGGGATAATCTCCCTTCCTTGGTTCTCTAAAGAACTGAAAAACGACTTATCGAAGAACAACTGTCTTCGTGGCGTCATCCTTATACTTCTCGTTCGCGAATCAATATTTGTTGGGTGGGGGTCTCCGTTTCCAATAATGCTGGTGCCTAGGTACAAGTTATCTTTGTGTCACACTCCTATCAAACCTGATTTACTTGGCTTTCCGGGAATTGGTGTCTTTGTGCACTATATCTGAAATTGTAACTCAATTGGACATCATTTACTTAGGTTCCAGATTCAGACTTAACTCGTCGTAAACGAGTCTGTTTTGCGTCAACTTTTGAAATTCGCTTGCTTTCTGTTGTTTTCATTTCTTGCAGTTTATTTTCATCATATCCAATATATTTGGGTGTTGTTTCATTTTTTTTTCATATTTTGTTTCTGTTTTTTTATTCGAGTCTTCAGTTTCGTTCATATTTTGGATAGACTCGCTTGCTACTCGCGAGACTATCATCACAGTTTTGTTTTCCTTGTTTTCTGGTTTTTATTGCTTCTTGAGTCATATATATTTGGATTGCGCTGCCAAGTTGGTTTTATTTGGTGTTGGTTTCAGTTTCGCAAGAACCACAGGAAAGGGAGACGAGAGGTGTGAGCATATGAGGATATTGAGAGTAGTTTGAGCACAACACGAGCGACGTGAGGATAATTTTTTTTACCACTAACCAAGTTTTACAGGTACTATCATGTCAAACCAAAACAACACACCACCCCATCCCGAGACGTTCCAAATGACGCAGATGATGGAGAGGATGAATTTTGTGATGGGAAATGTGTGTGACAGACTTGATAGGGTGGAGAAACGTGGTAACGAGGCTAGTACAAGCACCCAAAATATGAGGAAGCTTGGGGCTGAACTGAAAGCAAACAATGTCGTTCGTGTTTCGCTCAAACTACTCTTAATATCCTCACACGCTCACACCGCTCATCACACCTTCCTGCGGTTCTTGCGAAACTGAAACCAACACCAAATAGAATCAACTATATATATGACTCAAGAAGCAATAAAAACTAGAAAACAAGCAAAACAAAACTGCGATGATAGTCTTGCGAGTAGCAAGCGAGTCTATCCGACATATGAACGAAACTGAAGACTCGAATAAAAACATAAACAAAAAATATGCAAAATGATGAAACAACACCAACATATGTGGGATATGATGAAAATAAACTGCAAGAAATGCAAACAACAGAAAGCAAGCGAATTTCAAAAGTTGACGCAAAACAGACTCGTTTACAACTAGTTAAGTCCAAATCTGGAACCTAAAGTAAATGATGTCCAATTGAGTTAACATTTCAGATATGGCGCTATATCAACCCAGATAGACAGAATATAAAGTTTGAGAAATTTACGATATGGTTTGATATACTGACGCAAAAACGTTATGAATTAGACCTGGTTAAACCCAAATTTGAAACCCAAAACAAACAATATCCAATTGACTCCAAATTTTATATGTGGTGCGATTAGGAGCCCAGTAATCAGAGTATAAAGTTGGACCTAATTCCGAGTTTATTTGATCCAATTTCTCTTGTTTAATTTTCTGCGGCAGAATCCAAAAAATGTCTTTTTGAACGGATTTTTTTTTTGCTTTTCTCTTTTCTCTATTTTTTTTATGGTACTGATATATTTTGAACAATAACAGAATGAAATAACAAATTTTCTTATATGCCGCAAATTCAAGGAGAAGAAGAAATTGGATACTAAGGAATTTTTTTGCGGAATCAACAAGAAACAAAAATTTCAGAAGGATATAACCTGATTAATGGAACCAAGCTCTGATACCAAATGATGCGAACCTTATGATTACATGGTCACGCAACTCACATGCAAAGACGCCAATTCCCGGAAAGCCAAGTAAATCAGGTTTGATAGGAGTGTGACACAAAGATTACTTCTAGCTAGGCTCCAACACTATTGGAAACGAAGACCCCCCACCCAACGAATATTGATTTGCGAATGAGAAGTATAAGGATGACACTACAAAGATAGTTGTTCTTCGATAAGTCGTTTTCAGTTCTTTAGAGAGCCAAGAAAGGGAGATTATTCCACCAACACACAATAAGTGCACTAAAGAAGTTTATTGATCTGAAAATTGTGTAACCTTACATGTTTGGTTATGCCTTTATTTATACTGACTCTAGACTTAAGAAAACCCTAATGGACCCCATTTAGGTGGACTTATATGAAGCCCACTTACAATTGACCTAAATAAGTAATAATAACCCAAAAACTAAAAAGAAATGGCTTTTTTTGGTTTGGTTGAAACTCGGATTAGAGACAAGAATAAAGATAATGTTTCGCAACTTCTTCTGCGTAATTGGTCCTTCTTGTATAATTATGATTTCTCTTGTCGTGGTCGTATTTGGGTTTGTTGGAATGGTGAAGTTGTGAAGGTGGATGTCCTGGGAATGTCAGACCAGGCTATTCATGTTTCTGTCATGATATTAGCTACCAATATTTGTTTCAATGCTTCAATCATTTACGGAGACAATAATGCATCCTTACGTGAAGCTTTATGGTCTGATATAGTGAGTCGTGGTGATGGATGGGACTCAACCCTATGGATTCTTATGGGCGACTTTAATGCTATTCGCAACCAGTCAGAGAGGTTAGGAGGGTCTACTACGTGGGCTGGTCATATGGACAGATTGGAAACATGTATACGAGAAGTAAAAGTGGATGATCTTCGGTATTCTGGTATGCATTATACTTAGACGAACCAATGTCCTGAGAATCTGATTATGCGGAAACTAGATAGAGTGCTTGTGAATGAGAAGTGGAATATGACCTTCCCATTGTCGGAAGCGAGATTTTTGCCATCTGGTATGTCAGACCATTCTCCCATGGTGGTAAAAGTTGCTAGAAATGATCAGAACATAAAGAAACCATTTAGACTCTTCGATATGTGGATGGATCAAGAAGAGTTCATGCCCATGGTGAAGAAAGTATGGGATCAAAATTCAGGGGGCTGTCCAATGTATCAGCTGTGTTGCAAATTTAGAAAGCTAAAGCAGGAATTGAAACTTTTCAATAAGACTCACTTCTCTAACATTTCTAATAGAGTCAAAGATGCAAAAGATGAAATGGATAAGGCTCAACAGGCTATGCATACAACACATGGGAACACAACTTTGTGCATGCGAGAAAGGGATGTTGTTCGTAACTATGCTTCTACTGTTAGGGCTGAAGAGAGTTTCTTCAAACAGAAGGCTAGGATACAATGGCTTAGGTTGGGGGATCAGAATACTAGCTTCTTTCACAAATCAGTAAATGGAAGACATAATAGAAGTAGGCTTCTCTCAGTTACAAGGGAGGATGGGGAGGTTGTAGAAGGACACGAGGCAGTCAAATCAGAAGTAATTGCGTACTTCCAAAGTGTGTTAGGAGTGAAATAGATGCCCGAGGGTTTGAATGAGGAAGTGGCAGAATCAGCAATTAACTTGAAATTGTCTTCAACGCAATAGCATGTACTAGCTCAAGATGTAACAAGGGAGGAGATTAAGCATGCTATGTTTAGTTTGAAAAACAACAAAGCCCCTGGTCAGGATGGTTTCAACGCAGGTTTCTTCAAAAGAATGTGGCACATAGTTGGGGAAGATGTAATCAACGTTGTTAGCTCCTTCTTTCAGACTTGTAGAATGCTTAAGGAAATGAATGCTACATCCATTTTCTTTGTTCCTAAAGTTGCTAATCCTACGAGGTTGATAGATTTCCGTCCTATATCTTGCTGCAATACAGTTTACAAATGCATCGCTAAGATTCTAGCGTGTAGAATCAAAGCTGTTTTGCCATTCTTAATAGGTCCGTATCAGACAGCTTTTATCTCTGGACGAAGAATCAGCGACAACATTCTGTTGTCTCAGGAACTAATGAAAGGCTATCATAAATCTACGGGACCTGCTCGTTGTGCTATGAATGTAGATCTGATGAAGGCTTATGACTCTGTCCGGTGGGATTTCGTTGATGCCACGTTAATAAAAATGGGATTTCCTCGAACAGTAACTGATTGGATCATGGTCTGTGTTACATCATGTCAATTCTCTATCAACATCAATGGTGAGTAGCAGGTTACTTTCAAGGGGAGAGTGGGCTGAGACAAGGTGACCCACTATCTCTATATTTGTTTGTTCTATGTATGGAAATCCTTTCGGGGCTGTTCC
>Ga0325403_1000308_pt1 | contig 31620 bp, 20 predicted proteins | sample PopdelMetagenome_19_FD_205665 | JGI IMG/M metagenome (GOLD analysis project Ga0325403, IMG submission 205665) | Populus deltoides microbial communities from Bellville, Georgia, United States - Xylem-PdKOR-R4 | ecosystem: Host-associated > Plants > Phyllosphere > Stem > Wood/Secondary xylem... | reverse complement strand
CATAAACAAGAGATTAATATAAACAAAACTTAAGTATTACAAAAGAGAGAGCAAGAGCATGATCTTGATCTGAACACCAAGATGCCTAAATACATGGCAAATGCCTCCTTTTATAGGCCAAAATTCAAAACTATTGATTTGTTGACTAATTGATGAATGGGTGGCCACATCTTGACTTGGTGACAATTCTTATCTTCTTGTCTGCCAAAAACATCATTCATAACGTCATAATTTGAACAGACTTAAATCATGAAAGTTCTAGAAAATTGTCTCATATTTCCAGGGTAAACATTTGAGATCATTTGGACTTCTAGAACTCAAGATATGGGCTGAACACTGAACAGTGTCTGGGCTGTAGGACAGATTCAGACTTCTTTGTTGTTGCTACAATTTGGACTTGAAAACGGCCTTGTTAGATCTTGGACTCCCATGAAAGTTGTAGGCCTATGTCTTACCTTTCCATCCATATAAAGTAGACCTAAATCCGAGATCTACAGCTCTAGATATGACCCGATTACCGAACAGTGTTCCAATTTGAATTGAATCAGTATCTCCTTTCTAATCTTAGCCGTTTCTTTGTCCTTTCACTTTTAGTACTTCAACTCATCAATCAATTCTTTCATTTATGTGATAGGCCTGCAGTTAAGATGAACATTTACCATAAATTAAAGGTATCTTATATTATTAGATATGTTATTATAAAACATGTTTTAGTTAAGGAGTTATTGATACATCAAGTGCAAAATGATGATATAAAACCTTGATAAAAATGCACTTTTAAGTACTAATCAAAGGGCTCAGTTTATTAGTGATGTCTTAACCCAATCCTCAAATTAGTTTTCATTCATTCATACATGCATTGATTTTAAAATTATTTTACTGATTTATTCACTGACGTCAGAGTTAGGAATACCATATATTTGTTTTACTACGTAATATTTACCAACACCAGAGTTGGAAGTATCCGTAGTTGAATATTCATTAACACTAGAGTTAGGAATATTACAAGCAAACTACTATAGCATAAACCAACAAACTTTTAGCAATTTAAGACAAAACCAGATATGCAGCATGCCTCAGGTAAGATATATAAGGAGTGATAATATCTTTCCTTTCACGTAATCAGTCTCATACCATAGAATCTTTGTTGATTAGTTAGGGTTCCTAGTGACCATAATATTAGGTGGTAACTCCTTAAACTAGACCTTTCATCATCAAAGAACAAGATGCAAGAAATTTGTTCTTTATCATTTAATTGGAATTTTTTTTAAGGCCACTATGATGTTGGGTGCAACAGAATGACGATTGCACTAAGAAATTTTAGGACTAAACTTCACTTTTTGTCTTATTATTATTATCTTGTTTGTTGTGCATATTTATTTATTTTCCTGTCCTTATTGCTTTAGCATACATCCTTGTATATATTGTCATACATCACGTTAAAAACACACAGCTTAAAATCTAATATAGGTGGGGAAGTAACGATACCCCAAATTGAAAGTTTGAGAATTAATATGAATGGAATTATAATTTGAGAGTCGATTTCATTTAAAATCAGAAGAATTGATAAGTTTGGAAACTTAATTCAACTTTGAATTAGTTCAATTAATGAAATCAGGAGCTTAATTGAAGAATTAATAAGTTTGGGGACTTAATTGAATTTGAAATTAGTTTAATTAATGAATAGGGACCCAATTGTTAAATGTCAGAAGTTCAGGGCCAAATTGAAAAATCACCTTTTTGAATCACTGTTCATTGTCATCCATGGATGACCGATTCAGCAGGAAAATCCAGGGAAATGCGCCACGACTCTTACCTCAGTTGCCCATTATCCTCCACAATGTCATTTTCAAAGGCCACGATGTTGTGACCAACAAAAAAAACACAGGGAGGATAAAGGACTAAAAACAACACAGGGGGACAGGGAGCGAGCACAGAGAGAGAAGGAGGACGAAGAAAAAAGGAAAACCAACGAACAAACAAACAGATACAGAGAGAAGAGGGACCAGAAAAAAACAGAGAAAAAAAACAGCAAAAGCAGATAGACAGAGAGAGAGGGAGAGCATCCTGAGAGTGAGAGCAGAAGAAAGCAGGGGATAAAAAGGAAGAAAGGAGAGGACGTCGCCCGGCCATGTCGTCACCAGTGTCTTCATCTTCGGTCCTCAAGCTACAGGTCAATAACATTCTCCTTCTCGCTTTTCTTTTTTAATTACACTGGCACTGTTGCCAGCATGCGTGAGTAATTCACGCATGCTAGTCAACAGTACCCGGGCTGGTTAGTGGCTCTGATCAATGACAAGGACAAGCCCGCTGGATTTAGCCCTGCGTGTACTGTCTGGGTTAGATTTAGCCAAAAAAATAAAAATGAGGCTAGTCTGGATCTGGCTCTTAAACCTAGCTTGCCCAATTTATTTTGGGTCAAGGATATGTTTGGCAAAACATATCCTTATAACAATCACATTTATTTTATTTCTTTTTGTTTTAATAGCCGGCCAAATGAGTTTTTATGATATCAGAAAATTTCAAAAAAATTTGTAAGCTTTTCTGAATTTATTTGTAGGTTCCTTGTAGTTTTTTAGGTATTTCACTGTATAATGATTTATGAATTTTTACTGTGAAATGCAAATCTAGTATATGATATATTTTTTTCTTAAAAAAAATATGTATGCATTGATTTAAATTCATTTTATTGGTTTATTCACTGATGCTAAAATCAGAAATACCATATGTTTTTTTTTACTGCGTAATATTTACCAACATCAAAGTTGGAAGTATCTGTAGTTGAATATTTATTGATGCCAGAGTCAGGAATATCATAAGTAGACTATCATAACATAAACCAACAAACTCTTAGCAATTTAAGACAAAATCTGTTATGCAGTCTTCTTCAAACAGGATACTTAAGAGGTAATAATATCTTTCCTTTTGCGTAACCAGTCTCGTACCATAGAATCTCTGTTGACTAGTTAAGGTTCCTAGTGACCATAATACTAGGTGATGACTCCTTAAAAAAAAACATTTCCCCATCAAAGAACAAGATGATAGAAATCTGTTCTTTTCATTAAATTTTTTAAAGGCCGCCGCGATATCAGGTAGTAGACCATCATAATATAAACCAACAAACTCTTAGTAATTTAAGACAAAACCAACTATGCAGTCTGCCTCAGGTAAGATGCTTAAGGAGTGATAATATCTTTCTTTTTACGTAACTAGTCTCGTACCATAGAATCTTTGTTGATCAGTTAGGATTTCTAATAACTATAATACTAGGTGACGACTCTTTAAAAAAAACATTTCCCCATCAAAGAACAAAATACTAAAAATTTGTTCTTTTCATTGAATTTTTTAAAAGTTATTGTGATGATGAGGTGCGACAAGTTAGATATGGGTTGATTTGGATGGTTAGCATAACGGTGATTGGTCAAAGTTTGGGTTTTGTACGACTAGGAATTAGTTAGGTTGTTCAAGTTAAAGAGGTTGTTAGACTTATGGGTAGGTTAGCTGGTGTTAATTAAAATCAAAGAGATAAGTTTTTAGAGAAAGAACTAAATTTTTTTTTTCTCTTATTATTTTTTTATATTTTTTCTAGTGTGTACGAGAGAGGAGATTTTTCTTTCTCTATTTTCTTTTGATGAGAGAGTTACCTTATTTTTCTTTCTCTATTTTCTTTTGATGAGAGAGTTACCTTATTATTTTTTAAAGATAGATTTTTTGATCAAATGGTAGCCTCCTCGCCATGGATAGGAAAATGATGTATTTATAAATAATTTTTAGATAATCCCCTGTATAGGAATGCTGGGTTTGAATTTTTAGAATATCCCAATTACTTTATTTTTTCACTTTTTTTTATCTTCATTTTTAATTCTATTATTTTTTTTGTCCACTCTCACACAATTTTTCTTCTACTTTGTTTTTTACTAATACTTATTTTTTTCTCTCCCAATTATTTTATTTTTTCTCTCTTTTTTTATCTTCATTTTTAACTCTATTATTTTTTTTGTCCACTCTCACACAATATTTCTTCTACTTTTGTTTTTACTAATATTTATTTTTTTCTCTTATTTTTCTTCATCTATATTATTTCACAATTGCTCTCTACTTGCTTTAAAATAAAGAAATAAAAGAAATGCCACAAAAAAACTCAAACATTCACTAAAGCTTAAGAAATTTTAGAGTGTTTCTGAAAATATATTTTTTAGAATTTTAGATTATATTTGTGAAATTTTTAAAAACAACCGAGTAAAAATGAATTATCACAACTAATTATGCTACAATTAAGAATTTATGCAAGAGAATAAGAAAATAATTATACAAAATTAAAGAATTAAGTAATAAAAGTATTAATTTATTTAAAAATTAAAATTATTCTAAAGTCCTTGCTTTATACATAGTTGAAATTTCATAATGCTCAGACATCAGGCCTTTCAATAAGATCTAGATACTATTATGAGAATAAGAAAATAATTATACAAAATTAAAGAAATAAGTAATAAAAGTATTAAGTTATTTAAAAATTAAAATTATTCTAAAGTCCTTGCTTTATACATAGTTGAAACTTCATAATGCTCAGACATCACAAAGGCCTTTCAATAAGATCTAGACACTACTATATAGGATTTATATTAGTTTCCTAGTTGATTTGCAATTCTTTTTGATATTTTATTTTGTTTAGCCTTGTTTAATATGTTTTTATCTATTATAAATAAGGTTATTTTGCTTGATGTTAGTTTTTTTATATAGACTTTTATTTCAGAATAATTTGTTGTGTGATTGTCAGAGGATTCTCTTAATATAGTTCTTCATTAAGCTACTATAACTTATTAAAAACATAACTTAGCTTCATGAAATCTTTTATACTTGTTATTCCTATCTCTTTATAGGTGTTGGGAAGAGATCAGCCTCGATACAAGTTATTGTTTTATCAAGCTTAATCATAAGCTTTAATTTAGATTTCTTGTGAAGCGTCAATTTAATTATGGGTTTCTAGATTTTTATATCCACAGGGTTCGAATTAGTTGGTATCACAACAAGGCTTTAAAATTTAGTTATATCCCTTTATCGTTTAGTTTCCATGTTATTTCTACGTTATTATTGTCTAGAACCTAATTGTGGAAAAAAAATTAAAGAAAGAAGAAGGATAAAAAAAATGCAAGAGAAAAGAAATTAAAGTTTAGCCATAAAAATTAGGGTTTTCATCATATCTTGGATTCGACAACTCAAATCTAAAAACTCTTGATTCCTGGGATAACTTAATGACTTCTCTTGACTATCAAATTATTTAGATAAGCTTTTGGGTTATTTTTAAGAATTACAAAATTTTTCATAATGGGTAGCTTTCGTCGAAAACATTTTTTTTATATACACAAAAATTGGTCCAAAAATAATGTCTTTTCTTAGTTTAGCATATTTTAGTCTTGTTTCATTAGTTTTCTTATTCTTGTAGTTTTTTCATGTTTTTGTATAATTTATATTTCACACGAATTCATTTTGTTATTCATGATTTCATATTCGTAGTTTTGTATTAATATTTGTTTTTTTTATTGATTCTTGAGTCTATATATTAGTTTGTTTTGCTATTTGTTATTTTTAAAATTTTTTATGAATTAGTTACTTGAAGAACTAAAATTGTTTAGATTGAGTGGTGAAAGGTGAGCTTATTATAGTTAAAAGCTAAAAATTTACAGCTGATAAACAATGCAACTCAATTCATAGCCGATAATTAAATATAGAAGAACAAAATGAGGTAAAAAAAGATGAAAAACAATAGTCATGGTCAATTTGAGTTAACATGACAAAACTGTAACCTCGATAATTAGGGTTGAGCCAGCCCGATATATCTCGTCAAACTCATAGCTTAGAACATCATATTAGAATAACCCAATATAAAAAAATTACAAATATTATAAAGCCATTTTAAAACAATATATATCAACCCATGTTAATTTTTCAAACCTCTGACTCGGGTCACTAGACCCCAAGCAACCTATCTGGAAAAACATGTAGCCCAATTTTAAAAAAATAATTTCAATTAAAAAAAAGAATTATAAAAATAATGATTAAAAAAATAAGGATTAAAATTGAAACACAAAATAAATTTTATATCAAGTCGAAAGGTGAAATTAAAAAGAAAAATCAATTTAATAAAAGGACCAAAACAAAATCAAAAGAATGAGGGTCAAAATTGACATAAAAAATAAAAATAATTTTTTGATTTAAAGGTGAAATTGAAATGAAAAATTTCTTTAAGAAAAGGAAAAAATAAAAAGAATGAAGATCAAATTGGTAAAAATAATATATTATAAATTTGGATTAAAGGATGAAGTTGAAAATAAATTAAACTTTTATAAAAATGCTAAGAGAAAAATTAGAAATCAAAACAATGAGAACTAAATTGAAAAATATAATACCATAAATTTGAATTAAATAATGAAATTTAAAACCAATAAAACTTTTACAAACAGGCCAAGAAAAAAACAATAATAAGGACCAACTTGAAAAAACAATATATTTAAAATTGGAATTGATTGATGAAATTGAAAATAAAGAGTCAAAAAAATTTGAAATAAAAACAATAAAGATTGAAGTTGAAATACTAACAACAAAAAAAACCAAACTATAATTTTGAGGGGATGAAAGAGAAAATTAAAAAAAGTTGATCAGCGACAAACTAGATCACAAATGCCAACACACACCGCTCCATAGGGAAGAGAACATGATGGTGCATCCAATGACACAACAGATGGGCTTTATTGGACACCAAGAGTCATTGCACGAATAGCCCAAAGGGCAAAAGCGCCTCCCACATGCCTTCGAGTGCTCTGCACATGCATGCTATTTTTTTTGTTTTTTATGTAGTCAAATACCAAATTGCCTCTAAGCTGACTTATAATTACTAAAAAACATTATGAAATGATCAAAAAGCCATTTGACTCTAGGTTTAAAATTATTGCTTTTAAAGGTATTTTGATAGTTTCACTATGTATTTTAATTGTTTATTATTTTTTATTTTTTGTTAACTATCAAATTTCCCTTCAGCTAACATTATAATAACAAAAAAAAACCATTATAAAAATACAAAAAAGCCCCCTGACGCTAGATTGAAATTTTTTGCTTCCAATAGAATTTTAGTCGTTTCACTATACAGTCAAGAAGAGAAAAGACTTATTTATTCCCAGTCAATTTAGTAATGATAAATGGGCAATCTAAAAAGACTTTATTGCCCTTAGAGTCAGTGTTAAGGTTTTTGGATGGAGAGGCAAAAGCGTTATTACACTGTTCTAATGAATAATGTTTTCTCTAGATATTTTAGCCTTTTTTAATAACCTGAATCCAATATGAGATAATTACTCTATAAAAAAAAACACTATTAAGGTTTTCTCTATTTCTTTTCATTAAAAAAAAAAACTAAAAGGGATGGTGCTTTTATTGTGTACCACCTCACGAAATATTATTCATTGTGATAATTTATTTATTTTTGTCTTTGGTGTGTTTTTTCCCTAAATCTATTTTTCTTTACCTAATTTATTCCCTCAACATTTGGTTTGTTAGATATTGGATTTTATAATTTGTTGTGGCTTGCTTTCTATTTGTTTATCTTAGTCTCATGACATGTGTTGCGAGTTTGGCTGGTTAACTCGGTTGACTCAAGTTTTTTTTTAATCTTTTTTGTAATTAACATTTTTTTTGTTCATCTTTCAAAATTAGGTAGGTTAAGAATTAAGCTTCATGATTATTTCAGTTTTATTTCTATGAAATTATCTTAGTCTCATTACTCATGTCACGAGTATGATGAGTTAACCCGATTGACTTGATTTTTTTTTATCTTTTTTAAATTGATATTTTTTTTTTCAATTTCATCATTAAAGATTGGATTGATTAGGAATTAGGCTTCATGATTTCTTTTCATTTGCTTTCTATGAAGTTATTTCAGTCTCATGACTCGGATCACGTGTTTTGTGAGTTAACTAAGGTAAACTCAAGTCATTTTATTTTGTCCTATTTTTAGATTGATTTTTTTTCCATCTTTATCCTTTAACAATGAGTTTATTAGGAATTGAGTTTTATAATTTATTTCGATTTGTTTTATATAAGGTTATCTTAGTTTCATGACTCGAGTTGTGAGTTTGGTAGTTTAACTTGAGTTAACTTGGGTTATTTTTTTATTTACTTTTTATGAGGTTATCTCGGTCTTATAACTCGGGACATGAGCTTGATAAATTAACTCATGTTGTTTTTTTAATTATTATTTTTTCGATTTTATTCTTCAACACTAAGTTGATTGGGAATTGAGTTTCATAATTTGTTTTGATTTGCTTTACATTAGGTTATCATGGTCTCATGATCCACATCATGAATTTGGCAAGTTAATCCAAGTTGATCTAATATGTTTTCGTTTCAATATTTTTATAAAAAAGATGTTGTCTTGAATTTTTATAAGTCAAACTATGTTTTTACTGGAAGTCAGAGTTGCTTTTGGACCCATCAAGTAGATTAGGTCACATTGAGTCAATTTTCACACAATTTATTTATTTTTCTATTAGAAAAACGTTAGCAATACCTAAATGTTTTTTATGTTAAAAAAACTTGATCCAACCCGCAATATAGTGTAGATCAACAATATAGTCTTTTACGAGTTCTTTTGAAAGACAAAGCAATAAAGATACCTCCTATTTTCTCAACTACTAAGATAGATTATACAACACCTCCATTTTCATTCATGAAAGTCATGTATTCTTATTAAAAAAAAAAAAGTAGTCTTTATAAACCTCGTCTCAAAAGTAGTCCTTACAATTTTGAATCTATTAATATCCTTGTTTTTTTTTTTTATCAATTTCGAGTGTATTTGTTTACGTGGCAACGCTGCATGTTTTTTTAAAAAATTGAATTGTTTTTTGTTTGTTTTATATTAATTTTTTTTGTGTTTTTAGATTATTTTAACATGCTAATGTTAAAAATAAATTTTTTAAAAAATATTATTTAATGTATTTTCAAGTGAAAAGTACTTTAAAAAGCAATCACTATAGCAATGGCAAACACTACCTTCATATTGGTTGTTATTTTATATATATTAGGAATGAGGCATTTTTTTTCAAACTACATAAACTAATCAATTGATTATGATAATTTATAGGAACAAGTTTAATCAAGTTTTCAAGTGCGCAAAAGTGAAGGCCAGAGTGGGGGATAAATTACTAGAACATTGAACATGGAATGATCATAAAAGTTTTGTGTTGTGTGCTAGGATATTTTTTAAAATTACATTTTTTTGTTGGAAATGTATTTAAATAAAATATTTTAATTTTTTTTATATTTTTAATTTTAGTATATTAAATCATTGAAAAACTACAAAAAACACAGTTAAAAATTCACTCTCAGACCGGCATCAAGCCAGTAATTAGAAATTAGGCTTCATGATTTATTTCAGTTTACTTTCTATGAGGTTATCTCAATCTCATGACTCATGTCGCGGGTTTGAGAGGTTAACTCGGTTAACTCAAGTTTTTTTTTAATATTTTTTATATTGATATTTTTTTTTAGTAATTCCATCGTTCAATATGATTAGGAATTAGATTTCATGATATGTTTGTTTTTATTTTTTATGAGGTTATTCTAGTTTCATGACTCGAGTCACCAATTTTTTGGGTTAACCCTAGTAGAATCAAGTAGTTTTATTGTGTCTTATTTTTAGATTGAATTTTTTCCATCTTCATCCTTTAATAATGGGTTTATTGGGAATTGAGTTTCATAATTTTTTTATTTGATTTCTATAAAGTTATCCTAATTTCATGACTCGGATTTTGAGTTTGGCAGGTTAACCTGAGTTGACTCAAGTCTTTGTTTTTTGTTTACTTTTAATAAGATTATCTCGGTCTTGTGACTCGGGTCACAAATTTGATAAGTTAACTAATGTTATTGTTTTTTTCAATTTCGTTCTTCAAAATTAGGTTTATTGGGTATTGAGTTTTATAATTTATTTTGATTTGTTTTATGTTGGGTTATCATGATCTCATGATTTAGGTCATGAATTTGGCAAGTTAACTCGCACTGATCCAATATGTTGTCGTTTCAATATTTTCTTGAAAAAAAATATCTTGAATTTTTGTGAGTCAAACTATATTCTTTTTTTTTTAGTTTAACGTGGGTGTCCGGGCCAGCTTGCGCGCACCTCGACTAATCCCATGGGCCCTAAAGTTAACGACCATGTAAGCCTCCAGTGGCCATCATATGAGCAACCACAGTGCTCGAACCTGAGACCACAGAGGGAGCAAACCTCTTGATCCCAAGCTTTTACCACTGGGGCACCACCTAGATGGTTGAGTCAAACTATATTCTTACTAGTAGTTCAAGTTGCTTTTGGACTCATTAAGTAGATCAGGTCACATTGAATCAATCTTCACACAATTTAATTTTATTTCTATTAGAAAAGCATTAACAATACCTAAATGTTTCTTTTTTTTGTTAAAAAAAACTTGATCAAACCCACAACGTAGCATATATCAACGATATAGTCTTTTACTAGTTCTTTTGGAAAACATAACAATAAAGATACTTATTCTTTAGCAAAGTTAGACAGATTTGTTGATAGAACAAATGCCTCTTATTTTCTGGCCCTGTTTGTTTGCAGGAAAATAGTTTTCTTTTGGAAAGTGGTTTCCTTGGAAAGTGAATTCCGGGAAAGTAAATTATTTTTCGATGTTTGGTAGTGTCATGGAAAATAAGTTGAAAAACACTTTCCAATATTTGGTTATGTTATGAAAAATGAGCTGGAAAATAGCTTATTAATGTTTTCTTTTTATTTATTTTTCAAGTTTATTAAAATAATAAGAAACAAATCTTACAAATTAAAAAGTTGACTGAGAATAGAATTGAAAAAAAATCTAATTTCATAAATTATCTCAAATAAAATAAATAATAATCAAAATAATAGAGATCAAATCTAACAGATAAAAAAATTGAAAGATGATGAAATTAAAATAATAATAATTATAATTTCATAAATTATTTTAAATAAAATAAGTAACAATCAAAAGAATGAGGATCAAATTTGATAGATAAAAAAAATTTCAATTTAAAAAATGATAAGAGAAAAGTAAATAACAATCATAAAAATAAGGACCAAAGTTAATATAAAAATCAAATTAAATCAAATTTTAAGGTATGAATTTGAAAGAAAAAAGATTCAAACAAAATATATAGCAATAAAAAATTTGAGGACCAAATTTAACATAATTAGCAAATAATATGATATTTTTAAATTTTTCACAACTTCTGGAAAGTGTTTTCCGTCTAAAATAAAAGGAAAACACTTTCCTAAAAATCAAGTCAAACTTTTCTTTGACAGAAAAGTATTTTTCGTTGACCGGAAAGTGTTTTTCGTTGACCAACTTTTCTAATGGCAAAAAAATACAGGAAAGTTTGGAAAATGGTTTCCCGAAAATCACTTTTCGGGAAACAAACTCACCCTTAACTACTAAGATAGCTATTACAAAACCTTCATTCTGAATAATAAAACTTATGTATTCTTATAAAAAAAAATAGTCCTCACAGTTTTGAATCTATTAATAAATTTTTTTTATCAATTTCAAGTGTGTTTGGTTACGTGGCCACACTACACTTTTTATAAAAAATTGAATTTTTTTGTTTTGTTTTATATTAATATTTTTTGTATATTTTAGATTGTTTTAATATATTAATGTTAAAAATAATTTTAAAAAATATAAAAATAATATTTTAATATATTTACAAATAAAAAATATTTTAAAAAATAATCAATATATATATATATAGTAATAGCAAAACATATATATAACCTTCATATTCGTTGTTATTTTATATATATGTTTTGCTATTACTATATATATATATATATATATAGTGATAATTTCTCGAAGTTCCTCCTTTGTAAGCGCTTGCGAGTGAAATGGAAGCGAACATGACATCCTTGCAAGAATGTGGCTTTTCTTCTCCTTCATTCAATTGGTTAATCTCTTTTCGTTGGCGATAAAAACTGCTGTTGACAACACCTGTACAGAGAGTAACAGATACAAGTCAACAAGTCTTCCTGTGACTTTTTCCAAATATAACTTGGCGTTTTAACGTGAGCAAGAAAGCTAGGCCTCTTGTTCGTCTGCACTTTTGTGACTTTTTCAGTGATTCACCAGGTACTGTGAAATTTAATCTCAATATATCTACCAATTTCAGTAGTGTGATCGATCCTAATTCTGACGGGGTTAGTGAAATGGCATCTCCATTTTTCTACGATTTTGTGGTTCCTTCTGATGATTCCGGATATATGAGTTTTATTGGGACAAGTTTTAAATTAAGTCTTCAAGATATGTTCGCAAAAGAGAAGGCTGAAGTGGGGGATAGATTAGCCTCACGTTGGAAACCAAGAACAGGGACTATCATAGAATCTCTCTGTGTTGGAATCACTCCAAGAAAAACTCAACTCAGAGTCATAGGATGGCCAAAAATAATTGCCTTCCATATTATTTGCATCCTCCTTTAAATACTAATACACTTTCCGGTTCCAACTAGGAAAATAATAAACTAGGAAAACAATAACAGAATAGGTTTCCAATTCCAACTAGGAAAGTAATAAACTAGAAAAAAAAGTAATAACAGAAAAGAACAAAATTGCAGCAGCTCCCATGTTGATGTAAGCTTTGATCACGAAACTAGAGGAGGTCCTGTTCCCTGATTTGCATCAACTGCCAGTCCCTTTGAAGAACTTGACTTTGGCAAGTTTTGACTGGTGTATGCCGTAAATAGGTGTGGGTGTAAACGCTTGATCTTTGAGGCTTGCAACCAGACAGAGTCCGAACCTGGATGATTTTTTCATTGCACTAAAAACTTATAATAACCTCCTCGACGAGTGGTAACAAATTGGTGGTCAAGAATGGCAACAATCTCATCTCGTGGTGCTGTAAGTTCTGGAACTCGTGGTACTGGTATTATGGCCGGAACTGGTAGTGCAGTAATGTCTTCGACATCGCCTTTAAACTTCGTAAGATCTTTAATGTTAAAAATGGGACTAATACCAAAGTCAGATGGTAAATCAATGACGTAGGCATTAGCACCCATTTTCTTGGTGACTTGGAAAGGGCCTGCTCTACATGCATGAAGCTTAGTAAAACTCCCTGGAGGAAAACGCTTTGGACGCAAACAAACTAGAACCATATCACATGTATTAAATTTTCGATCCTTGCGTTTTGCATTTGCCACAACTGCATAAGAACTTGTATGGGTGGTTAAGCATCATTTGCATTCCTCGTGAACATCTCGCATATAGCTGGAGAAATCCAGCGCTGCTTCGCTTGGCCTGGGTGGTGATGGCAATGAAATAATATCAAGTGGAGCGTTGGGTCGAAGCCATAAACCACTTCAAATAGGGTGCAACCGGTCGAACGGTTAACAGAGTTGTTAAAGGCAAATTCAGCGTGCGGTAGCACCATATCCCAGCTAGTCACATGATTCGTGACTAGGCAGCGTAATAAATTTCCCAAACTTTTGTTGGTCACCTCAGTCTGTCCGTCCGTTTGGGGGTCGAAGGCACTAGAGAACATCAATTTTGTTCCTTGTTTTGCCCACAGTGTCTTCCAAAAATAACTTACAAACTTGACATCTCTGTCAGATATGATCGAAACTGGGATACCATGCAGACGACCGACCTCTTACAGAAATAAGGTAGCAACTTTTGATGCATCGTAAGTTTTGTGGCATGGGAGAAAATGGGCCATTTTGGAAAAACAGTTGACTACCATCATAATCGAATCATGTTGTCGTAAAGTTCTTGCAATCCAAGGACAAAATCCATGCTAAGATGTTGCCATGGTCTGTCTGGGATGGGAAGTGGCGTATAGAGTCTTGCGGGTTGCTTAGTGCCTTTATTTAATTGGCAAACTCGACACCGATCAACCACGGTATGCACGCCCCTCTGCATTCGAGGCCAGTAGAATCGATCAACAACAATATCAAAAGTTTTATCATGACCAAAGTGGCCAGCTAAACCCTCACCATGGAGCTCTGTTATCAGAAATTCCCGAAAGGAGCCACGTGGAACGCATTGCCATGATTTGTAGAAAAGGAATCCTTCGTGCGATACATACTCCTTCTCAGCTGTGTGCCCCTGATTGGAGATATTATTCCATACACTACCAAAGTCCTCGTCGTTGGTATATTCTGTTTTTATATTGTTGAAACCTGCAACATGAGCTAAAAACATATGCAACAAGTGTGGTCTCCTGCCTAAGGCGTCAGCCACCTTATTTTCCGTCCCTGACTTATGTCTAATAACAAATTCAAACTGCTGTAGATAGTCCATCCAACGAGCATGTCGTGCATTAATTTTGTTTTGGGAATTTAAGTGTTTCAGGGAGTCATGGTATGTAAAGAGAATAAACTCTCTGTGGATATAAGGGCGTCAATGCTTGAGTGTTTGAATTAAAGCATAGAATTCCATGTCATATGTCGAGTATCGCCGGCGAGTGTCATTAAGTTTCTCACTATAAAAAGCAATGGGATGGCCTTCCTGACTTAGCACCCCCCCGATTCTCACATGTGATGCGTCACAAGCTACTTCAAAAATTTTGGAGAAACCTGGTAACTTGAGCACTGGTGCTTGCCCCATCTTTGTTTTTAATTTCTGTGAATGCTTTGGCAGCTGCCGTACTCCATTCAAATTTCTTTTCTTTCAGGCACTCGGTGATTGGGGCCATGATTGTGCTGAAATTGGGAATAAATCGTCGATAAAATGTGGCCAAACCGTGAAAGCTCCTGACTTCGAATAGATTTTGGGGGGTTGGCCATTGCTGTACAGCTTGCACCTTTACAGGGTCAGCCTCGACACCTTGATTAGAGATTATAAAACCCAGAAACTTGGTACTTTTCCTCATAAACGAACACTTGTCTTTATTAATATAGAGCTGTTCAACTCTTAGGACTTTCAGAACCTGTTCGACATGGCTTAAATGCTCTTGCACACTTCGGCTAAAAATTAAGATGTCATCAAAATTAACAACAACAAATTTTCCCAAAAATGGTTTGAGAACTTGCGTCATTACGCGCATGAAGGTGCTTGGTGCGTTGGTTAGTCCGAATGGCATGACTAGCCACTCAAATAGACCATCTTTCATCTTGAATGCTGTTTTCTACTCGTCACCCACCCGAATACGAATCTGGTGATAACCACTTCGGAGGTCGATCTTAGTGAAAATAGAGAAGCCACATAGTAAATCCAACATATCATCAAGACGAGGAATGGGAAACTGGTATTTCATGGTTATCTTATTAATTGCTCGACTATCGACGCACATCCTCCAGCTACCGTCCTTCTTTGGTGTAAGTAAAACCGGGACAGTGCAAGAACTGAGACTCTCTCGAATAAAACACTTGTCCAGTAATTGTTGAATTTGACGACTGAGCTCTTCATTCTCCGTTGGGCTCATGCGTTAGTGTGGTAAATTAGGTAGGGTTGATCCCGGAATCAGATCAATGGCATGTTGTACCTCCCTTATTGGAGGTAGTTGATTTGGAACCTCATCAGGCATGATATCCTGAAATTCTTTCAGCATTGTCGAGAACTCTGTTGGAATAATGCCGTCCTCCTGCTTCACCTCACGGCTCACTACTAATAGCACCATGTCTGCCACTTGTACAATTCGAGAGAATTGTCGCATCATTAAAACTGGGACAACCTCCTTTTTTGTATCAAATTATGAAATCTGTAGGGGATCCAAAACAAATTTCTTACCTTGGAAATTAAAAGAATAAGTATTAGCATACCCATCATAGAGAACTCTCTGGTCATAGAGCCACAGATGTCCCAGTAGCATATAGCACACAGTCATAGGAATTACATCACACCAGGCTTCGTCAACATATTTTTTTCCCAATGAAAATTTAACCAAGCAACGCTGCTTCACTAGGACTGAATTGACCTCATTAACCCAGCTAATCCGGTAAGGGGTGGGATGTTTCTCAGTCTTCATCCCCAAACGTTCAATGGCTACTTCGAAGATCACGTTCATGTCGTTGCCATTGTCAATAATGAAATTTAAAGGCCGACCATTATGCTTCATGCGAGTGTGAAAAATATTGGTGCGCAACCATTCAGGATTAGCCTGAAGCTCCTTCCTGGTTCCTGTCAATATCCGATGGATAACGCAGCTTGGTAATTTTAATGCACTCAAGTGTTCTTCGTCACTATGTCTACTCCTATCAATCTCTTCCTCCTCCGTGTCTTCAATAATGTCCTCTACTAACAATTCTTTTTCACAGATAAATGCTAACTTTTTATCCCTTGTACGACACATAACAACATAGTGTCCGAAGCCTTTACACTTATAACATTGTGGTCCTTCGTTAGAGGCTTTGGCTTTTCCTTTATAATCTCCACTAACCCCACTTCTAGTTTGATCCCTTAGTGATGGGAGCCTTTAGGTTGAAGATGCTGGGACAGGTTCTGATTTTGAATCCCACGACGTCACTTTTCTCCCAACAGAAGGCCCTAGTTGTTTCTCAATACGGAGTGCCAATTGATACACCTCTTCCACGTTGATTAAGTGTGCAGTCCACATTTCTTTACGCAAGTCGTTGTGTAACCCAGTACGGTATCAGGCTAAAGTTTGCTGCTCAGTTTCCACAACCTTACTACGTATAGTCAATTCGTGGAAGTGATCTATAAATTGATCAACACTTAATGAACCTTGTCTGAGTTGCAACATCTCTTCGAACATCATTTGCTCATAGTCAATGGGCAAATATTTTTCTTTTAGTCTATCTTCATCTCTTCCCAATTAGAAATTGCTAGTCATCTTGTTCGGCGCAATTGTTCTTCCACACTCCCCCACCATGCTCGTGCATGGCCCCTTAATTTCATTCAAACATAACAAACCTTCCTATCCTCTGAAACAACAAACCAATCGAAGTAATCCTCGATAGCTGTTAACCAGTCTTCAAAAGCATTGGGTTCTAGTTTTCCAAAAAAATCTAGAACATCAACCTTCATTCTTTTGGTCAATTCATCAAGAGGTTGATAACCTGCACCATGATTCGTATGTCCTCTATGCATGTTTCGCCTATAACGCCGAACTCGAGGTTCATGATCCTCAAACTTCTGATTTCCTTCTTCTTCCTCATAAACATCTCCATCACTATTGCCCAACCTCTCTTTATAAACTGCTTTGCGCCCTCGCCGATTAAAGGGACCATACTCCTCTCGAATACAACGCTCCTCCATGACATCTAGTCGATGAATAAGTTGCTCCATTACTGTGGCGATCTGATCAACCTGGTATTGCAGCTGAGGTTGATCTGTGTCTTGGGTGTTTGGGTTTTGATGGCTTGAGTTTGGGTTGTTTGTGCTATTCGGGTGTTGGCTGTTTGGGTTTGAGTTGTTTGGGTTATGGTTGGGTGGATTTGGGTTGTTCGGGTTTTGGTTGGTTGCCATGGCGTACGAAGTACCACTGCGGGTTATAGGCATGGACGTAAAACACCGCAATGAATGGAACCGGGTAACCACACTGAAGCTCTGATACCAAATTGGTGACAACGATATCTTGGAGCAGCCTTACGCTGGAAACCAAGATCAGGGACTATCACAAAATGTCTCTGTGTTGGAATCACTCCAAGGAAAACTCAACTCAGAGTTGTAGGATGGCCAAAAATAATTGCCTTCCATATTATTTGCATCTTCTTTTAAATACTAATACAGTTTCCGGTTCCAACTAGGAAAATAATAAATTAGGAAAACAATAACAAAATAGGTTTCCAAATCCAATTAGGAAAGTAATAAACTAGATAAAAAAAAGTAATAACATAAAAGAACAAAATTGCAGCAGCTCCCACGTTGATGTAAGCTTTGATCACGAAACTATAGGAGGTCCTGTTCCCTGATTTGCATCATTACTGGAACATTGAACACAACTAATCAGGTTGTGTGTGTGTGTGTGTGTGTGTATATATATATATAATTAAAACTTAAATTACATAAGATATGCAATTTACAATAAACAACCAATTATCTTTAAAAAAATACAATATTAAAAAATACAATACCATTTTTGGTATATTGATGTTCCCTCTCAAGCAGCATTTCATTAGCGAGATTATTGAAATCTAAGGATTCCAGCCTATATTCTAACGATAGTCGCATCGATATCCATTCCTTAGGTAGAGAATTAGAACGATTAGCATTTAATGTTCCATGTAGAATTCGTAAACACTACTCATTGTTAGTCTACTCATTTAATGATATATATAATCAATATGCTCTTGAATTTTATGAACATAATCAAAGGCATAACTCAATAAATGATCAATATATTATTGTCTATCCACTACAATAAAATATTTAAAAAGCACATAAATATTATACTTAATATTTAATTAAGGCATGTATCATCAGATATGTTAAAAACAATCACACGGAAATTAAAGAATTTATTTTAATAATGAATAAATTAACACCACAATTAAACAATTTATATTAACAATAAATTAATATTAATTGCCTTATTATTATTATTTTAACTGCCAAAGGGCAGTTACACATCTTTTAAAGATGAGTTCTTTCAGGGTTTTTTTTTTCAAGTGCCAAATGGCAATTTTCATTACTAATTCACATGATTAATTGGTAATTGTTCTTTTTTTTTGTTACATAATAATTATACAACTACCATACAAAAAGCCTTTTCTAATTAATAATAGAAAAAATAAAATCATAACTCAGTTACTTCATAAAATTTTGTAAATTCAAGGCTCAATGAAAGAATTCTTTTAACATGAATTTACATCTAACATTTATATAATAACAGATGTACTGAATAAAAAAAATATTAAAATCATGGCTCTGATACCAATATAGATTACTTCAGTGTCATTTTAATTACTAGAATTAAAGTAATATTCCATAGTAAGAACGTTTTTATAAATCTTGTCAAAATAATGCAGAGAATCCAAGATGAGAGAAGAGAAATAGAGAATGATTATTCAACAAATGAAAAACTTGTTTTTTCATAGAGAAAGCATTTACTTCCTTTAATAACTCCTATAATAACTTGGATTATGCCCATCTATCATGGACATATCATGCCTAACCCAATAACTAATATATATATATATATATATATATATATATATATATATATATATATATTATAGGAATGAGGCTTTTATTTTTCATTAACTAATCAACTGATTATGATAATTTATTGGGACAAGTTTAATGATATGTTTTTATTTGTTTTTTTATGATGTTATTCTAATTGCATGACTCGGGTCATCTATTTTGTGGGTTAACCCTAATAGAATGAGGTTGTTTTATCGTATTCTATTTTTAAATTAAGTTTTTTCTATCTTCATTCTTTAATCAAGTTGTTTTGAATTCATTAAGTAGATCATGTTATATTGAGTTAATCTTCACACAATTTAATTCTTTTTAATTAGAAAAATATTAGCAATAAATATTTCTTTTATCAGGACAAGTTTTAATTATAAGTCTTCAAGATATGTTGGCAAAAGAAAAGGCTGAAGTGGGGGATAGATTACTAGAATATTGAACAACAAATGACCATGATTTTGTTAAATATATATGTTCTAGGTGTGTAAAGTATTTTTTTATTAGTAAAAAATATATTAAAATAATATCTTTTAAATATTTTATATTTTTAATTTTAACATATCAAGATAATTAAAAAATATTAAAATAAAAATATTAATTTAATATTTTTATAAAATAAACATACTTTTAAAACATGTCCAAACAAAATTAGAAAATTAGTCCCAAACCGTAAGAAGCAAGGAATGAGAACAGTCAACCAGAACGGTCAATTATTGTTTCTTCATTTATTTATTAGTTTGTCTTTCAAAGATTCTATAACGACAGGGACAAATTAATTGATCAAGCATAGTTAGAAAGACACTCGCAAACTGGGTCAAGCAAGGAATGAGAACAGTCAATGAGATTCTATACTTTTTGGTTGTGATAATGCCTTTGTGCTTGCAAGTGAAATAGAAGCACTTGCAAGTAGTTGTATTTCGCCAAAATCTAAGAATGTGACTTTTCTTCTCCTTCATTCAATTGGTTAATCTCTTTTCGTTGGCGATAAAAACTGCTCTCGACAGAGAGTAACAGATACAAGTCAACAAGTCTTCCTCTGAAATTTCAAACTTGCCAGTACTCCCTCATATCCTCCGCTCCTGACAGCCTTTCCTCCATTCAGAGAAAAAGCATCCAATATCCTCATCCAATTTCTATGGAGTTCTCTCTTCATCCACTCTTTCTTCTTCTTCTTCTTCTTTCTCTTCTTTCATCCTCAGTATCTTACAATCCTCCGGTTAAGTACTTCATGAACTGCGGATCAGACACCGATGTCGATGATCTTGATGGTTACCCGCGGACTTTTGTTGGTGATGAGAATTCTAACTCTTCCTTCTCTGTAGGAAAAAGCAAATCTATCCAAAATGAAAACCCTTTACCCGGCATATCACTCCTATATCATACAGCCAGAATCTATACGAAATTAACCCCGTATATGCTTGATATCACTCAAAATGGTTCCTACCTTGTCCGCCTTCATTTCTTTCCATTCAGCTTCAAAGGGACTCATCTTGCTGATGCTTTGTTCAATGTGTCTACTTCAAATTTTTCACTTTTAACAGATTTTAGAGTCCCGAACAGTACTACTGAGTTCCCAGTGATCAAGGAGTTCTTTCTCACGATTGCTGCAGGAAATTTCAAAATCTACTTTAAACCAGCTGAAGAAACATCTTATGCTTTCGTGAATGCCATAGAAGCCTTTCTTCTCCCACCAAATTTCTTCTTGGATAATTCAACAACTCCTCCTTTACGGACCGAAGATGGACTTCTTAGGACACTTTATAGGATCAATGTTGGAGGTCCAGAAGTTAACGATAACCTGTGGAGGAATTGGGTACCAGATGATGATTATCTAACTTTTGGGGGTTCGGGTGCAAACCGTCCGTTTAGTGGTGAACTTCATGAGGCCAGTCAAGGGTTGCTTGTCCATGAAATTGCCCCTGATTCTGTGTACAAAACTTGCAAAGAAGCGAGTGTAGATAATAACGGGGCATCCAATTTTCCAAATATAACTTGGCGTTTTAACGTGAGCAAGAAAGCTAGGCATCTTGTTCGTCTGCACTTTTGTGACTTTATCAGTGATTCACCAGGTACTGTCAAATTTGATCTCTATATATCTACCAATTTCAGTCATGAGATCGATCCTAATTATAAAGGGGCTAGTGATATGGCATCTCCATTTTTCTACGATTTTGTGGTTCCTTCTGATGATTCCGGATATATGAGTTTTAGTATAGCCCCAAGAATTAATTCTACTAAGAAAGTTGCTTTTCTGAATGGACTGGAGATCATGGAGTTTGTGGGGAACACGACAATTGTAGTGCCTGTTGAACATGAGCCAAAAAAGCATCTAGCTCGCACAATTGGTTCAGCTGGAGGTGGGACTCTAGCCTTGGTTTTGATTTTATTATTCTCATTATGTTTGAGATTAAAGCGACCAAAGCCCGTAAAAGCTGAGTTTCTTTATGGAAAAGGGAGGTCTCCCAGTTGGATAACTGAAAGAACTGAAAATGCCTCCAACGTTACTAATTTAAACCTCAAACTGAAGATGTCTTTAGCTGAAATACTGGCTGCGACTCATAATTTCAATCCAAAGTTGTTGATTGGTGAGGGTGGGTTTGGCAAAGTTTATAAAGGAACTCTTGAGAGTGGTATGAAGGTGGCTGTGAAACGAAGCGATTCAAGTCATGGCCAGGGTCTTCCAGAGTTCCGAACTGAGGTCATGGTCCTTTCAAAGATTCAACATCGGCATCTTGTTTCCTTGGTTGGCTACTGCGATGAAGGATCGGAGATGATATTGGTTTTTGAATTCTTGGAAAAGGGGACTTTGAGAGACCACTTATACAGCACGAAGGAGTGCTCAAAGAATCCATCTGCAAAAACTGAATTGAATTGGAAACAAAGGCTTGAAATCTGTATTGGCTCAGCAAAAGGTCTCCATTACCTCCATACTGGTCCAGATGGAGGAATCTTTCACCGTGATGTTAAGTCTACAAACATCTTACTTGATGAACATTACGTGGCCAAAGTAGCTGATTTCGGTCTTTCTCAACAAGGAATGCCTGATCCGGACCATATAAGCATGGGTTTTAAAGGTACTTTTGGTTATCTTGACCCTGAATATCTCAGAACTTTTCAGTTAACCAATAAATCAGATGTGTATTCTTTTGGTGTGGTTCTTCTTGAAGTGCTTTGTGCTCGACTCCCTGTTGTAGACTCACAGCAGAAGGAAGAAATAAACTTAGCTGAATGGGGGATGTTTTGGCAAAAGGAAGGGCAGCTTGAAAAGATTATCGATCCTCTACTGGCAGGTCACATCAACCCTAATTCGCTAAGAAAATTTGGTGAAATAGCTGAGAAGTGTTTGAAGCCACAAGGAGCAGACAGGCCTAATATGATTGATGTGTGCTGGGATTTAGAATACGCAATGCAGCTTCAACAGACTGCAGTGCATAGAGAGGCACATGAGGACACCACCACAACAGGTGTTTCATCAGATTCAGCACTCCCACTTATGCAGAACATGGGTTCTAATATGTTCCCAGTTGATGATTTCTCAGATACAACAGATACTGTAATGTATCCCAATTAAGAATTAACGATTCCAGATGATCCCCTCGGGTCAGGAATGAGCTCTCAGTGCCTCCTATTATTATATCAAATTTCTCCAGCAACGAATGGACTTTGAAGTCATTTGAGTATATGCTCTAGTTAATTCATGTTGTCAGATGAGAAGTTCTAAATAACAGCAAGTACGTTCACAATCTTTGTCGATCACACCAAATGCCTCAGTAATTCTCTGGGTTGGAAGTGCCTGTTCAACAAAGAGTGATTGAGGTGGATAGCTTGACAGATTTTAGATGCTAATGTTCATCCCTTGGATGCATATCTGTAAAATATAAATAATAATAAAGTTTGATTGGATGCTTAATGTACTGAAATTCATGTAGATTTGTTCGAATCATGGGCTCAATTTTAGATATTAAATGTGAGGCCAAGCAAATTAAGATGACCTGCTCAAAACTTGATAGGCCACCACTCTTATTTAAACAATGCATCCTAAGAAATACCTTTTTCTTTCAAGAACAAGTATCAGAAAGGATGCATTATTTTCAAGAAACCAGTTGACTCGGTTAACATGACCTTTAGAAATTTTAGTTGACCCGACTACCCTAATCTCCAAGAAGTTGAGTTGATCCAATTGACACGATCTTTAAATTGGTCTAACTAACTAACTCACTACATGTAAACCACCATTTGAGCTCATGGTGTCTCTCAGATGAACAAATTTGAATCTAATGTTTGTACACCTAGATAGAATTAGCCGACCCTTATTTCTTTACCTACCCTTTATGTTGTTAGTACTTAGCACTAAATGCTAATGGGATTATGGGACCCTTCTTACCATAGTTAGGTCTATAGAACAATATTAAGGCATGTCAATACTAGAATATGACCCATTTAACACCATATTGTTTTTAATAAACAATGTAACCATCAATTAATAGGGTTAATTAACTCAAATAATTGCCTTTGAACCAGGTCAAATAGTGTTTTTCTATATATACCCCATTCATCATGTAGATTGGTGTGTTTCATGGGTTTAAAAGGACACATGAAACACTAGGTAAAATTTAATTTTTTCATTCCTTGCATAAATAAATATTCTCATTCTCTAAGCACTTGTGTTTATCATCTTCTTCAATATACTTTGTTACATACAAAACACAACCTTCAAAGTTATATCCATCATACAACCGAACAAACCTAAGAATCAAAAGGTCCGCAAAGCTCTATTTAGAACATGTTTTATAGGTGTCATGACCAATGCAATGTTTTTTCTTCAACTTCTTAACCTAGTTATTTTTTGTTAAAAAGGCCTAAATCCAATGCAATTTTCCTTAAACTTCATTATAATTAAGTTTATACAAATAGTAAACTCATCTAGTATATAGTATATTATAGGTAGTCCAATATTGTCTTGAATATGATAAACATTTCCTTGTTTGGTATAAACTAAACCTTTTTTATTTAAATTTTCTCAATATGCTGAAGCATTAGCATTTTGTAATGTAAATTGTAGCCCAACCAAATATGTTAGCATGTTATGTTACTTGTTATTTTGTAGTAAAGACAAATCCCTATTATGAAATAATAAGCTTTCTAGTTTTTATTTTGTGACTTGTTTATAATTACTTGAGTATATAACAATTATTGCTACTTATGTTTTACAAATATTCTTCCAATATTAATAAGAAGGCATAGCAATTCATAACTTGAAACTCATTTGTCAAGCTCATCTACCTTAATCACTCTTTGTTGAATGTTGTAATACCAATCATTATTCTAAATTTAGAGAACAATGTAGTACCTATTAGATCAATAAAGAGTGGTTGATATATGAGTTTCTAGATGTTAATAAACATGCCTTCTTATTAATATTGAATGTATATTTGTAAAACATAAGAAATAATAAAGCTTGACTAGATGCTCAATGTACTAAAATTCATGGTAGATTTGTCTAAATTAGCTAGGTAATGGATATCGCAAATCTTAGGTCTAATCAATGCCTTAAAATGTTATGAAACAAAGACTTTATCTTGTATCCATGCCGATCCCAAGTGTAGACATAAGTCACATCATTTCATCTCCCCAAAAACAATTATGACAACCACATGAGGGAAATCCTAAAAGATTTATAGCTTTTAAGTTTTGAAACTAACAAATGAGAAGATGTTACGTGTCGAGAGATTATAGGCCACTGTTAATGGAGAGCATACATATATAATGTTTGCAACTTCTCTCATTCTATCACTTTCATAAAATCAAAACAATTACACCTTTTCTATGTTAGTCTTAACAATTTTAGGCAAGTGTTCATCATTTTAGGACTTGTAAACCAACCATTAAATTACCATAAAAATAGTCTTGTTTCTTTTCTACTCACTACAGAGGAATTTCAGTGTGATTTTGAGTTATAGAGCTAACATTTAAAGGAACTCTAGTTGCGTTTTGCTGAAATTTGGTGAGAAAACTCTATTTAAGTAACATTTTTCCAATATCTTAAGAGTTTTTTAAGTCATGATAGATATTTCTAGGGTAACAAATGAATCCAGGGCTACCTTGTATGGGGAGGCCCTAAGAAACTTTGGATCTGAAAGCACTTTGAGATGATCGCTCTATAAAATAACAAATTTCCAGACCCACTTTGAGCTAATATCCCTTTAAATGAATAAATTTTAAGAAATTCACTTCAAGATGATCACCCTATAAAAAGTCAAATTTCAAAATCACATTGAGCATATCTCTCTTCAAAATGAATAAGTTTTCAAAAAATCACTTTGAGAAAGTTACTCTATAAAAATATCATTTTTCATGAGGTAGGTAGCCTCTCAATCTGATCAATTTTTTTTAAAATTTACGAGGTAGATCACCTCATCATTTGATCATTTCAGAAAAATAAGGCCAACCTCTCAATTTAACTATTTCAGAAAAATAAGGTTAGTCACCTCTAAGTTTACCCAAAATTCAAAATTCTCTAGTGGATATGCCTCTCAAGTTTGATGGTTTTTAAAGTTTTTTTGTAAACACTATATTTTCTTGACAAGCTTACTACACAAAGTATATGAATATTACTTTTCATAGGGCTTTGTATGGTAAACATTGTAAAAATAAAGTAGCTGTCGTAACACAAATTTTAACCCCTTCTTTTCAAAACCTTTTTCAAAAATCCAAAAACAAAAGTAAAAATTCTTTAAAAAAAAAAGTGTTTTCAAGGCATTTGCACTCATTTAGTAGTTTTCAACGTCTTTTTAAAAAATTCAAAAAAACACTTAAAAAAAAGCAAAAAAAAAAAAGGCTTTTGAAGCATTTCTGCCATTAATGCGTGCATTTCAAAATTCTTGATTAGTTTTCTTATCAAATTAACATTAAAATTGTTTTGAAAAAAAAAACATAAAAAATAAAAATTGGAAGCAAGACAGATAAATGGATTAAAATGCAAAATAAAAATAAAAATAAGGGATCAATGTAAAATGGAGTTACTTTGGGACCAAACAATTGAAAATAAAATTACATAATTTATGAGCTATAAATAGTTGAGGAGTTTTGAGAGAATGGAGAAAAAACCCTAGTCACCCATATCACAAAACAACCCATAAAAAACTCTAGCCTTGTCTCTTTCACTTCCCCTTTTACCACCAAAAACCCTAGCCACCCATATCACAAACCAATCTATAAAAAAACTCTAGCCTTATCTCTTTTACTTTCTTTTTCACCACCACAAACCCTAGCCACCAATGAAAAAATTTGAGAGGAAGCGAGATAGAAAAGAGAAAGTATGCTGGAAAAAAAAAGAGAAACTATTCATTTTTTTTTCTCCTTGCCTTTCATAAAATGAAAAACCCTAAACTGTCTCTCATCACTCTCTCTATAAAATCAAACCACTATGAACTCACAACTCAAAACAACCATAGCCCCTTTATTTTTCAACCAAAATAGTAGAGCGAACTAGTTGAGATTAGAAAAACAATTTAAAAAACTTGCAACTGAAATGGAAGCGAACATGGCATACTTACAAGTAGTTAAATTTGGCCAAAACAAAGAATGTGACTTTTCTTCTCCTTTATTCAATTAATTAATCTCTTTTCATTGGCGATAAAAAATGATCTTGTCAATACCTGGACAAAGAGTAACAGATACAAGTCAACCAAGTCTTCCTTTGACATTTCAAACTTGTCAGTATTCCCTCACATATCTGCATTCAAAGAAAAAGCTTCAAATATCTGCATCTAATTTTTATGGAGTTCACTCTCCATCCACTTTTTCTTCTTCTTCAATTTCTTCTTCTTTTTCCTTTTCTTTCATACTTAGTATCTTACAATCCTCTGCTTAAGTACTTCATGAACTGTGGATCGGACACTATTATTGATCTTGATGGTTATTGGATTTTTGTTGGCTAAGGTTTTCTAAAGTTTCGAACTGAGATCACAGTCTTTTTAAAGATTCAACATCGACATCTTGTTTTCTTATTTGGCTAATATGATGAATGATCATAAATGATATTGGTTTTTGAGTTCATGGAAAAGAGGACTTCAAGAGACCACTTATACAATAGAAAGGTGTGCTTAAAGAATCTATCTGTAGAAACTGAATTGACTTGGAAACAAAGGTTTGAAATTTGTATTGGCTTAGTAAAGGGTCTCCATTACCTTTACATTGGTCTAGGTGGAGAAATCTTTTATCGTGATGTTAAGCCCACAAACATCTTACTTGATGAACATTATATGGCTAAAGTAGTTGATTTCGATCTTTCTCAATTAGGAATGCTTAATCTACATCATATAAATATGGGTTTGAATAGTAGTTTTGGTTATTTTAACCCTGAATATTTCAGAACTCTTTAGTTAACCAATAAGTCAATTGTGTATTCCTCTCCATCAAGGGACCATATAACCTATATCCAAATTCCTTTTAAGGCCTTTTCTAATTAGGGACACTTGAGAAAGACCCTGATAAGAAGTGATGATGATGGAAACAACTATTTATATGATTGTGACTGCATGTCTCTATGCATTTAGACTTTTCTAGTTATCCATTTTAAGAATGCTCTTTGCCAAAGTGAGAGTGGCTTTTAAATAGATTTTAATAAAGATGATGCTCATTTTTACTATCTTATATAATATTTTGATTAACTTCTTATAGAAACTATAATTGTCTACCTACACTAGAAGAAGCATCTGTTAAAGCTAGTAGTGGAGATACTTATTAAGGAAAAGGCAAATCCTTAAATCGCCTTTGTGTATCTAGAAGAGTCTTTACAAGAAATCTTACTTGTTTAGCTAGTTGTTGAATATTTAGAGAAGTTGATAATGCACTTATGGGAAGGAGGTCTATAACCCTCCTGTGTCTTGAATTTTCTAGGTTATCTATAATGGAAAGAATTGGAAAGTTTATAGAAAGAAATGAGATGAAATGGTTTTTATTCAGTTTCTTATAGATGGTCTCACTAAAAAGGTTTGAGGCAAATCCCACTAGATCTGTGTGTTTTTTTTTATAATAGATAACTAAGTTGAGAAGTTGAAGAAGAAACACTATAATGGTGGCCCATGAACACTTGCAAACAAGTTCTTTGTAGAGTTTTAGGAACCCTTTAATGTTTAAGTTGATTAAGTTTTGTGAGGAATATAATCTGAAGATTGTGTGTTGTATATGGTAGAGTGTGTTGAAGAAGATGATAAATGCATGTTCTTAGAGAAAGAGGGATGTTTGTGAATATAGAGAATGAATAAATTAGTTTTTCCAAGAGTTTTATAAGGTTTTTAATACCCATGAAACACATAATTTGCATGGAGAAGGGAGAATATATTAATACATTAAATAATTTTAGATAATAGCTTTTAATGATTGGTGGTTATATTATTGATTGAAAAATAATGATATCATATAGATTTTTATCTAGCATCGGCATGCCTTAATATCATTTTTTAACCTTAGGTTATCATTTAATTTAAAATATCAACTATAAATAGGGTAGGTGAAAAAATTGATTTTAGAAAATCATGTCTGAGTATGTAGGACATACCCCTCTGAGGAACAACTAAGTTCAAATGGGGGTTTGTATATAGTGGCTCAGATGGACCATCTTGAAGATTATGCTAGTTGGGTCAACTAAGCTTTTTAGAGACTATGCATCCTTCCTAATGCTTGTGTTAAAAGAGAGAAGTAAACTCAAGTTTTTTTTTTAGTTTTTTAACACAGTTAAAAAAAATAGTAAAGTAACACACTTTAATAAGTAATAAGTTGATCTGGGACTCGTTTTGAATTTTAAATCTTGCAACCCCATTTCTTTCTTTTTCTTTCCTTTCCTCATCCTCACTCTCTCTCTCCCTCGCTCCTTTCATATCACCACCGACTGGATCTCTCTCTCTCCACGGCTAAAAACACCTTAAAAAGGCCTTAAAAGTTTGATCTCTTTTTACATCACTCATCTCTCTCTCTCTCTCTCTCTCTCTCTCTCTCTCTCTCTCTCTCTCTCTACCCGTGGTAACCTCTTTCTTTCTCTCTACCAACAATGGAGTAAAGATATTCCGGCCAAAACACCACCATTGGTCACTCTCACCGACCATATTTCACTTTTAGAGGTATATTGCACACTTCCCCTCAATTAATTTGATATAATATATATTTAATTAATGTTAATTTGATTTATTAAATGTTAGGGTTTTGAATTAGAAATTAGGTTAATTATATTTAATTACTATTAATTATGTGATTTAGTGAATTAAAAAAATTATGTGTTTTAAATGTTAGTGTTGATTTAGGTTAAATTATGGATTAGGTTAATTAGATATATTTTTAGTTGATAGTTAGGTTATTTTTTTAAATAATCAATTATTTTAGGTTGTTGTTGATTGTGAATTAACAAAATTATGTGTTTGAAATGTTAATATTGATTTAGATTAAATTATAGATTACGTTAATTCGATATATTTTTAGGTGATAGTTAGGTTATTTTGTTACATAATCAATGTTATATTTTTAGTTGATAATTAATGCACTTTGATTAACCTCAAGATATAATAAATTAGAATTGTGTTTCGTTGTGTTATTTGAAAGAATGTTTAAGAATTTAGAAATATTATACTTTCATGGTGGTATCATTGTTAATATTGGCAATGGTATCACTTATAATGGAGGAAGCCATGAATATCTAATTCCTACATAAGAAATGTCCCTTAACGAATTATCAAAAATGTTATGTTATCGACTTGGCTAGAATATATTTAAAATATAAGTTGAAATTACTTGAAGTATATTGCAAACCAGGATTAGTCAAGCTCATTATATTGGTGTACCATTTTATAGTGACGAAAGTATGAATTCAATGTTTGGGTTTGCGAGGACCAATAAGATTAATATGCTGGAGCTTTATTGGAATAGTAGACCTAAACGAGAAAACTCTTATAGTATAGAGTTGACTCAGTTTTCAAGTAACTCTTAAAAAATCACACAGGCATCACAAACAATTAGTCCTTCTAAGTTAGGTGATAATGCTAATAGACAAGTTTTGGTGGAGGAAATTGTTAATATGAAACCTTAGTTTAGCATAACATCTGCTCCATATTGCTATGGAAAATCCGAACCAAGTGATGACGAAGATAAGCGTCACATTGATAAAGTTGTCTTGTTATATGGTGTAGGGCTAGATATTTCATGGTAAATCCCACTCATGTCCACGAGTTTCATCAGGATAAATTAGACGTTTAGCTGCCGCATCAAGTATGTAACACATATGTATTTAATTTTTTTATTTATTTGAACGTTAATTATTTAGTTTAGATTGATTGTCTGGAATAAGTTATTTATATGTTTTGAAAGGTTATATGGATGCCTTATACGGAGGACTTGATACTTTCAGCTTCGCCAATATATCATGAGGGATCTGACATGTGGTTAACACAAATTCTATTGCATTGTTTTGACATTATTGAGATGCATTATCCAGATCAGGTAATACAATAGTTTGGACTATTTAAGCATATTCCGGATTATGTTGATATTGGAGATGAGCTACATGATATTAGTCACAAGGGTAGGTGCAAGGAAAATGGTAGGTAATTTATGCATTTTACGTTGATATCTGGGATGCTAGAAGAGATCGTGTTTTTAAGAAGTTGTATCTAATGATTGATATAGATACTTACATGACATGTATTTGCCCATTACACATCATTTTATTATACCAGTCTAATCACGTTTCCCAAGATATCCACAAAATTTGATATACTATACCTTTCAATATCCAAGACAGAATCAATCAATATACATTATTATTTTATATTTAATACCAAATTAATTTTAACTTCAGAAAAGAAAATAAATCCTACCTTTAGTAAATGTGCTTCTCTCAGTCTGTAGTATTCACTTTTCTTTAATGACATTCTCTCTCTCTTCTTTTTTTTTTTTTAAGAATTATCATTTCGTCTTGATTTATTGTTTTTTCTTCTTCTTAGAATTCACTTTTTACTAGTGTTTGCCACTATTGCTTAACATCACGCAAAACAGCTTCCTGGCAGAGTCCGTGACTTGCAGGTTAGAAAAGATAATAAAATATTTGACTTGAATGCCTTAGCCACCTTATAATAATTATTTTTATTTTTATATATTTTAATTAAATAACTTTAGAATTAAAAAAAATAATAAATATTATCTCTAAAAATAAATTCATTATTTTTATATCTTTATCCCTACATAATTTTTTTTTTTTTTTCTATTCACTGTCTTCTTTCTTTTCCCAGCTGTAACCAATGAATATCTAGTGGAATAAATACGAGGGACCAATGGTATTTTAAGTGATTCTTTCCAAATGCAAAATGACAACCCATTCTTTTGACAGATTATGCAGCCCTTCTTTAATTAGACCTTCCTGTAGCCTTCTTATCGTGTGGACTCTGAGGTCACGAGTTGACCTGTCTCGGCCCTTCTGAAGTCTTTGTTTTTTTGTCCCAAGCTATTCGAAT
>Ga0325403_1000307_pt1 | contig 31643 bp, 19 predicted proteins | sample PopdelMetagenome_19_FD_205665 | JGI IMG/M metagenome (GOLD analysis project Ga0325403, IMG submission 205665) | Populus deltoides microbial communities from Bellville, Georgia, United States - Xylem-PdKOR-R4 | ecosystem: Host-associated > Plants > Phyllosphere > Stem > Wood/Secondary xylem... | reverse complement strand
TGACTGCTTATTGAGTATTGACTTTACATTAATTCGTGCTGTCAGTCGTGGATTGGATTCTGGAGAAGGCGACATCGATGGAGCAACCGTCCTTTTTCGTCCAAGGAAGCTTTTGCTGATTGTTGGTAGGCCAGTTCCTGCCTCACTACTCAATAAGAGTTAATGTCGCGTTGAAATATGTTCGTGATTGTGTTTTAAAAATAAATTTAAATTTTTTTTTTATTTTTATATTAAATTAATATTTTTTATATTTTTAGATTATTTTAATATTTAAAATATTTTTTTAAAAATAAAAAACTTATTCTAATATATTTTTAAATAAATAACTATTGTCATATTTATTTTATTACACTACGAACTCATGAAAGAACCAACCAACGTATCAATTTTATAGATATATTTTTAATTATTATAATTTTTTATTTAAAAAAATATAAATATAATATTTATACTTAATAAAATAAATTAAAAAAATTATGTAGCTAATTAAAAAATTACATTTACATTTTCAATATATTTATATATAATATAATACAACCAACGCAACAAAATTTTTTTTCTCGCATAAGAACTCGAATCAAAATCTAATCTAAATATTTTTTATTAATTTATTTAATTATTTAGATTCAAATTTTTTCTCCATGGAAAAACAATCAATTATGTATTTTATTTAAACTCTAAAAAACCTCAAATTAAAAATCCAAATTCATTAAGGCAGATCATCTCTTAGGCATATCCGATTGAATGGTGGCCCACATAAGTGTGAGCCTTCTTAAAAAAGAAAAACAAAAAAACAAACAAAAAAACAAAAACAAAAGCTATTAAAATTATTACAGAATGATACAGTTTTTTTTTTTTTGAGAACTAGCATAGTTTTAAAATTTCTTATTGTTTTTTATTGTTTTAAATCGTAGTTATTAAAGAACTACTATTTAGAATAATAGTTTAAATAAAAATCATGATTCTGAATCATGATTTTAATACAATCGCTATTCATAATAATGATTACATAATAAAACTGTGATTCTGAATCGTAATTGCGATGTATATATAAAATCAGTTGGTAGTGGTGATTTGATTGTTGGACAAACTTTCATAACTAAAGATAATTTGGTAAATGCTTTTAAACAATGACACATTATACATTCACTTGAATATTGCATTCAACGTTCAAACCAAACATTTGTTTAATTACTATATGTTTATATACCTTAATGGTAATAGTACTTATGTAAGGGATACCATAAAAGGTCAGATTCCTTTAAGATAGCAAAGTTGAAAGGTAAAAACACATGTACCATTACATACATAAAAAAAAAAAAAACCATGTCAACTCTAGTACCATGATCAAGTCCTGGAACTTGAGGCCTCATCATCATCATCATTATGATCATCAAAAGGTTCAATTTCCAACAAAATAAGTGTTAGAGCATGAAATTAAAAAAAAAATCAATCGAAAAGAATTGCTAAGGAAAAAAAAATAGTAATTAAAATAATAAGAATCAAATTGGTAGAAAAAAAACTTTAAAGGGTGAAATTATAAAAAAAAATAAACTTTTAAAAATCATCGCAAATAAAACAAATATCAATTAAAAGAATGAGGATCAAATTTGAAAGATAAAAAAAATGAATGGGGAAGAAATTGGAAAAAAAATCCAATTTCATAAATCATATCAAATAAAAGAAATAGTAATCAAAAGAATAAGGACCAAATGTGAAGAAATAACAAAGTGAAGGGCTGCTTTTATTTTTTGCAGGGTTAGTGTGAAAATTGATGAGGAGAGAGGGAAAGAAGAAAAAAAAATTCATCACTCCTACAAAGGCTAAATGTTGATTTTTAAAAAACAAATGACACATTTAGAATAAAGTTGTTAAAGAATAATATATTTTTAAAAAGTGTTGGGAAAATAGCATAGTTTCAAAATTATTTTTTTTAATCACGATTGTTAAAAAACTGTTATTCAGAATAACGGTTTTAGTGCAACCGTTATTCATAATAGCGGTTACATAATAAAACTGTTATTCTGAATCACGATTACGATGCGTATATAATCTCACTTTTTTTTTATAGTTGTCGCTCCTGCAAAGAAGAAAACCCTGGGAACCCAAAAAATCCAAGAAAAACCAGCCTCCAATCACCCCAAAATAACATCCAATCCTCTACCAAAACACTGGAGTCATCTTCTCTTTGTCTCCATTAGTTTTTCTACCATTTTTTTTTGTTGCAAAATGTCACCCTAAACTTCTTTTGACAGTTTCCCTACTGCCATAATCAGTGGAACTACTGCCTAGAAATTAGAAAATCAAGGTAAAACATTTTCATTGTCTATTAGTTTGATGAGTTTTATTAATAACTTTTATATTTGAATTTAGTTAGGTATTTGTGTTATGTTTCATAATTAGATAATTTTAGGTTTTGAACATTGCAATTATGTGTTTTAATACAATTGATGTTACTTATGGAAGTAATTAGGTTTGAATTAGGAAAATTAAGGTTTAAATTGATTATTGGGTTACTTGTCATATTTAATACTATTATTTGAATTGATATAATTTTTGTTTTAATTGATGTTTTCATAAATCATTTTTAGGTTATTCCTCAAATTCACCCTTTTTTTTTGAAATAATAATCAAAAAATAAAATAAAGACTCTCATTTTGACAAAAGCAAACTAGGAGGATTTCAAATGTAGAAAAAATCAAGTTGTAATTTCAGATGTATTTTACCTAAAACTAAAGAGACAATACAGATTCAAGGTCAAGCTACATGATTATTAGATGAATCTGCATAACAATTAAGTCTAAGGACATAATTAGATTTTAATAGACCAATTTGACTTAATGATGAGCTAAATTAAAGTTTAATTATGTTTAAGAATTAATTCAGGTCCAATTAAAGGATTTAATTATGTGCACAGACTTAATTATACTTTAAATAGGTCAAATTAATTTCATTAGGGGCTTAATTAGTGAAAAATTAAGTTTGAGAGCCTAATTTAGAGTTAATTAAGAAGATTGGAATTTTAAGAGACCAAATTTAATTTTTACTAAGTCAATTAATAGAAATTAGGGGTAAAATTATAAGAAAATCAAAGTTTTTGGGTCAATTATGGGCTTAATTGAAAAAATTTATAGTCAATGATCATTTTGAAAAAGGCACAAAACTCGACGGACCTAATTGTCTGAAATTAGGGGTGAAATTAAATAGATTTGAAAGTTTAATGGTCAATTAGAGGCTAAATTGAAGAAATCTGAATTGAGAACCAAAATGAAAAAGGTACTAAAATCCAGGGCTGAAATTAAAGTTTGTTGGGGTAAAATTGCATAAAATTAAAAGTTTAAAGCCAGTTAGAGGTGTAAATGAGAGAAGTCACAAATCAATGGACTAAGATAAACTTTACCAAAAATGGCGCCATTTTGGGTTATTATTCATCTTCTTCTTTAGATTTTAACTGAAAAGCTGCTCAAGTGGCCTCATTTTCAAGGTATTTAATGTTTTATCTCTCCACTAAATTTGACACAAATTTGACATCTGACTACACCTCATTATAGTCCTTTCTTAATGCCACAATGGTTATGGCACTACCTTAAAATAACCAACCCGATCAGCTCTTTTCTGCAACAAAATGTGACAGCCCATGATAGCCATTTTGAACCAACGATTAACATCATTCCGGGTTGAATTAAGAGTCAATAATTGACACCATTAAAGATAAAATGTCCCTTTTCAACCCCCTATAAATAAATGTGGATTTCATGGTTTGAGGGAGGAGAAATAATAAGCCAAAGTTGAGAAAAAACCATTTATGTGAAGTTTTTCTTTCCACCTCCTCTTGGCCACCACTTTGGTTGCTTTCTTCATCACGCCTCAGTCACCGATGTAGCCACTAACCACTCGTCGGTCTTCCCTACAAGACGAGGAACATTGTTAGCCTTTTGTTTCCCCCGACCAGGCAAGCCATCCACCTATTTTTCTCCTCTAAATCCCACTGGCCACTGTATATACCTCTAAACCCCACCAGCCATTGTATTTTATATGCAGTGGCAATGAATTTTTACCCCATGGTCACTAAGCTGGGTGGATCCAGCCTATATTTTTAGGTTGAGTCCAGCCCAGTAAAAAAAAAGGGCTAGGTTTGTGGGCAGTTGGCCCAACCAGACCCAGTTGGGTGGGGCCCAAACCAATATAATAATAATAATAATAATAATAATAATAATAATAATATAAAAAAAAACTTCAAAAATTTTCCAAAAGTCATTTCAAAATATTTTTTATTTTCTCACATGTTTTTCTACCAATTTCGCATAATATTGAGTTGCATAGTTACACTGTAAGATACAAATCTGGTATTAAAATACCTAATTTTCTCCGAAACATTTCTAAATTCTTTTTTTGAAATTTTAAAAAATCTCAAAATTTTTAAATTAATTTCCTCTTTCAAAAAACCAAAAAACAAAAAAACAAAAATGCTTTATTTTCATGCATATAGCTACATCCTAAAAGTTTTTCAAGCAAATTTTCATTAAAAAAACAAAAATTGCATCTTTCTCATGTTTTAAAATGCAAAGTAGTTACTGTAACTTGTTTAAGATTAACCTTTAGGATTTGGCTAAAATATCAAAAACCCTTTACCAATCATTTTGTTCATTTTATGTTAGGTTTTAGATGTAGACTTTAATATTTGGAAATGTAAAACTACACAATAAAGTATACCTTCAGGTATTAAAGATACAGAGCGCAAAATAAATGCGATGCTAAAATTTAAACTTTAGAATGATTAGGATTTCATCAAATAAGGTAGAGATTTCCTTATGAGAGAGATCTGCCTTGGACCTTAGAAAAAGATCAACGAATAGAAACTTAACGTAGAAAAACAATCAAATAACAATGCAGCTTACCTTAGGTAGGGTGCATTGGGGGTGATGCGTCTTCCTCTTGCACAACTAGTCCTTTACCCAAACTCTCGCAGACTATAGATTTTTCTAGTATCCATAATATTAAGTGGCAACTCCTGAACTTTATAATCATAATTTTTTTATTATACTCAAAACCCTTTCCTTCCCAACAATACCTCTCAAGAGGCATTAAAACGCGCCATTTGGATGTTGCCCGGTGATAGATGTTATTAATATAGTTATAATCGAAATCATACCGTCTAGATTTTTTGCTAACTTCAAAGTTTTTTAAAATTTTATTTTGGTTCAAAGTTCATTTTGTTTATTTTTTTAGTCCTTGAGTTAGAGAGATGAGAGAAAAATTCGTTGGAAAATGGTGAAGTTGTCATTTGACCACAATCTTACCATAAAAAATAAGGATTTTTGTGTTAATAGGTTCTTTTTTCCGAGGGGAGTTCAGTTTTGATTTTGTTGACTCATGTATTGGTTTCCAGCTTAGATGTGCTTGGGCTTTTTGAAATGTTATAAAAAAGCATCTTTCATTGTTTTTTTTTTAATAAATAACAATGCAACTTACATTTATGGTTTCCTCGCCTTTAACAATAAACATTTGCAACTAATCAAGGCTAGTTGTATAACATTTGATGAATGCCCAATGTGAATATTAATCCTTTTCCAAACCATAGAGAAGTAAATATAATCATTGTTGATTCTAAAAAAAACCAACATGAGGGAGTTTTATGGGTATCCATGAGAAGGTTATTAGGCATATTAGTAGAGGTGAACTATCTTTGGTCACCTTCAAAGGTATAGGTTGTAAGAAATCCTGAAGAGTATAGTAAATATCATTACTAGTCAGGACATGATATTGATTATTATGAAGAATTCCATCCTGAGGTGGAAAATCTGATGACTCTTGGGAAGAACTAGAAAACAAAATGAACAAAATGACTCTTAGGAAGAACTAGTAAACATCTTAAAGTTTTTTTTCTTTGCTAAAGATGGATGAAGTTAAGACAAAGTGTGAAGTAAGGATGGTGGTATTTTAAAATATAAAGACAAAATTATACAAATATCAACCAACCATAAACAGTTTGCCCAAAATGATCTTAACCAAATTAGCTTTTCTAAAGAATTGAGATTCTAGTGAATTACGCTATAACTATGGGTATACCTTTCATATTAAAGGCCCCTCACTAGTTTTGAAAACTAAAATATGAGAATTGATAAGAAGTGGAAGATGTTTCACATTTGAAGAACTAGAAAAGTAAAGAAAGATGAAAGGAAAAATAATTGAAAAGTTGGCCAATGATGATTTGGTCAATAAATCATTAAGTGAAGAGAAATCCATATAATTCCTAAAAAAAATAAAGCACATATAGCATAGTATAAAACTAAAGAAGACATTAACTTGGAATTTTTTTTCTTTCACTTATCCTAAGCTTCGAAGCTATACCAAAAAAGATTACAAAAAGTCTTCAATAAAGCTTATATCCCCCAAGATATTTTATAGGATTTAATGGAGCATTAGTGGGAAGTATCCAAACTATAAATTATTTATTCTTCTCAAAATATGAATTGGATCCTAAAAGGATTAGACATAAAAAGGCATCATATATCACTATGAAATGCAAACACTTTGTAATTATAAAGTGCTTATTGATAATGGGTCAACTCTTAATGTGTTACCAAGATATTTCCCGAATTTATCTCCAGTCAATGCATCACATGTGAGGTTAAACATCATGAAGGTTAGAGCCTATGAAGAGTACCCAAGGTAGGTGATTGCTAACATCGATATTAACTTGGTTATTAAGCCATGACCTTTTTAGGTAACTTTACGGGTGTTTGGTATCCAACCATATTACATTATATTACTCAAATGACTATGGATCCAATCTGTTAGTGCCATGGCATCCTCCCTACACTGAAGGTTAAAGTTTATGGTAAAGATTTATCATTGTGAAGGGTGAGAAAGCCTTATCTTTGACTAAGAATGTGCTTATTCCTTACATTGAAGTACAAAAGTGTAAAAATAGAAACTTTCATGCCTCTGAGGTTGTGAATGATGAATGAGTATCGGAGAATACTATAAAAAGAAAGCTAGAAATCTTAAAAGCAGCAAAGGTTGCTATAAAATGTTTTCTGAAGTACAAGTTACCATTTAGATATGATCCAGATACAAAGATGCTTAAATGATCAATATTATAAAGATACCATTTAGGTATGATCCAGATACAAAGATGCTTAAATGATCAATATTATAAAGATAAAATGTGTTGATCAAATATTTGGCCTAAGTTTAATACTAGAAAGAAAGACTACCACAAGGTTGCTGAAAGGAAGTGAGAAAAATGGTTGGCTCGTATTAAAGGTAGGGATTCAAATGAAGAAGACATGGATATTTCATCAATCAAAGTGACTTTTCCACACCTAGCTTATATGATAAAGCTAGAAAAAGAATTGAAAAGGTTGAACTAGATGCTTGTTGACTCTTTAATACATAACTTAGAGAAATATAAAAATGAGGGTTGTGAAGAAGGCCTTATAATGAAAAAAGACTCTTACCCTAAATATAACATTACTCCAAGTAATTATGAACACACTGGAGAATGTTCCACCTTCTGAGGGGTTTGTGCGAATATATGCTGAGGGAGAATAGCTTTGTAACTAGGTGGCCTAGGAAAACTCCATTATTTATCTAAAGTAATTATCTTGTTTGCTAACCGATTTACCTAATTAATGAGTATGGCTCCAGATGCTAACCAAACGTTTGCCTGGTGTTGAGCCTTTAAAAGTTTTCTATTAATAAGATAATAAATTTTATATTCAATTGTGTTTTTTCTCTTCCTTTTGTCTTTATTACATGCTCCAAACATACTTGTATATTCACTAGAAAAAGACTTTATTGAAAGTGGATCCTTAATAAAACACAAAACTATTGCACTGAGAATAAATGGCCAAACTTTAAAGAAAGCTTAATTGCCAGAAATGAAGAAGAATGAGAAGAAAGTGATGTCAAAGAATTTACTATGCTAATTGAACAATCTCAAATGTGCCTTGAAACCCAATAAAGAAGAGCTAGAATTTATAAATATAGGTAGTGGTTAAGATTGGAAAATTACAGCGTTGACCTCTATAGATGAGAAAAATAGCTTGGTTTTCCAATTGAAAAAATATACATATCTATTTGCATGATCTTACCCTGATACCAGCTTTTAATACATGTATTATAGGGCACATGCTACCATTAATATCATGATGCAAACTAGTTAAACAAACATTGAGAAGAATGAGGCCCAATATACTAATCAATGTTAAGAAAAAAGTGAAAAAACAATGGAATGCTGATTTTCTAAAAATAGTCAAATACCCTTAATATGTGTCAAATATTATGGCAGTATCTAAAAAAGATTACAAGATTAAGGTGTGTATTGACTTCTAGTCTTTAAACAAAGTAAGCCCGAAAGATGAATATTCACTCCCCTATATAGATGTATTTGTAGGCAATGCTACTAAAAATTCTACTTATTCTTTCATGGATGGATTATTTTGGATACAATCATATAAGAATGGAAAAAAAAGGACAAGGAAAAGACCATATTTGTTATTTCTTAACGAACCTTTTGTTATAAGATCATGCCATTTATGTTAAAAAATATCAGGCAACCTATCATATGGAAATGGTAACTCTATTCCATGACATGATGAATAAAGAGATCGAGATGTATATAGATGATATAATTTCTAAGTTAAAAAAAGAGAAATAACCATGTCTAGACTTTATGGAAACTTTTTAAAAGGTTGAAAAAGTATCAACTGAAGTTAGAGTGCAATCTGGGAAGTTATTGAAATTTCTTGTGAGTAATAAAGATAGTGATGTAGATCTAGACAAAGTTAAGACAATACAAGTCATGCCCACACTCGAGACTAAAAAAGAAGCATGAAGCTTTATAAGACATTTAAATTACATTGCTCGTTTTATATCTCAATTGACAAACATTTGTGATTCAATTTTTTGGTTACTATGAAAGAAAAACCCTAAGATATGGGATGAAGACTATCAAAAATCCTTTGATAAGATCAAGTAGGATCTATTCAAGTTATCTCTCTTGATTCTACTTATGCTAGGGAGACCCCTCTTCTTGTACTTAATAGTTACAAAAATAGCTATGGTATGTGTACTAAATCATTATAATGACTCGAGAAAGGAAAAAATAATTTATTACCTTAACAAGAAATTCACTAATTGTGAGTCTTGTTACAATTTATTAGAAAAGCTTTATTGCAATCTTCTTTGGAATGCCAAACGACTTTAATAGTGCATGTTGTATCACACTACATGGTTAATCTAAAAAAAGCATCTCCTTAAGTAAATCTTTAAAAACCTTACTTGTCAATCTAGATAGCAAGATGACAAGTTCTGTTAAGCAGAGTATGACATCATGGTGCGAACCCCATAGATATAAAGATCCAAAAACTCAGTCAAATTGACTCTTCTTAAAAAAGTTAAATTCAGGTTTGTGATTGAGCTTAACACAATGAAAACTTGTACTGAGACACCAAGACTATAGAAACTAAACCCCTACCCAATACCTATAAAGAGATGCAAACAAGAAGTATAGAAGATGCCATGAAGCTTGATTAATTCTTCAATAAATTAGAGTAGTTCCATGAGGAACCAAGAGTAAGAACAAACTCTCTTACACAAGTTTTATTTCTGAACAATCAATCAATTTCTTATATATATATATATATATATATATATATATATATATATATATATATATGTTTGTGTGTGTGGGGGGGTGTTGAGGCTAAAATGTTTTTTTTAAAAAAAATACAGTGACATAAAAAACCATCCTTTTTTTTTTTATAAAGTTCAAGAGAACTTAAGTAAATCTAAAATATTCAAAATCAACATTTAACTCTAAGATACCCTTATAAATCAAGATTTTTTCAAATTTAAAGCAAAAGTAATCGAATTCAATGTTTCTTAAATCAAGATTTGTATTAAACCTTGAAAATTTATTTTCTTGTGATTTTATTTGTTATTTAAAAAAAACATTTAAACTAGATACCACAAATAGTTTTTAGAGAAGATAAAGAACTCGACAACAATAAAATATGCAAAAACTTGAAGATAAAAGAGATATAACCTCATTTAAGGCTTTACTCTGATATCAACTGATATAAACCCTGTGGATTTAAAGATCTAGAAACCCACAGTCAAATCGACCCTTCCCAAGAAAAGGTAAGGTTAGGTTTGGAATTGAGCTTGACACAATAATAACCTATACTGAGACACCAATACTATAAGTAATTTAACCCTCACTCAACACCTAAGAAGAGACATGCACAAGAAGTATATAATATGCCATGAAATTCGGCTAATTCTTTGATAAGTCAGAGTAGTTCAATGAAGAACCAAAAAGTATAAGCAAAACCTCACACACACAACAATATTGGTAAAATCAAAATCTAATTACAAGTTAAATATCATATTTATACTAGGTCAAAACATCTTAAACAATGATGGAAAAATAAACAAAAAAGTTCATAATAAAATAGGAAAAAGAATCATAAATCAACTAGGAAACTAATGCAATTCTTGTACAATAGCTTCTCAACTTTATTGTAAGGCTTTAATAATGTCAGATTGACCTGCAATTTTAATGTAATATAAAACAAGATATTTGGAATTTTTTGGTAAAAGTTTATATCAATCTAATGGTCGGATTGAAAATCATGCTTATTAGAGTAAATCTAAACATTAGAAAAAATTAAGCCTCTAACTGTCGAGATTAATTGGTCCATGAAGTAGATAAATTAAGGCCCTCTTATACGTAGATTAAATTGACTAAAGTCTGATCATCACATGTTGAAGATGTATCTTTATTGAAATTCATCTTGGCATAAGTACTCTAAATAAACCTATTGAATGTATATTTGAGCTTATTGTCCTTTGATTACATAATTGCCTAATTGAAACTTGTAATTAATCATTTGGTGTAGTCTTGATCATGTGTGATTGTTTGCATGACAAGGAAGGTAATACAAGGTAATGTAATCACTAATCATCTTGCAGAAAATTTCATGGAAGACTATGAGCCATCAAACTTTGATTTCCTAAATAAAAACGTTATGGTTATATAAAATGAGATAGAAGGTGAATGGTGGACCATGTACTTTGATGGTGCAATATTTTTTCTAGAAATGGTATGAGCATGGTGATAATTTCCCCAGGTGGAAGACAATATCTTATCTTCATCATGTTGCAATTTGATTATACTTATAATGTGGTAAAATATGAGGCATATATTCAAATATTAGAAGTTGTTTTATAAATTCAAGTTCAAAAGCTAGATGTATATGAGATTTGATGTTGATAATCTGCCAAGTGAAAGATAAATGATAAGCTAAAGATGAAAAAATAAAGTCATGACAAGAATATCTCACTAAACTTGTAGAATAATTTAAGAAAATAAAATTCACACATCTAGGTAGATATAAGAATTAGTTTGTATATGTTGTGACTATATTGGCTTCCATAAAAAAGATTGATTGTGGAATTGGTATACAACCAATCTACATTGAAATCACAAGTTCCCTAGCCTATTGTTGCTCAAGAAATAAACGAGAAGCCGTTGTATTATGACATCAAGAAATTTAACAATGTTGTGAATACATCAAGGGCATCTAAGATAGATCGAAAAACATTGAGAAAAATGGTGATTGATTACTTAAAAGGAAAATCCTGAAAAAAAAATCATTTGTCAAGACCCTGTTAAGTTGTTTGAATAAGGAAGAACCCAAGAGAGGCTTGTAAAAAATCTATAAAGGGATTTGTGCCACCCATGTAAATGGACATATGATGATAAGGTAGATGAAGAGATTATGCTACTTCTGGATGACCATGAAAATAGATTTCATAGAGTATGTTAAATGATGCCATAAATGTCAAGTACATAGTGATAAAATTAATGCACCCTGACACCTTTATATAATATGGTGTTACCCTTGTCATTTTTAGTATGGGGTTAGACATCGTTAGGCCAATTAACCTAAAAGCAAGCAACATGCATCATTTTATTTTAATGTAAATTGATTACTTCATAAAATGGGTAAAAACTTGCTTCTATGCATAAGTAACCTGGAAAGTAATAAGCGATTCATTGAAAAATATATAGTCTACTAATACATTTCACTAAATGAGGCAGGTCACCTCTTAAAAAGACCATAAAACAAGTCACCTCTCAAAATAACCACATGACAGGTTACCTCTCGAAATGACCACGAGGTAGGCCACCATTCAAAATGTTGAGATAAAACAAACCTTCATGAGGTTGGTCACCTCTTAATTTGATCAAAATTCAATATTCCCCAATAAAGTTACCTTTTGACTTTTACATCTTTTCCAAAGTTTCCATATAAACCATCATTTGTTTACAAGCTTATTACACAAAACCTATAAAAAATCATTTTCATAAGACTTTGTACCATAAACATTATAAATAGAGGATAACTGTTATAACTTTTTTTTTACCCCTAGTGTTTTCGTAAAAAAACAACAAAAAAACATATTAAAAAAACAAAACAAATTAAAAAAATATATGTTTTCAAATAATTTTTCAAAATTTATTATGTTTTAATTGGCCAGGACAAGTTTTTCTATTTATTTAAGAGGTACTATAAAGGGTTCAAGTGAAGAAAATTAGTTATAATTAAAAGAATTAAAACAAGGACCAAAATGTCAAGTTGTTATGGCTTAGAAGGCCTTATTAATTTAATTAGAGGTCTAATTAGAATGATTTCATGTTTTAATAACCAATTTAGAGATTCAAAGCCTTTTAGAAAAAAATACACAATTGATAGGGCTTATATAATTTCAGCCAAAGACCCAATTAAGAAATTGTTCTTGGTTTGGTATTAGTTTCGTCTCTAATTGTATAACTTAAATTTAAAAAAGATTAACAGTGAAAAGCCACAGAAATGTAGGGATGATTCTGAACTTTATCCATATCAAATGCTACAATTTTGGACCTTTGGTATATATTCTCAAATGTCCTTTTCATCTTATTTTTTAAAAACAAAAAAGAGGATAACAAACCCTAGTTATAGATACCTAACCTTTATCTCAACAGAATCTTTACCACCTCTCATCATTTTCACTAATTTAGCCATCGTTCAATCCAATTGTGGTGTTGGTTTCACCTACTTTTCGGTCGATTTATATTTGGTTGTGTTCTTTGGGTTGAAACAAAGTTTATAGTTCACATAATACTCACATCCTCAATGAGGGTTTTCTAGGCTTCTCATTTAGCCTTATAGTTTCTTTGTCTTCACTCTTAGACATTAGAGATTCATTTTTTAAATTTTAGGTCCTATAGTTCCTGAGTTATCGAGTCGAGATTGTCCCTCTCCTCTATAAATAATAGGTTAATTAGGGTTTTAAAGAGGATAGTGATAGAGAGAAATAATGACTATAGAGAGGAAAATAGAGAAATAATATAAAAGAAACCTAGCGTTTTCTAGGTAATAAGGTGAATGAAAAAAAAAAAGGCCTTGAGAAAGGGATAGTTATAAGCTTTCTTAGTCAAGTCTTTGCAAGTTTATCTAGGTATGCCCTTTTCTTTTCCAATCTTGTCTATACTTCACTTTTGTTATGTTTAAATATATTGTCTTGAATGTTTGAGATGTTATTACGAAGGCAATTGTTGTGTTTTATCATACGGTCATTTGTTGAATATTTATGGGTTCTTTTTTTTATACATATGGTTAAATGGACTTTTTGTAGGATGTATATTATTATTTAGAGCTTCTAGATGGCTATTGTTACGTTAACCTTGATGTATTTTTTTTTTATGCTTTTAAGTTTATTTTTGTGTGATATATTATCGATATCCTACTCCTATATGTTTTCACCTACAAATGGCATTCTGGACCACTTGTGTTTTTTTTTAAGTTTGTTTTGAAATTAGCATGATCTAGTAGTTATTATTTGTGAGCACCCCTAAAACTTTTACAGTCATGTATTATCATAAAGTTGATGTCTTTAACACTTTAAACCCTTTTAGTTATGAATCTATTAGTTTAGACAATTTAGTTTTCTTTGATACAATATGTATGAATTGTATAAGCTTGTGTATTGCTTGTCTTAGTTGGTTTACTATAACATCAAAATATCCTCTTAATGAGCCTATATATTAATGTGTTGTATGATATATTGTAGTGTAGATTTCCACATTTGAGTTAGTACATCCTAAATCCAAACCAAAATAGGTATTTTTAAGGACCTATTTATCTCTAAGTCTAGTCTTTTGAAGAAAAAAAAATTTTCTAGTTTTTTTTATATCTTATCCTGTATAATGGTCGAAGCACTACAAACCTAGATCTTGCACTTGCTATATTCTCGGTCATCATGAGTATCCTTATAGTTAGTTGTTGGTGGTGTTTTGTTTTGATTTTGGATTTGGATTTGTAAAATAGTAGTTGTTGTAGTTTGTTTCCTCTTGTTTTTAACAAAAATCTAAAATCAATCATACATGCATTCATCTTAGCATTTGAACCACTTTGAAAGGCCCATTAGGGTTTTAGTCTATAATAAAAAAGCCATTAAGGGCTACCATTAAAATAAAATCATTTCAAAACATAACATTCCTTATGATCTTGTTTGCCGAATATCAAAACCAATGTTTTTACTATTAACTCGTAATGTTATGGGGTAAATAGACTTATATGAAGCAATTACCTTGGACATTAATGAGAAGTAGATCCTCAGTCCCTTCTGTTTTTAAAACTTTAAAGTGTTTTCTTTAAAAAAGAAATATAGGTCCTTCGGTCTAGTATCCATCAATTCTTTCTTATTGTAAGTGAATCTTAATCAAGCATTGCATTTCTAGAGTCAATTGAGGACACTAAGTTAATTAATCTTATATTTTCTATATACATCAATTCCACTCAAGTTTTCATTAGGGGTATTAGGTTCCATTAGTGAGTCTCATCCTAACAATATATGTCAATGATATAGATAAATAAAAAGGAGTTGAATAAGCTGCCTCTTTGTAATGGTTGTGCATACATGAGTATTCTCGACTAGTGTGCATAAATACTATTTTGGGGCAACACCTTTAAATCAAAATATCAACGTGATTGCTAAACATAGCAACCAACCTTAGGAAAAATAAATCCATATAGATTATTTTCTGGACTTAGTCTATAAAGGGACATCCTAACTACTAGATTCAACTTCCAAATAGATGAACTTATAATGGTTACTATTTGAATGTTTAGGGTTGGGATATTAAACCTCATTTAACAAGATGAGAATGAATTAGGTGTCAAAGGATAAATGAGCTATCACCAGTCATTGTCTATGAACCATAGTTGCATAAATAAAACGCTTAATGACAACTTTTTCTTGGTTTATAACCAGGTTCATTGAGCCTAAAATAGGCCTATCTAGTTATTCATTTATATCATTTAATAGACCACATTATTGGTCACAAGTTTTAATCATGAGTAAATGGTTATAGGTATATCAATTCATTAATTGTTATCAAAATGAATGAATCTCTTATAGGTCATCACAAGGGTAGCAATTAGGAGTGGAAAAAATAACTTGGACTTCATAAATGATATGATTAACCTAACCATCAATCCAACGTTTAACTCATTATAGTAGACTCATTTTCCTTCATGTAGATAAACCACCGATATATTAGGCACAACATAACCATTATGAATAGAAAACAAGTATCAATATAATTTATCTTAGATAAAATGTATCACTTATATATGTTAAAAAATCAAATCATGTAAATGAATATTACTTACTAGATGCTTAGGTATTTACAAATTGATGGATTTTTAGGACTATATCAAAAGGCCAAACACCATCTTATTGATTTTCGACTAAAAAAGCCATTAAAAGATTGAAAAGTTTTCAATTATTGGTACCATCACTTATATATTGTGTAGAATGAAATTTTAAGGTTTTGAAAGCAAGACAAAAGTTCTAATAAAAAATTGTCTTGGTTGCCTTTCAAACACAAGTTTAATGACATTATTAAATATCATGCTAAAACATTTGTGAAAACAAAATTTACCATGTTAATTAAACAAAGGAGTTTTAATTAAAAGATGCTTATTTATCCTTGTTTTAAATTGTTTGAATGTTTTTAGGTATGTGTTTTGATTGCTTTTGATTTTTATTAAATGAATGACATAGAAAAAAAATATAAAATTTTTTTTCTAAAATTAAAAATATTAATAAGAAAAAGAAGAGTTATACTAACAAATTAGGTTGTTTCAATAAAATTTAAATTATTAAAAACAATATTACCATATAATTAAATAAAAAATTTTGAATGGCTTCACAATTATCTTAATTTGAATGCGTTTCTTATCTTCACAATTTAGTTTTACTTAAAATTAAGAAAACAATTTTAACATTTATCATTATATATAATCCTCAATTTATTTTTTTAAATGTATATATTAAACTTTATGTTTGTAATAAAAATAATATTTTTACTAGAAAATATATTAGTAATTTTTGCACTTTTTTTTACGTCCGAACCAACATAGCTAAGGTCAAATATGTATGATATCCTAGTTGATTATCTCATATTGATAATAAAATATTCATTAGGGATATCTTTTACATGCTGTCGCTTTTACAAGAAAATTCTTAATGTAGTGTGATTTGAAGTGTCCGATGGTTAGAGACAAACGTGTGGAATTTTGTGAGTGGCCCCTTTCGCTCCACCAGCTTGAATAAAACGACAATCAAGGCATTAACAGAAGATTGATGAGAGTGATGCAACTCCTCAATCTCAGTAGGGTGAATAAAACAATAATCAGAGAAAGTAAGATCGGTGTGCTTGTTGCCCGAAATTAAAAAGTTGCAGCTGATTGTCTAAAAATTAAAAAGAAAAAATTTAAATAGCGTTAAAAGTTATTATATTTTTATAAATATATTGGATTGTTCCAGTATAATTATATTTTTATTTTTAAATAGCTTAAATCTAGGGGTATTTGAGTTTTTTTCTCTGGTTTAAGTAATTATTAGAAAATTATTTGGAGGTGTATGCGTCTTTTTAAATTTTTTAACATAGTATAAATATTTTTTTACCTTTAGAGTCAATAAAATTTAGAATTGTCGACTAAGAGCTTTCTTGACTTTTCACAATATTCGTAACAGTAAAAATATTTTTTTTACCTCTAAAATAAAAAAAAAACATGGGCTCTTGGACAAGGATATTTCAGGTTTTTTTTCAATTTTCATGTACTGTAAAATAACACTTTTAGCCTTAGAAAAGACAACAAAAAGAAGCTTCACTTTTGGAGGTATTTTGTGTAATTAAGAGGACAATGAGGGATGTTTTGGTATTTTTCATGTTTTATTTTTTTAATTAAAAAGCCATTAGTGTATGTTCCACACGTCCTAGTGAGTGGACGGCATCTGCACCATTCAAGTGGGGCGTGCGCTGCCGCCCGGTGGTCAAATCTGGTCATTCACCATCTCCTTGGATCCGTAGCCGTGCACTCTTTCACATAGTGTGACGCGTGTGGACGAATAATGATTGGATTGTCTCTGGTCATCGATTGTTTGTGTTTTTTCTTTCTTTTCTCTCTCCTGACAACTAAAATGCACAATTGTCATATTTGTTTGTTGTTTGTCAATTTCAGTTCTCATTCTTTGAATTTCTTATTTCTTCCTTATTACTTTTATAAAAGTTTAGTTTTTTTTTTAAAAAAAAATTGTTTTTCAATTACAATTTCTTAGATGTTTTGTTTTTCATTGTAGTCCTTATTCTTTTAATTTTTAATTTTTTTAATATTTATTTTATAGTTTCAGTCCTTCTAAATCCATCCATATTTTTGGTTCGTGTTTCAGAATCCATCCTCTTTGTTTTGATTTTTTATTTCAATCTTTTTCTTTTTTGTTTGAGTTTTATTTGTTTATAATTTAGTTCTTCAATTCTAATTTGTGTATATTATGTTTTTCAATTTGGTCCTTCTACTTTTAACATTGGCTTTTTTTCAAAGTTCATATAGTTTTTAATTTTACCCTTCAAATCAAATTTATGGTTTTTTTCAATAGTAATAATATTTTTTTCAAATTCATTAATAATTATATTAACAACAACAACAACAACAACAACAACAACAACAACCACAATAACAAAAAATAGTAGTAGTAGTAGTAGTAGTAGTAGTAGTAGTAGTAGTAGTAGTATAGTAATAGTTAATAGTTATTGTGATTGTAATAGCAATAAGTATAATAAAAACAATAACAATAATAATAATTGTGGTTATAACAATAATAATAATAATAATAATAATAATAATAATAGTAATAAGAATAAAAATAATGATAATATTAGTTATAATGATAATGATAATAATTATAACAATAGTATAAACAATAATAATAATAATAATAATAATAATAACAACAACAATTATGATATTGCTTATTGATAACAGTAGTAGTAGTAGTAGTTGTAATGATAGTGATAATATTAGTAATGATAATAATAACAATGAGAATAATAATTGTTATAATAATAATTGTGATAATTCATCATTCAATGTTATATTCATCTTTAGATACTGGATTAATTAGGAATTCAGTTTCATAATTCGTTTTGTTTCGCCTTTTATTAAGTTATTGTGATCTAAAAAAACATTTCAGTATTGGATTGATGTTTGATTTTGCAATCATCTATTTTTGTTATAATGTAGTTAAATAAAAATAGATTAATTTTTTTTAAATCTCAGTGGAGTTTATAACCCAGTTCACAAGTTTGGTGTGTTAGCTCGGTTTACTCGATTCATAGGTTTGACAAATTTACCTAACGATATAATATGTTTTTTTTGTCTTTTAATTGTTATTTATTTATTTATTTATTTATTATTTCATCATTTAATATTGGATTGGTTGGAAAAGGAACTGCATTATTGATTTTGTTTTTGTTTTATAGGGATTATTGTCTCAAATAAGTGTCTATTTTTAGGTTGACATTCAATTTTGTGAGCATCTATTTTATCATATAATTAAATAAAAAATATATAAAAAAGTTATTAAACCAAATAGAGTCCATGACCCGGGTTGCAGAGGGGTTTTAAAGTTTTTTTAAACACTAAATCATGTTTTTATCGATAATCAAGGTTGCATTTGGACCTATAAAATTGATCAATTTAAGTCGAATTAGCTCTCATACGGTTCAATTAAAAACTTGAGTTAGACAAATAGTTGAGTCTGGAGGTTTTAAAATTAACCTATTTGGTTAGGTTTAATAACACTATTAAAAAATTCTTCATGCTCTTAATATTTTTTTTACATTAAAAAAAATGATATTGATCCGCGGTGGAGCGGGAGCCAATATACAAGTATTAACTAAAGCTAATTCGTCGGGGAAATAATTGTTCACTAGTATTAACTACGAGAGAGATTCAGAGATTATTGCTCACTGAAATAATATGTTAAGTGTTTTGCCTTTCCTGTAAAAAATCATTTAGTATGGTATTTTTACAAGGTTTATTAGTCATTATTATATTAACTAGGAACAACTCGGTATTTTTATATTTTTATATTTTTAAAACACAATAAAATATCTAAAATACCCTTAAAATAAATAAAAAAAATTAAACGGCATCAAAGGGCTTTTTTGTATTTTCAACATAGTTTTTTTTATTATAATCAAGTTGATTGTGGGGTGATTTGATATTAATTAATATAATTAAAAAACCAAAAATGATTGGCGTGTGCTATGCATAACTTCGCGTGTGGGAGGCATTTGCAGTATTTTAGTGGTTTGTGTGGTGTCTCTTCAAAAATTCCATTCCACCGTATCATTGAAATCATCATAATATCTTTTTTCTATTGGGGTGATGTATGGAGTGGTGATGGGGTGATTTGTCAAAATTCATGCTGGGCATTTAAAATTTCATAAGTGTCCTCTTATTTATTGAAATTTCAACTTTAATCCTTATTCTTTTGATTTTTTATTTTTTTTCTTGACCTTTTTTAAAAAGTTTGATTTTTTTTTTCAACTTCATCCTTCAATCGCAATTTGTGATATGTAATTATTTCATATTTGGTCCCCAATCTTTTTATTTTTAGGTCTTTTTGTTAAATTAATTTTTCTTTTCAATTTCATCTTTCAATTAAAAAAATTTGTAGTTGCCCTCTAATTTATTTTTTATTTCAATTTTGATCCTTATTTTTTTAATTGTTATTTTTAGTTTTGGATCCTTCTATGTAATTGATTCATTTTTTTTCCTTTCAATTTCATCATTTAATGTTTGATTGATTGAGAATTGAGTTTCGTGGTTTTTTCAAATAAGATATTTCTAGTCTAATAACTTGGGTTATGAGTTTGAAAAGTTAACATGAGTTGACAACAATTTTTTATTTTTACCTTTTCTTTTTTAATTCATCATTCAAAATTGAATTTTTTTTGAAAAAAAAAGGCTTTGTAGTTTTCTTTGTTTTTTTATTGCAATAGCTCAATCTCATCTCCTATGCCACGAGTTGGTGCGTTAATTAGAGTTGGCTTGACCTTTATTATCTGGGTTACAGGTTTATTATGCTCACTTGGATTATCTTGTGCTAGATGTTTTTGTTATTTTTATCCAATTTTATCATTCTGTATTTAATTGACTTAGAATTGAGATACATTATTTTTCTCATTTAAAAAAAAAGATTTTTTAGGTTATCATGACTCAGTTGGGATTATGACCCAAGTCATAGATTGTTTTCTTCTTTAAAACACACTTGTGGCACTTGAACTATTTTTTATGTAAAATAATAATAATAATTAGGCCTCATTGCATAATGCGGGTCCACATCTAGTAATCTTTATATATTGTGATCAACCATTTGAAGAATGTAAGAAAACAAAGAAGAAAGATATGATCATCTTTCTAATCCACCAACAAAGTGAGTCATGAAATTTATAAAGTCAAATGGAAATTGTCACAAATTAAATAAAAAACTCAAACAAAAATTATCACAATAATTTATTTTTTCTTATCATGGTATGATTTTCAGTTAAGCAATGTTAGTCATTTTTTCTTATTGATGCCATTTCCTTTTCACATAGAAAACTAACATGGAAAATTTGTAAAATGTACTACTAGTTAGTCTATACTAGATCATTGACACACACTACATTGAGGTTGAATATTTTTTTAACATATAAAACATCCAAACATTATTAATGTTTTTTAGTAGAAAGAAAATGTAATCGTGTAGAGGTTAACCCGATGTAACCTGATCCATTTGACTAGTTCATAGACAAATAAGATGACCAATAAGAATGTAGTTTCACTAAAAAAATTCAAGACCACATTTTAAAAAAAGTATTTAGATTGCAACATAATGAATCAACCCATGTCACCGGAGTTAACCTGTCAAATTTATAGATGATAATTGGTTGAAAACGAACTTATATGCTACAAAATCCATGATGAAACCTCTTGGCCTAAAATACTAAAAAAATGATATGTGCCTAAATTTTTGCATGTTATACTATGGTGATGTAAATTTAACCGAGTGTAAAATTTATGGGTATGATCGGTATAAACCCAATACGAGTAGAGAAAGGACACTTGTCGCATACAAAAAACAAAGATATTTCTCAATCACTCATAGACTGTGAAAGTTATTTGTGTCTTTGAAGACGTTCAAGAATATGACATGACATCATTTACATGAAGTGAAGGATGGTTTGTGTATATATGAGTTCAATATATTTGGGTCATTTGTTACACCCTATTTTTATTGGCTGGTCATACTAACAGTTTACAATTGCTCCCAGAAATGTGTTTGAGGATGAAATTCATGTTCTTATCAACATTTATATCTGGACCTTATAGTTCGGGTAAGAATGTAGATGTTTGTCTTTAACCATTGATTGATGAGTTGAAACAGTTATGGTCATTTGAGGCTTTGACGTATGATGTCGTATGGAAACAAAATTTTCAAATAAAGACAACTTTGATGGGACTATAAATGATTTTCCTGTATATGAGATGGTTTTTGGATGGAGCACACATGAAAAATTAGCATGTCCATATTGTATGAAAAACAATAAGAACTTTACCTTAATAAATGATGGTAAAACTATTTTTTTTATTGTTATAAGAGGTTCTTGTCTAGTCATCATCGATACAGAAAAAACAAAACAAACTTTCCAAAAGGTAAAACTAAAAGGGATGTTGCACCTCTAATAATGTCGGGTGAAGAATTGTATGATGTAGTTTCGTAGTATAAGGACATTGTATTTGGTTCTCAATCTGGTAAGTAGAAATTTTCTAGTTTTGGTGTGATCCATAATTAGGTAAAACAAAGTATTTTCTTAGGAGCTTCCTTATTGGAAGACAAATTTCCCCAGCTATAATTTGAATGTCATACATATTGAGAAGAATGTGTTTAAAAATATTTTTAACATGGTAATGGATGTCAAATGGGAAAATAAAGGACAAGATAAAAGCTAGAATGAATATAACTTTGTTTTGTGACCTTCAGAATATATAGTTGCTTAATGATGAGGTATATGTGGCAAAGCCTAAAGCCATATTTGCCTTAGATAAAAAGAATAATTTCTTATCTATGAATCACGTAAGAGTTTGTGATTTCCTGATGGATATGCTTCAAATTTAGCTAGATTAGTGAATTTCAAAGAATGCAAATTGTATGGAATGAAGTCATAACTATCATGTGTTTATGAAAACACTCGTTTCAATTAAGGAGAAGGTAGAAATAGCTAAAATAGTAGGGTTTGTGTTAAAAGATCAACTTCTAATAAATTTGAAGTTGATTATTATGGCAAGTAAGAAGAGGTTATTCAATTGCAATATCATAGGGTAAAAATACAGTTTTTTTATTCAAATATTATTGGTATGATATCGATAAAAGAATCATGGTAAATCCTCATCATGATTTGGTTGAAATCAATAATTGAGGTATACTTAGCATCATCAATGATGTTTTTGTATTTGTCAAACAATGCCGATAAGTGTATCACATATACACTCCTTTTAGAAAGGATCATAATAGAGTTGATTGGTTATCTATTATGAAAACTAAACCTATAAGTCGTTTCTAAGTTGTTCATAATGGTAATGATGAAGTAATTGGGGGAGAATATGTATTTCAACTAGATAAGTTAGTTGATCCATATTGAGTTGCTCTATCTACTAAATTAGAAGAAGATTTAAATATTTATGTCATAGAGAATACTTAAGTTCATGTTGATATTGAAGAGTTAAATGATATATTAAGTACTAATGAAAATACATAATTTGATGAAGATGAAGGGATTGAACAACTTCAATTCAATGAAGAAGATGATGGACTTAAAGATGATGAGGATTTAGATTAAACAGTGGATTTAAACTGATTTTAGATGTAAAACATCATTATGCAATTAACATATTTATTGTTATTGTATAATGTATTTCAACTTTACACATTTATCAAGCTTTTGTTATAGTGGTTGTAGTTTCAATGAGTTGTTGTTGAATAAGTTATGAATACACTTATTGCTGTTATGTAATTAGGTTCGATAGGGGATTATATTCAATATATAAGAAAATAAATCACAATAACTTTTCCTATGGAATAACTAACAATAATAAGAAAAATATTAAGTTATTAACTAATTTGTTGTTAGATTTGTAGTCTATATAACTTTACCGATGGAATAATTGACGGACTATAAATTTATCAGAGAATTACAGAGAGTTTAGAAAGAATTAAGAAATGTAAACCAACTATGGATTCTTTGATGGAATAATTTCCATTAGTGATATATTAAATATTGATGCAATCATCAACGAACAACAATATCATTGAAGAATTACTAAGAGTTTGGGGAAGAATTCAAAAAAATTTCATTCTCTGATGGTTTTATTGATGGAAGATAAAATCAATAGAGAATTACAAAGAGTTTGTGGAAGAATTTAAGGGATTGGATTTACCAACGAATATACTAATAAATGAAAAGTCATTGGTGAATTTGGGGGTTTTTGAAAGAGTTCATGAATTTTTTAAATGACTCATAGAGACACTGATAATTTTTAAATTTTCATCGTTGTCTCCATCGGTGATGTGTTGACATGGTTTATATATTATCGATGGAGTCATTTTATTCAGTGATTTTAAACCCAAATATGTCGAGGAAATCCTTAGCTTTTCCACATTTCCTCTCATTCTCTCTCTCTCTCTCTCTCTCTCTCTCTATAACAACAATAATCACCAATGCTCTCTTTTTATCTTCTAAGAAGTAATCTCTCTCTCCTCTAGGTGATGCTATCTCTCTTTGATATGCTCCCCCCCCTCAAGGTTTGATTTCTTTTATCCTTCCGGACTCTACTATTCATATGCTATGCATTCTTCTTTGTTTTTTTTTTCATTTTTCCCTTTTATGTGCATATCATTTTTTATTCTTCGTTCTTCAATTATTATTGTGTATTCCCACTTGTTTGTGTTTGAGATTGAAAAATCCCCAAATTGAGGGTTAGGGTTTATGCTAATTTTGAATTTTATGTGAAATTATGATCTCAATGGACTATAGAAATGATCTTTTTATTTAATCATTACTACTAAAAAGAAACACATTGTGTTTTATTTATTTATAGATATGATTCTGATTTTTTAGTAATTTAGTTAGTTAGTTGAATAAAATAATTTGATTTTGGAGTAATTACTTATATAAATTATTGATTTATTTCTTATTATTATTGATTAGTCTCAAAGTGTGTTGATAAACTGGAAAATAATTAATTTTACAATAATCATTTAAATATGATAATTCATGTTGCTATATGCCATTTGTCTATAATAAAGGTAGTTGGTTCAAAAATCATTCCAATTAACATGAGGTCAAATTCTTAAATTTAAATTTTGAAATGGATAAGCTATTAATATAACATTGTTATCAAACTCGGTTCAAATTATGAAATAAGTTTTCAGTAGCTCATAACCTTGAAACCCTGTCCTAAAAAAGAATATATGGTAAGTGTGCATCTGGCTTGTTGGTGATGATTTTTTCATTGTATTTGGTTGTATGCATTTTTTTTCCGATTCTGAGTAAGGTCCTATATAGAAAAGGTGCTGTTGAAATTTATTTTAAATAAATAGATGCACTAAAACAAAAAACCCATAAACTGTAGATTGTGAATTTAATTCAATATTCTTAATTATTTAGTTATATTGTTTAGATGTCGAAGAAATGTTTATGAATGAAATAGAGCGATTGTACATCTTTAAACAATAGTGTTCTCGAGCTTGTGATGTATTTAGGTGTCGATCATAAAAAGGCACTTGATGCACATTCTAACAACGCAGGCTTGTCAACTATAGGTCTAGATCTGGCATCCCATCTTCTAGAGACTTCTATTCTAGCAAGTAACAATATGGAAGCTTAATTTAAGAATGCAAGAAATTTTGTTTAATTCAAACATACCATTAAACTAATGATTACGTGTTTATATAGTCAACCATTAATTAATTGATTTTTAGGTTCTTAAATATGGAAGCTGCGCGAATGATAACATTGATGATAGAATGGTCGGTGAATGTTTTTTTTATTTCAATGAAGCTGGTGTAAAGAGCATCCTAAATGGATGCTTATGGTTAAGGCTTGATGGGGAAATTTTAAGGTTAGTACATATATATCAATAATTGTAGTTGTTAATAAAAGATATTTTTAAAATTTAAAAACTAATTATTTTACAAAAATAGTTACAATGGAAAACTTTTGTGTGACGAGGCAAACTCTAGGGTGGCAAGTCAAGTTTGTGAAAATAAAAATGTAAATAGGTAAGTTTTAACATGTGATTTTTTTTTTGAATTGTAATCTTTTTTTTTATTTTACACTTTTTTTTAACAAATTTCTGAACTAGGTTGCATGGTTCCTGGTATGACACATATACTTATGTTAGGAGATATGCCGAGTTAGATGACTTTGAGAAATGAAAGAATTGTAGACCTCCCCACATCATTGAGAGAAATGGGTAGAGATATCTAGAGTTCTTCATGTTGAAGGGTTTTAGGAGGTGTTTACGGAGTGGGTCCTCGAACATAAATAAGGAGACTTATGGTTTCATTGGCAAGTATACTGATGGGTCACTTTCTTTTACTAACCATGCAAAACACCTAGTAAGAGAGCCCGTTTTAATTTTCTGTATTTTTTTTAAAATGATAGGTTATTATTTGTGATAATGTTTAACTAAAAATTTATTTTGTAGGCTATACAGCTTGGGCACAAGCCAACTTTAATGGAGGTATACATGGAAACACATATACGGAGGGAGGATAAATAAAAAAAAAAGCAACAATTCGTGGATAGCCGAGCTATGTGCTTATTGTAAATAAACTTTTAAACCTTTTGTACATTATATGGACTAATGTTTTTTTATCCATATCTTTGACTTGCTTATTTTATTTTGTAGAAACATATAATGTTTCCATGTGTGCCAAACACGAGGAAGACCCATTAACCCATCCAAAATACGATTCAGAGTTGTGGTTAAAAGCTAGAGCAACTAGTGAATCCGATAGGAATTGAGTTTATTGTATCTTTATAACTACAACCCGAGACATGAGGTTGTACTTACAGTAGGCACCCTAGAATTTAGCATGAGTCAACCATCATGAGCCATTGAGGAGTTGGTTGAATAATGATTTGGTGCTCTAAGGGCCAAGATAGAGGCAAAAGTATGAAGAATAAAAAAGACAGCAATATAAGGAGGTGATTATATATATGTCCAATCATTATTATCCCTCTTACAGACCTCCACGAGATTTTCCTCCAACTCGCCTCCCCTTCGACCTCAATCTGCAACCTTTTTTTAATGTTTGAACATTTGTAATTGATTTTTACAGTTAAATTAATAATCTTAAATGTATTCTTCAAGTTAAATTTTTTATTTAATGTTTTGATATCATCAAAAAAAAAAAACAAATTAGTACACCACCGATAGAAACACTAATGCGCATAAAACTTCATAAATTATTCCATCAGTACAACATGTGAATTTTCCCCTCAGAACTACAAAGAGTTCCTAAGTGTTTTTATATAGACTAAGGACATCACCGACAAAAAGTGGTTGTTGGCGATTCTATCAGGTATCCGTTGAAAAGATGTGATATATTACCAATGAGTTATCTGTCAAAATTCTATCAATAATATTTACAGGTTGATATACTAACACAACTTGGTCATCGCATATTTTTATCATAATAATATTATGTAGGCCTAATTATTAGTGACTAAATCAACGGTAAAATTATCAGCCGATGTAAAATCACTAACATAACTCTAGCCAATAACACGACTCTAACAATAAATCCATTAGAGATATTTTTACTGATGAATAAAACAACTTTACTATTTACAAAATATTTTGTTAGTATAATTCAATTGTCCACCTGCAGCAAAATTATTTTGATCTAAAAAAATGAACCAAAATCCCCAGATGAAAAAGGTTTTTAAAAAAATACTAAAACAATAATATATTGAATCGATCCAGGTTTCACGACCTAACCTATTAAAAAAATATTAAAAAAAGAATCTCACCTGCAACAAAATAAAAATGAAATAAGAAAAATAACCAAAATCCAAAGATGACATATTTTTTAAAAAATACTAAGACGAATACATATTGGATTAACCCATATTTCGTGGCCTAACCCGTTAAACCCGTGACCTGAATCATGGACTCCAACATTTTTTTTTTCATACCATTTTTCTATGTAATTATATAATACATGATGCGGTGATGTAATTTACTAGGTTTATACCACAAAAAAATAGACGTTCACAAAATTAAACAAAAACTAAATACAGAGGTGTTTGTTTGAAACTATGATAAACCCATAAATATCAAACCAAAAAAATTATGTAGGCCATTTCAAAATAAATAAAATGTTGAAAGATAAAATTAAAAAATAAATAAATAGAAAAGTAAATAAAAGTGGAAGAAATCAAATAAAAAAACAAAAAAAAAACAAAATTAAAAACATTAGCGTGCAGTCCTGGTTAGCCAAACTAGCCTGAGAAAAAAACAAGCCCAAGCTCATGGGCCAAGGCAGCCCACACACCTGGGCTTGTTAATTGTTTTTTCTTTTTTGTGAGGCAGATGATAAATAAATAGTCGACGCTTTGCTTGCTGTCATAAATTGTTGAAAAGGGGAGTAACTGCCTTATAGGGTTAAAAAATCTATCTTTTCAGTTTAAAACACTTAAAAAACACCCTAGTGATCTCAAAAAAACCTATTTTTTTGTATTAAATCACTATTTAATCTGTTAAAATAAAAAATGGACCCGAATCAAAATAAGATTTTAAAGCCTGATCTACTTTTTTAGGCAAGATAAATGGGGAAAAAAACCTAAATGAAACTTTCTTAAGCAAATGAAACTCATTAACAATAAGAACGACAAGTTTCTTCGCTGAAAAGTGAGTGTTTGTCTAGTTTCTCTCTTCGTCATCATAATTCAATGACTCTCTCTCTTCTCTCTCCTTCTTCATAATCCGACGATGTTATTATGTAAATTTGGTAATTTGGATGGTGTTATTATGTTTTAAATCAATTGGCATGATGATGGAATGTATTTAACTTGGATAGCAATAACGTGCAACAATTGTAAAATATATTAGGATGTTAAGATGTTGATTGAATTTTTAAAATGCTTTTAAATTAAATATTAGTCATAAATAAAATCAACTGATTTATGGATTTATTTATTGATGCATATATGCAGGTAATAAGATTTTGAGTAGTCTCCCATATAGAAGAAATGCCGCTAAATTTTTTAAAATATGATATAATGATAATGTTATTATCTATACTTAATTTGTTTAGATGACGAAGAGAAGGTCATAAGAGAGTAATGCGGATAGGAGCATTGCTGGGGTTTTTTGGCAATGGTTCTGATGACCATAAGTTGCTAGGTGCCGACCATAATTAGATACCCTCTCTCAATGCAAGCATAATGCAAGGTTGACTCACAGAGAGGGTGTCCCTTCTAAGTAGAATGTATTAACTAAGAAGCATATTGCTAATTGGAAGCCCGACCATAACATGTAAGTTTGTTTTCCTTTCCTGTATGATAAAAAAAATAAATAATAATGGATAACTTTTGAAAAATTAATTTCAATGAATGAATGAAATTTCAGTTTTACAAATATGGAGGCAACTCGCATGATAACATCGACGATGAAATCATCGATAAAAGTGTATTTGTTTCAGCCGAGTCAATTTTGCAAAATTCTTGAATGAAAGCCTATGATTGATGATTGGTTTGGAAAGTTTAAGGTTGGTATATATATAAATATTTTTTAATATTTAATTTGATTAGTTTTTTAAAATTTTAATAAACTAATTATTTTATGAAATCGATGTATGAGGAAAACATTTATTGGTAAAAGGTTGACAACGTTGTTTCTAGGAGAGTATGAGAGAGTCACAACATTATTAGGTAAGACTGAATTCAAATTGTGATATTTTTTAAAATGTTAAAATTTTATTTTTCATTATTTTAACCGATAATGTTTCTCTACGAGCTAGGTAGTGTGATTTCTAGTATGATGCCCAGAAAAAACCAAAGAAATATGCAAAACATAAAGTTCTTCCAGGCTAAGAAGATATGGTCGTGTGAAGAGATTTCCAACCTCTGCACATCTTAGAGAGTATATGAGACATTTATATCCATTACATGATGTCTAAGAGTTTCTTGCGGTGGTTACAGTCTGGTGCAGAGATTCGAACCAAGGAGATTCATGGTTTCATTACCACGCACATTGACAGATCCATTCTATTCGTTTCACATGCAAAACAGATGTTAAGATTTTGTTTTATAAGATATTATTTTATAATTGTTGTATTATATGAAAATGTTTAATTTATAATAGCTTACTTTTGCAGGCTAAGGTGCTTGGACACAATCCACGACTGATGGAGCTTTTTCTCGAAACTCATGTATGAAGAGGACTGTTGGAAAGAGGTGCAACAACTTGTGGATAATCGAGCTAGAAGTTTGTGATAAGTTGGATTTCAACAATTCTTTTCTTAAGTTATTATTATTTTTTTAATTTGCTAAATTTTCTTAGGAAACATATATCACCTAATTGCATGAGAGATAGGGATGGTCCTTCGACCCATCTAACAATTGATCTGGATCTATTGTTGGAGGTTGGATCTACTTGTGGACCCAATAGAAATCAGGTTTACAAACCAAAGATATGTAAGCGGACCATAATGTATCGACTATTGGTTCCTCATAATTAGGATCGAGCCAACAATGTCCACTTGTCCAAGCGATGGTACGAGAATAGGTTCAAGCTTAGATGACCTAGCTTAGTGTTAAGATGACCTAGCTTAGGTTTGAGATGGCCAACCAGAGGGATAAAATGAATGTCCTCAAGCAGCTGTTAGTCACCCTTATTGGTACATGTGGTCAATCTCGTTGCCCTTTTGGTTTTGACAAAGATCCGATGGAATTTGAATCACCAATGGAATGCCCAATGGATTAAGTCCATTGGAAAGTTTTGGAGAGTTGAAAAAAATTACAGAACTTGCCACAGTTAAATGTAATTCTTCAAGAGTTTAATTTTATCGGTAATATGCATATGATCATCGATGGATTTATCAATAGTTTATTCTGTCGATAATATGTTATAATTATTGATGGATTTACCGACGAAATTAATGCCCATAAATGTTTTTGTTTGGTGTGCTATTTTCGTTTGTAAATTTATTGGTGATTATATTAGCAACATATTAACTGAAAAAATATAAATCACCGACAATATGTTTTACGATGACATTTCTCCATCCATGATTCCGTTGGTAAAGTTATTTCTAACTGAATGAATGTTTAAACAATGACATAATATTGATCGGTGATATGCAATATTCTAGTAGTGTTCTCTCTCAAACTCAAGGATTCAAATGAAAGAAAAAATGAAGTTTTGGACCTAACCATGAGACTTCAAAACTAAAAAGACCAAAAATGATTTTCGACAAAATCAAAAGGCATGGGCATAGAGGTGCTAACATATTGTTTTTTTTTAAAAAAAAACCTTCAAATATTTCACTATTATAATTTTAGCCCTTTCATTTTCAATCCTTCTTAGATAATAAAATTAGTTTTTTTTTTGTGAAACCGAGCATAAAAAAATAGCAAGACATGCATAAAAAGTAATTCAAAATAAATTTTCAATTCCAAATTATATATAATCAACACAACATTAAAGGAACCAAATGAAAACAAATCAGCAAATAAATAAAAAAAGCTAAAATTGATATTTAAAAAAAATAAAAGAAAATTTTTTTTAATTCCTCAATTTCTTCCCTTGCTTTTAATTCCTTGCAAGCAATCAAATCCAATCTTAAAAAAAAAAAAAAAACAAACCCAAGCATCAACTTGATGTCTTGCTTTGTGAGACATTAATAACAATATAAAAAACAAATAAAAACAAGTTATTAATTTTGAATTTTAATCAATTTAATATCAAATAATTAAATTGAAAAAAAAATAAAATAATAAAATAAAATTTGTGTAAAACAACCGTCAACCCACCGTAGATTGCAATAAAATTTTTTTTCTCAGACACCTCTGTCGCGGAAGCAATTATATAATTTGGGTAAAACCTATTCATATGGAAATGAGTCCAGATGTAATCCTACTCGGTCACTTTCTGGGGTGTAAGATTTGTTATTTATCC
>Ga0325403_1000306_pt1 | contig 31680 bp, 24 predicted proteins | sample PopdelMetagenome_19_FD_205665 | JGI IMG/M metagenome (GOLD analysis project Ga0325403, IMG submission 205665) | Populus deltoides microbial communities from Bellville, Georgia, United States - Xylem-PdKOR-R4 | ecosystem: Host-associated > Plants > Phyllosphere > Stem > Wood/Secondary xylem... | reverse complement strand
AAGGAAAGGAAATGAAAAGCATAAGCAAGAAATTAATATAAGCAAAACTTAAGCATTACAAAATATAAAGAGAGAGCAAGAGCATGATCTTGATCTGAACACCAAGATGCCTAAATACATGGCAAATACCTGCTTTTATAGGCCAAAATTCGGAACTATTGATTTGTTGACTAATGGATGAGTGAGTGGCCACATCTTGACTTGGTGACAATTCTTATCTTCTTGTCTGCCAAAAACATCATTGCTAACGTCATAATTTGAACAGACTTCAATCATGAAAGTTCTAGGGAATTGTCTCATCTTTCCAAGGTAGAAATTTGAGATCATTTGGACTTCTAGAACTCGAGATATGGGCTGAACACTGAACAGTGTCTGGGATGCAGGACAGATTCGGACTTCTTCATTGTTGCTATAATTTGGACTTGCAAAAGGCCTTGTTAAATCTTGGACTCCCATGAAAGTTGTAGGCCTATGTCTTAACTTTCCATCCATATAAGGCAGACCTAAATCTGAGATCTACAACTCCAGATATGACCCGATTACCGAACAGTGTTCCAGTTTGGACTGCACCAACATCTCTTTTCTAAGTTTGGCCATCTTTCTGTCCTTTCAATTTCAGTACTTCAACTCATCAATCAATTCTTTCATTTATGTGATAGGCCTGCATTTAAGATGAACATTTACCATAAATTAAAGGTATCTTATATTATTAGATATGTTAGTATAAAACATGCTTTAGTTAAGGAGTTATTGATATTTCAAGTGCAAAATGATGATATAGAACCTTGATAAAAATGCACTTTTAAGTACTAATCACATACCATAAAATTTTGAGCGCGGTTGTCGATGAACTGTTGCAACCCCTTACTCCGCACGTGCATCTCTGTAAAAAGCTCTATTGGGCTCGGCTCATGCCCAAGAGTCGTAGCCTACAAGAAAAAAAAATGTTACAAGTTAAATATATCTATAAATAACAACAAATTAATTAAAGATATATGTGATTAAAAATAATCTTACCATCTGATTCGCATGCGAAATGAAAGAAACGGAGCCGCCGGTGTGCATGGTAATTGAGCTGTGAATTTGCCGGCTCTGGTTCCCTGCACTGAATTGTGAGCGTTGTATGAAATGCTCAGACATCACGTACTGAATATATTTTGCCCATGTATCCTCTAGGATCTATGGCGGTCAGAAATCCTTCCAAACCGCCACAAACATATTCTATGAGTTAATAACAAATGAAAATTTAATATTTAAAATAGAAAACAATTATCATATTGTTTTTGTCGTTACCTAGTTGCAACGTAATTCTCCCAAACCCTCATCGCAAAATTCTCATTTTCTTTATCCCATTCAAATTTACCCTTGCATTAACAATTTATGAAAAATAATGGAATTTTAAGTTAACACTAACCTCAAATCTTCTAAAATCATGCATCGATATAAGGTTTCCACTCAGGATAACTGGAAACCTGGCTCCATTAAAACAATGGAATTTCCATCAATGATTTAAATATCGATGTTATTACTTGGATGACCTCAATGTTTGTGAACCTGAAAATTGATAAAATTAATGAAATATTAGTTATTCATAAATTGTTACAAACAAACCAACTCAAATCAAAACAAACTTACATTGAAAAGTTGTCCTTCCAATGTGCCTCGTACTTGCAGAGAATTGACCCCGTTTTGAAGGGACACCGCCTCTACATTGTGGAACCACGATGGAAGAGGCAGCGTAGTGAGTTGACGCAGGTGCCTCTTCTTGGTCAGCACTTAATGACACGTCATCATCGCTGCTAGAAGAACTAGCTGCGCTCATGTGCTCACGATGTGCAAATGATTTTGTTCTACGTATTTACACAAATTTGATGAATAATCACATAATCAAATTTGATTTTTTTAAAACAAATTCGGCAGCACTTCTCCTATATTGGAGACCACCTAAAATGTTCAAACCTGCAAATATTCATAATAAAACCCACGCAACGCTGCAGAAAAGACCGACGACAGGGGAGATCCGGAATGGCTTCCTCCTCCTCTTCCCGTTTGCACCGGCGATGAGAAGCAATGTCACCTGCAAAGCAACGAAGTCGCAACAACAATTTGTTTTGCTTTGTTTTCATATCGGCTCCTCTTCCTTCTCCTTGTTCAGATCTGCTGCTCTCTCTACAAGTTTTTTGTTTCCTCTTCTTTTGCTTCAGGTGGCCAAGGGCTGCCGGTCTGTGGGCGCTGCTGGGTTGTTGCTGCCGCTGGAGGCTGTTCGGCCGCTGCTAGGGGAGGAGCTGCTATGAGGCTGGTCTCCTGTGTCAGTGGGCGGCGGTGTTGTCTTGGCCGCGAGGGAGAGCAACGACCAGTGGAGGGGCGCGGCCGCCTGGCTTTGGGTCACAAAGCAGGGGCCAGCGTCCAGGAGAGGGAGGCCGATGGGTTGGCTGTTACATGGTGGCGGAGGGAAGAACAAGGAGGGGCTCGGGTCTGTTGGGTTGTTGGTCCAAGGAGAGGAAGATGGGGTTGTTTCAGGAGCAAAAAATCGCAAACCAAAGGGGGGGGACGGCCAATAGGGAGAGACAGCTGCGAGGTTCTCTGGTCTGTGGAAAATGGGGGAAAGATTGGCCGTGGCCTCTGGTTTTGGGGGAAGAAAAGGAGAGAGGAGAGGCGGGGGGTCACTGGCTGGCTTTTGTTGGCTGGCAATCTAAGGAAGAAGATCGCTGGAGCCAAATGGGGGTGCGGTTCTTTGTGTTTTTTTTCTGGCAAGTGAGCGTCTCCGGTTCTCTTTGGTAAAGGTTAGGGAGGCGGCAGCCGTCCCTAAAGATAGATGTAGGTTTTGTTTTTAGGGTTTTAGAATTTTTCTCCCCTCTTCCCATAAAATTTTTCGCCACCCCCATGCCTGTAAATTTTTCTCCCTCTCCATTTTCTCCCCTTTCTTTCACTGTAGCTTGGTTTTTCATAGGAGAAGTGTTGCTTGGCCAAAATCATATTGGTCCCTCAACTTTTTATTTATTTTTTTTGGTAATTTTGATTTTCTTTTATTTTTTTGTATTTTTAAAAGCGGGCAATATTAACGTCGACTCAACAAGGAAAATCAGTGATCATAAAATTTACGCGTTAACAGTTGAACGCGTTCAAAATACCTTTGAAAATTTAAATTCTTTTGAGATCACGTTGAAAATGCTAAAAACGATGCAAATATATCAAAAATACATTTTTTGGGTTTTCATTGTTTTTTTGCTATTTTTTCTATTTTCTTGAAATTTTATCAAAAATATGGATCAAAAATTGGGTAGCAACAATATATGTCACATACTAGTTGATTTTATTTTATTTCTACTAGAAATTTTGGATTATTCAATTTCATCTCATTTTCGACGTGATAATATAATGTTTATAATCCTAAAATAGAGAAAAACAAATCTTATAAATAAGCTAACATCTATACAAATTTAACAATAAAATAGAGAAAAAAATAAATTTTATTCAATTAATAGTTATACAACAAATTTAACAATAACAATTAAAATTCAACAAAATCAAACATTAAAGCAATATAGACAATAAATTGAGACAAAAAAAAATAACATTTAATCATATACATTCAATTAACATTTATACTACAAATTTAACAATAACAATTCAAAAAAAAAACAATAAATCATTATTGCAATAAAAACAATAAAATAGGCAACAAATTAATGCAAAAACAACTATAGGCTTTAGGAATGAAAAATGCTTACCTTAATGATGTGTTTACTTTTAAACTTTGTCTATGTACAATACAAAAACAAAAAATATATATATTGTTAATAAACCGAAAAAAAAGAGAAGAAAATAAATAAATTGAATCACAATACATACCTTTTAAACTCTAAAGATAAAGATAGAACTAGAGAATGAAGAAAAATTGCTAATATAGAGAGGAAAAAATAAGAGAGAATTTGAAGTTTCTGATTGAGGGGAAAAATGAACTAAAGGCGTTCTCACTGGGTTTTATACTATATTTTTACCAACGGAATCATCAATGAAATATTAAATAATATTATTTTTAATTAATCCGTTGATGATTCCCTAGGTAAATTCACCTTGAATTTTATATTTTGCCCTAAAATTTTCAAAAAAAACCCTCAAGAACTTTCACAGTCCATCAGTAATCCCCTCTCTAATGTGAAATAGTACACATGGTCTGATATGCATTAATTACCCGCACTTTGGATTATGCAGTTCTTTGGTAATTCCATTAGTAAACTGCAACTGACTCAAATGACTTTAATTGACATCACCGACATGTGATGTAAACAACTCCCTTTGCTCCTGGAATACACCAACGGACACAAATCGTCAGTGTTTCCATCAATGATGTGGGAACAGTTCCCTTCCCCTCTGGAATACACCAGCAGACACAAACCGTCGGTGTTTCCATCGATGATTTTCACAGTAAATGACAATTTGTGTTTGTATTCCTTGTCTATCCTCCCTCAAAATATTTAAATTAAAAGCCGCACGTAAAACACAATAACACCAATTCATATAACAATTATAAAATAAATATTTCTTTGTTCATAATTTCATCCATAAATATTACATTATAAAAAATTGCATTACACTTTCGTGTTCTGATAGTTAGTCTTTCTTCTTCTTTAATTGAATCGTCATCAACTCCATCGCAATCTTCAACTTGATAACATTTTTATCATCATCTTCATCGACTTGTGCTTGTCAGCTGGAGTTCAAAACAACATTCAACTCCTCAGCGTCAACATCAATAACACTATTATCAAAGATGTAAAAATTTAAATTTTCTTCTAAGTCAATTGATGGAGCAATTCGATATGGTTTAACCAACTCACTAACTTTAAAGACATCATCTCCCACACTTGTGTCTTCGTTCTCATCCTGAACAACCTCGACACGACCCATGGGTTTTGTTTTTAAATAACCAATCAACTCTTGAACGATCATTTCTAAAGAAAGGGGTGTATGTGTAATAAATTTGCTAGCATTGCTTGGCGAAAACAAAGACATCGTTTACGTTGCAAAGTCTAGCTTTTAAGTTAATTTCAACAAGACTATAGTATGGTAAATGTATGGGTAGATGCTCCATCGAGTCAAAAAACAATGGAGGAAATACCATCTCTAGTTTGCATATTGTCTCGACGATATTCGTTTCAAGTCTTTCAATGTGATGTGTTTACAACTTGCTGGAGCATATATCTCTAAAGAAATAATAAATCTTTATGAGTGCATCCCATATCCTCTTTGACAATAAATCACGATAAACTAATGGAATGAGTGTTTGCATAAACATATGGCAATCATGGCTCTTCATTCCATATAATCTGCATTCCTCCAATTAACTAACCTTGATATGTTCGAGGCATGTCCATCGGGAAAATACAGACTCTTAAAATATTGGTAGACTAGTAGTTGTGCATTCTTCTCTAAGGCGAAGCTTGCTTTGGGATCTGCAACCCGTGACCCATCAAAAATCAACTCCATATTTTTACGGTGAAAAAACATCGTTATACCCATTCTAGCCTTGACGTTGTCCTTTGTCTTCATCTTCACGTCCATGACTGTTGAAAATGTTCTTAAACACATTCTTTTCTATGTGCATGACGTCAAGGTTATGGCGAAAGAGATTGGTCTTCCAATAAGGAAGCTCCCAGAAAATACTTCGCTTTACCCAGTTATGGGTCAAACCAAAACCAGGAAACTTCTGCTTACTGGATTGGAACCAAACACAATGTCACCGTACTCTCACACCACGTCATGCAATTCTTCACCTGAAAAACATGGGAGTACAACATATTTTTCAACTCTACTAACAAAAAAACCCTTTTTGTTCTTTCTGTATTTGTGATCTGTTGACAAGAAACGTCGGTGACAGTAAAAAAAAGATGCTTTAACCCTGTTTGTTAATGTGAATGCCTTATTGTTTTTCATACAGTATGAACATACTAGTTTTTCATGCGTGCTCCAATTATAAATCATTCCATAAGACTCCATTATGTATTGGCTTGTGTTGGGCTTACTAGCATTATCCATTTCTGGATTTCATGCTAGTTTATCAACAGACCCATAATAATAATAATAATATTTTTTATGTTCTGGATTTATACTTTTCTATACTATTGATATTTATAGTATAGAAGAGAAATAGATATATAAAAAAATAATAAAAATTCAATTTTATAAGAAATGATAATATTATTTTAAAAAATCCCCTCTTTCATATTTATCTCTTATTATGATTACAGATTCAACATCATAGAATTTCTTATTTAAGACTCAAAATTTAGATAAGAAAATTGGTTTGAAATAAATTAATTTTGAAACCAACAAAATAAATTTATAAACTAACCAAAGCAATTAAATAAAACCACATGAATATGCTGCCAAAAAAAAGGGGCATTATTAGCTCCTACAAGCAATACCTACTATTGATTTTTATAATAATCCAGTTTAATCTTTACACTATAGATTTGGAATGAAATTTGAAAATCAATTACAAAAATTAAATTCTTATAAATATATGAATTGAAATACGAATGAATTGTTTAAAATTTGATCAAAAATAATTATTTTAATTACTTTTTAAGAAAAACTTATAAAAATAGAAAATAATGTTTTTTAATTAGGAATAAATTAAATTCTTATATTTTAAAGACAATTAGGACTATTTGGGTTGAAATTGTTTAATGTGGTATAAATGAGTTAATTAATATTGGTTTCGTGGGTTAAATGAGGAAATTAAATTCTTATCTTAGAGAGTAACATTATGCTTCAATTTGATTGTTATTTTCATAACCTAATTTTTTATTTTTTATTTTTTTCATAAAAAAATAATAGAAAAAAATAATAAAATAAGTGATGATAAAAAAATGAATGAAATAAAAAAAAAAGAAAAAGAGAAAAAAAGAATGAAATGAATGAAGAATAAATTGAAATGTGGGTCAAGACAATATAGAATTGATAAGTTTGGAGACTTAATTGAACTTGAAATTAGTTTAATTAATGAAATCAGGGGCTTAATTAAAAACATACCAAAGTTTAGGGCTGATTCGGGTTAAAATTGCAAGAAATTAAAATCCGAGGGTCATTTTGTGAATGATGTCGAAATGAAGGGGTCCAATTACAGTTTACCCAGAGGCTTGATTACAAAATCGCCTGACTTCAGTGACCAAACTGAAGATGGCCATTCCCATCACATAAACGGTTCCGTTTCAAGATGCTATGTTCATCTTCTTCATCTCACCAGGAAGGAAAAAAAAAAGGGATGCCAGCTACCCACGCCCCCACGATCGCCATTACTCCAGCATTGGCAACGGTCGGTCGCCTTATTATTTGGAGGCGATCGCATGGCATTCTCTAGCTTTATAAAAGCCAGAGAAAGGTCAAGAGTAGAGGGGAGAAAAGAAAAAAAAAGACAGAGAGGAACACACGAACAGAGAGAACGGGAGAAGATAGAGAGAACTCGAAGGAACGGGGGGAAGACGCGAACAGAGGAAGACCAGAGGACTAAGAGTAAACCAAGAGAATCCGAGGATGAACTGAAAGACGAAAGATTAAGAGTGTTTGTCTACGTTGTTGCATCTGCGTTTTGCTTAAAACGCAGATGCAACAACGTTTGGTAACAAAAAAAACGTAAGTTACTATTCATGGGTCCCACCAAATTATGCGTTTGAAATGCATGGAAAACAAAAGCAGGTCCTACCTGCTTCTTGCGGCTGCACTGTTCAGTGAACAGTGCAACATCCCTCCACAGTCGCACTGTTCACTAAAGTGAATAGTGTTTTTTTCTTTTGAAAAACCAGTGAATGTACGTGAACATTTTTTTTTCAAAAAAAAGTTAACAGTTTTTTTCTCTCGAAAAACCAGTGCAGTTAATTGATTTCACTAGCACTGTTCACGTGAATGTGAACAATAATTTTTATTTTTTAAAAAAAAATTAGTTTAAGGTGAATTAAATTTATTCGTACTGTAATCTCAATTTTATTCCTGATAATATTTTATCTAATTTTATTGCACGCTCAAAAAATCATGAAAACTATAGTTCTTGTCGGATGAATTTTATATGTAATATAATTGTAGATAGTTTAATGGAACAATAAAAAAAAATTTATATAAAGTATGATTTATTTCACGATGTAATAGCAATAGTTAAATCTACAATATTTAAATTAAAAACCATAAATATATATATATATTTTTAAATTATTTTATAACCTCAATTTCAAAAGCATTCTTAACCAAACACATTAAACTACTTTTTGTTCAACCTCAATTTCAACCACAGTTTTAACCAAACACCTATTTTTTCAAACCAACCTCAACTAAAAGTACTTTTTATAAAACAACTTTTTTCAAACCACAACCACAACAGCTATCGCAATACACACTCTCGTCCAACTTCGAAGTAAGTTTCTCCAGCTTTGCAAGATAGTTCACCAACACTGTGCACTTGTAAATATAATTTACCTTGTAGTTGTACCAAGCGTGCGTGAATAATTAACGCACGTTTGCGGGTAGAAATCGACCGAGTCCAGCCTAGTCTTATGGGTTGGGTCAGACCAGCCCTCCCAAAAAAAGAAGAAGGAAAAAGTATGAAAAAAAACTGGGTTGGGACTCAGGCCTAGCTAGTCATATCGCCTTTATTTTATTTTTTTTTATTTTAATATTTGTCCAAACGAGTCTCTTTTTAATATCAGAAAATTCCAAAAAACAATTGTGGACCCTTTTGAATTTATTTATAGGTCCCTTGCATTTTTTAAGATATTTCACTGTATATTTGATATGTGAATTTTTACTGTGAAATGCAAATCCGGTATTCGATACATTTTTTTTCCTTTTAAAAAAAGGTAAAAAATATATGTGCTTTACTTTAGATTCATTTTATTGGTTTATTCACTAACACCAGAATTAGGAATACCATATGTTTTTTTTTGCTATGTAATATTTACCATCGCCAGAGTTGGAAATATCAATAGCTGAATATTCGTTGACGCCAGTGTCAGGAATATTATAGGCAGACTATCAAAGATAAAAAAAATGGTAGAAATTTAAGATAAAAACACAACGAACCCTTAGCAATTTAAAACAAAACTAACAATGTAGTCTACCTCATGTAGGACACTTAAGGGATGATAATAATTTTTTTTTGGTAACTAGTCTTATATCATTGAATCTCTACTGACCAATTAGGGTTTCGAGTGATCATAATGCTAGGTGACGACTCCTTAAATAGGACCATTCTCCATTAAAGAATAAGATGCTAGAATTCTGTTTTTTTTTCATTGTTGATTTTTAAAGGCTGCCACGATATCGGGTGTGACAGTTATGAAAATGATGAGATTGTGTTTTAGTTATGGGGTGATTCATGTGAGATAATATGCTAAAATATTAAGTTTTGCTTAGAAATGTGGGAAGGTGAAAGTGAAACCAAGGTTGTCAATTCCGTTTCGGTAGGTGTTTCGTTTTTTCAATTGGAATGGAATGTTTCAGTTTTGGAGTGTTTCGGCGTGTCGTTTCGGGGTTGTACTGTTCATATGTATATATATATTCAACAAACATAATTCAAATTCAAGATAAATTAATTATAAATTATGCAATACAAACACAATGCCAAACAAATATAATTTCAAAATTTAAAATATTTCTAAATAGTCAAGATTAAATAGATCTTTAACTTAAAGTAATTCAACTTAAACAAAATATCAAAATATTATGAAAGTAAAATGTTTTAACACAAATATTTTAAATATAAAGTTAGGTCAATGTTATGAAGGCTAATGGAATCTAAAGCATCCATTGTTTTGCTCAAATTCCTACAAAGTATAAACATGAAAAAAAACAACATGAATATAAACCATATATATTAGTGATAAATCTAATTTTAAAAAATTAATATCATTGTTAATAAAAATAGTAATAATAATTTTCAATATTATTATTAATATCATTGTTATAGAAAATAGTAATGAAAAAGAGTTTTTTATAATTGGGTGGTTTAATTAATTAAATTGAATAAGGTTCAATTTGATTCAACGGCTTTTCAAGAGCAGAACGGAACATGTGGAATGGAACCGGAACGTTCCGGGCGGAATTTAGCCGAAAAATTCGGAACGGACCGAGATTTAAAATGAGATGAAATTTGTTCCATTTTGTTCCGTTTTTTGAATTGGTATGAAATGTTTCGGTCATTCCGGACGGAATGGAACGGAATTGACAACCTTGGGTGAAACTATGGATATGATAAATTATGTAAATGTTAAGTCTTAAGAGATATGGTGAGGTAAGAAATAGTTTTTGCGAGTCATAATGGAAATGGTTAAATGGTAAAATAGAAAATATATGTATGAGAATGGATGATGTTAGTAAGAAAGGAAATCGTATAAGAACTATGAATTAGTAATGTGAAAAGAATGAGGATTTGTTTAGATAAGTACGAATAAGGAGTTGAAAATAAATTGAATACTAATTGATGATGTTTCCTTAAAAATTAGAAGGAGCTCATGTAACTTCAGGTATATGCCTTGTTACTCATCTTTTAAATTAATAGTATGTTCTTGTTAGATATGCTTTGCATATATGGAATGAGTTTTGGAAATGGAACAATAAAAAATTGCACTGAAATATTAGTTGGTTATTTGGATGAAAACTAATTAATTATGTATTAAAATCAGCTGTTTTAACAGGGACTCATTAATTATACATTAAAGTCAACCATTTGTATGAAAAGTAAGTATTTATATGTTTTTAAGTCTAGTTTTTTTATTTTTTATCGAGATGATGGGTCAACTTATACACACCTCAACTAATTTCTGAATTCTTGTGCCCACATAAGTTTCTCACACAAGAAAAAAATAAATTACTGGTTTTTATATTAGGGAGCATGACCCCAAAGAAATATAGCGGTGAGATTCGAAGCCTAAACTTAAAAGGAGTAAACCTCTTAATTTCAAAACCTTTATAACTAGGGTAACCCTTGAAGTTGTTTTTTAAATCATTTGCTGGGTAGAGACTAATAATATATATTAGAGTCGACTGAATCGACGAAGACTAAAAAGATATTCACGTCAACCGTGTTGGCAGATAACCATTATGATAAATTGAATCCAGCCACTTTGGCAGAGACTAATTGGTGTAATATTAAGTCAATTGTGTTTTGAGAAGGATAATTATGAAATGTTGAGACTACTAAAATGGCCGAAATCATATTAGAAAGCTCTTATTAACTGTAATGACAGAGTTTCGGGAGTAAACGATTCATTTAAATGGAAATAAACTATTATAGTTGTGCGTGCACCTAAATCATTGTGTATTTTTATGTGATTGATTATTATCTATGTTGCTTCCCATTTTATAATAAAACAAAAAATAATAAAATAAATACAAGGAAATACACTTGAAGCAAGTCTAGAAAGGAATGCCCAAGCCCAATGATGAAAGACTTAAATCCCAAGTGAAATTGGTAGGCCAAAATAGTAATCCAAGGTTTTAATTGATAAAACTCATTAGTAAAAATGTTTTTTTTAGGTGTTTAAATTCTCAATTGGAATTTTTAATCAAAGGTTTAATCAAAGTAATTAGGGGTTTAATCGCAAGGGAAATCAACTTTTGGATGTCAATTTTGATGTCATTTGAAAAAATTCAAGTTTAAAAACTATGGGGACCCAATTGACGAGAATCAGGGGCTAAATTAAAGAAATTTAAAAGTTTGAAGGTCAATTAAAGCTTAAATTGCATAAATCCGAGGTCAAGGATCAAAATAAAAAAGGCGGCCTACATCAGGGTCGACATTTGAATTTGACAGGAATGCAATTGAATTGATTCTTAAAATCAAAATTGTAATTGAGGACTTCATTAAATAAATAAAAAATTAAGAATTGATTTGGAATTTGACACTTCTTTGGCTCCATTTTCATTTAAATGAAACAACACATTTTGTTCAAAACGGTATCATTTCATGCACTATTTCTTACAAAAAAAGGATGCAAACGATGCTGTTTTGATGGCATTGTTTGCTACCTTTTTCCTGTGAACACGTAAAGGCAGGGGAAGAAGGTTTTTCATCCCCTTCTTTGCAGTAACTGTTTCCCTCTCCCTAAAACCCAAAACCCAACACAACCCACACTCATGGCCTACTAAAATGAAAAAAATAGAAAGGACAAGCCTTGCAAGTGGCTGCCCATTAATCGCCTAGCCACCCTATCCATTCTACGTGATTGAGCAAGTTAGGGTAGCTCTCTCCCCCTGCCCTTTATAAATACAAGGGGAGGACCAGGAGAAGAAAAAAAAGAAAAAAAAGGGGAGGTGAAAAAGAAAAAAGAAAGAAGAGAGAGAATAACAAAAAATAGAAACAAGAAAGAAAAGAAAGAAAAACAGGGGAGAATAGAGGATGAGAAGGGAAGAAGAAAGAAAGAAAAAAAGGGAACAAAAAAAGAAGAACAAAAAGGGAAGGAATACAAAGAAATATAGAGGACAAAGAATAGAAATAAAACAAAGAAAAAAAAAACAAAGAAAAAGAAGAAGAACCATCAATGAAGTGGCTCCTCAATACACAACCACCTTGTTTGGAAGAACCACCATTGCCACTACCAACACTACCGTGAGCCACCGTTAGGGAAGGTTCCCCTCTCCCTTCTTCCTCCTCCGATCCTGCTTCTCCTTTTTTGGCATCATCTCCACTGTTCTACTAGTGAACAATGGAGAGTCCACTATTTATGAGCTGAACCGGGTCTGGTCTAGACCAAAATTCATTAGGCCAGACCCAGCCCAATCCCTTTGAAATAGTCTTGTTGGACCAACATTGGCTTAACACCTGTTTTGGGCCACTATTGGCCCAACTCTTTGGGCCCACTTCGACCCAAATTTGTTTTTTGCTAACCTCAGTCCAATCTCTCTTGGGCTAGTCTCGGCCCAACCCACACAACTGGGCTAGGCCCATTCCATTATTATAATATTATATTGTATTGTATTGTATATTATATTAAAAACAAAAACAAAAAAACTTTCAAATAAATTCCAAAAATTCTTTTTAAAAAAATATGTGATTTTCCCAAAAGTTTCCACCAATTTTGATTAATATCAATTTGTATTTTTATATTGTAAAGATACAAATCTAGTATTAAAATACTTGGTTTTCTACGAAACGTAAAATGAAAACTAAACAAAAAAAAGTGTTTTGTTTTCATACATTTGATCAAGTCTCTCAAAGCTTATAAGAAATTTTCATATCATATTTTCATATAACAAAATTCAAAAAATTATGTTTTAGCATGCATTTTTGGCTTTAATAACCAGTTTATTAAAGCTATAAAAACTAGGCCAATATTTCAAAAATACCAAAAAAATTATTTTATTTTCTTTTAATATCTGAGATTAAAAACTTATATGTAAGATGTATTTCCAATATTAAAAGGTAGTTTTGTTTTTATTAACATTAAAACGGTTAGGTTTTTACCTGATAAGATAAGTATCTCTTTACTGAGGAGGATTTGTCTTCAACCTTAGACAACCCAACAATCAGACAACTAGTTTAATCAAAGAATTAAACAATGAAGCTTATTTTAGGTAGGACGTATTTAGGGTGCTAATACCTTCTCTTTACATAACAAGTTCCCGTGCTTTATCTCTGAGATCAATTAAGATTTCTAGTTACCAAAATACTAGGTGGTGACTCTCATTTCCTCTTTCCACTGAAAAAACAAGAAATCCTTGTTTCCCTATTTCTTGATATTCCAGATACCATATAAGAGTGGATGCATTCACCACGAAGCTGCACCCGTGCAACAAGCCTAGTGTAAGGAGAAAAAAGGAGGAACTTCTCTTTAGATTGCTGAAGTTATTGTCTTTAGCCTATTTAATAAGTAATGTCGCACGTCACCCGCGCGACATCGGCTGGCGATTTTTCTTTAGCTGCGTTTGCTTGAATCGGTTCGTTGGGAGTCCACCTAGTAATTTAGTGAAGGCTACTAGGAAATCAAATGTACTGGTCTTGTCAGAGATTTGCGGGTAAAGGACTGGTTGTGGTTAGAGAAGGTATTAGCACCCCTAACGCACCCTACCTAAGGTAAGCTGCTTCGTGGCTTTGACATGTTAAAGAAGTTTTAAAAATTGTCTTTTCATCGGGTATCAGAAATATAACTTACATATAAGTTAATAATTCTTGACCGTGATCCAATCAAAATATTAAATTCTTTAATCTTTGCAATTTTCATAAACAAAAAGAAACATCCATAAAACAAATACAAAAACACATATACACTTTCACTATATTTTCTCTTTTCTTTTCGTTTTGTTACATCCTCACTACAAATAATAAAAATTCAATACTAAAAATAAAATTACATCAAACAATTTAAAATTACAAAACAGCCCCTAAAACATCCAAAAGCTTCTGGAATATGCAGGAACAGTGCACGGGAACAGTGGCGGCGCGTCTTCTCCATGCGCCGCCGCCACTGGCGGCGCGTGACCGCAAGAAAAACCCAGCAACAGGGGGGTTTGGATCGACTTCTTCCCCTCTTCTTTTCCTCGCCGGCGGTGACAACCACCGTTATCTGTAAAAAGAAGAAACACAAAAGGCAGTCGATTTTAATTTTCTTTCTTTTTTCGATCTGTTTCAGTCTTCCTTTTTTAGCTCAGTCCAGTTTCACTGCCTTCTCCCTTCTCTATTTCGGGCGGCGGCAAGACCAAGGGGTCACCAACGACTAGGCTTCTGTCGATGACCGATTGAGCAGTGGTGGTCTTCTGTGGCCGCTGCTTGGTCGTTGATGACGGGTGGATCTGCGACCGACCGGTTGAAAGAGATGACCAGTCTCGGCTGGGCTATGGTCGTTGTTGTTGAAGAGACCGAAGGTGAAGAAGACGCTGCTAAGGGGAAGATCGGTTTTGATAGTGGGTTTCTTTTGGGTTGTGAAGTGAATAGATCGAACGGAGAGGCTGTGTTGGTTGTTGCGGTTGGTCGTCCGGGGAAGAAAGGGTACTGACGGTGTGGACGGCGCTGTTGTGGTGGACGGCGCTGCTGGCTCTGTGTTGATGAATGGAGGGGAGTTGGCTCTCGGCTCAGGAAGCGAGAGAGAGAGAGAGAGGATGGCTTGGGTGAAAGTTGGAGCGGGAGTGGCCAAGGAGATAGTGAGGGAGGTCTGTGAGCGGGGAAGATGAAGGGGGACGGTTGTGAGAGAGGTAGCCTCCGGCTGAAGGTTGAAGATGAGAGAAAAAGGGGGGGGGCGCCACTCCTTTTGTTTTCTCTGGTTTTGGCCGGGGAACTGTGAGTGGCTGCTCGGGTAGGGAGGAGAAAGAAGTGTGGTTTTTAGGGTTTTTGTGGTTTAGGTTTTTTTGTGGTTTTTCTCTATTTTTCAAAATTGCCCCTCCTTTCTTGTGTGTTGTGGAGACCAGTATTTATAGGTAAAAATATTGTTTGGGCCTTAAAATTGATCCCTCAACTTTCTTTTTTTTGTAAATTTGATTTTTCTTGTTTTTTGGATTTTCTTATCAACATCGCCTCAAATGAGGAAAATCAGTGATTTTAAAAATAACGCATTAAAAGTCGAACGCGTTCCAAAGATCTTTGAAAATTTAAATTCTTTTGGGACGATGCTGAAAATGCTAAAAACGATGCAAATATATTAAAAAAACTATTTTTTTGGATTTTTTTGTTGTTTTTTGTTATTTTTGGATTTTTCAACAATTTTATTAAAACATGGATCAAAAATTGAGTAACAACAAGTAAATCAAATTTGAAATAAGGAATGTCTCTTTTTCTTTTTATATGGGTAAATCATATTCCTTATTCCTTGAGTGTGATAAAGGGATAGTCATAAACAAATTACTTATAGATGCTAGCTTAAATTTGATCCTTGGAGGATGCACATAGTATTTTTCATTCAATCAATTATTTCTGCTTTTCAAGTCCTTAGTTTTTTTCCCTGATCATCATTCAAAAAAAAAAAATAAGCCTTGAGAGACCATAACTATATAGTAGCATCACATAAATAACTCCAAAGATAAATTATATTTGCGGTTGTAATCGATCGATAGAAAGGTGTTATCAAGTGTGCGAGTGTCTAAGTGATCGTGAACCTTCCATTCATAATCATTCGTTTATGTTTCTATCAAGGTGTGTGTTTCAACTAATTATTGTTATTTTTTATTGTCTTTATATTATTCATGCATTATGTGTTCATAGATTTTTGAGTTCATACATGTTAATTTGCAATTATGATCCATTTCCTTCTACTAGACTTGTTTTAAGTTCTATATCCAGGTTTATGATTGGAAACGATCGATGGAGAGATGATATTATGTGTGTGAGTGTCAAAGTGTCTATAAAGTCTGTATGTTTCAACTAATTCTTGTGTTATTTTTGGTTTGCAAGTACGATCCATGAAGAAAGATAAGTCGTTTTATTCAATTTAATCCCATCTTCTTCTACTAGACTCGTTTAATCTCTATATCCAAGTTTATATATAAGTCGTCTATCTTGTTGTAAAGTTAAATAATTGTGAATATCGATCAAATACATATTATTAAAAAGATGCTGGCATTTTAATTTATTGGTTAATTAGATTTAAACTTTTCTTGAAAAGACATATAGTTAATTGAAGACTTTAATCTTGATAGCTAATATTTTTTACTTTTACCTTAAATTTAATACGAATGTAAAGGCTTTAAACTTACAAAAGTAAATTTCCTTATGTTTGGATTTAACTAAAAATGAAAATAAAAATGAAATGCATTTTAATTAACTAGAGTTTTTGGATTTAATAGTGCATGGCTAGCTTTCACCACCATAATTTGATCTTGACACCATCATTCCTTTTCTTATTTGTTTTATATTATTCATGATTATTGTTTCTTACTTTCGTTTATTGGAAAGCCCAAAAATCCACTAACTATATAATAAGAATAGACCTTTCCTCTCAATTAGAGTCATTTTAACTCAAATCAACTTCATTTGATAAAGCTATATATTATGTAATTAGTTGCTAGGCTAAGTGTATTTGTGTATTCATAGTTTATGTTAAATTTTAAATACTATATCTACGAGGATTTTTATGATGTTAAGAGAAATATTCCTTTTTATTCAAAAGTATTCAGTTAATTTATAAGAAATACAATTTTATTATTATAAATTCCCTAGTTAATGCAAAATAGAGTGTTGGATTTTGTTACAATACATAAAACATTACAAACATTTTAATGACCCCCCCCCCCCCCCGAGAGACAGTTATTTGTTATGTTATGCTTAGTGTAGTTCTGTCCAGTGTACCAAACATATTTTAATTTTTGTTTAATTAAGTAGACATTATATATATAGTGTGTTTGATATTGTGATAGCTGTTGCTAAATTTTCAAAGTGTTTTTTATATGAGAATGTATTAAAATAATATTTTATTTATTTATTTAAATTTATTTTTAACATCAGCACATCAAAACAATTTAAAAACACCAAAAAAATTAATTTGAAGCAAATGTCGATACACGACGTCGGGCGACGGCTCCCTTTTTTTGTTTATTTAACAAAAAGGGTTTTTTCTCAATTGGGGGAAACAAAGATTTTATTGGAGTCGCCATCTAGTAATTTGAGGGAACTAGAAATCCCAAATTAGACACTGGTCCCAGAGATTTGGATACGGGGTTAGTTATGATTAAGGGAAGGTAGACACCACCCTTAAAACATCCTTTCAAAAGAAAGGTTACCCTTACTTGTGTGTTTTTTATTTGATTCAAATGCGATTATATTTTGGGCTTATTTGTAATTTTTTTTTTAAATGATTAACGTCAGTCCCTAAAAATAAAAGACACGTTAAAAATGACATCAGTCCCTAAAAATTAGGAGACTCGTCTAAAATATTGACGTTTGTCCCTATAAAGGAGAGTTACGTCTGGGTTAATAATGGATATAATCCATTATATTTTGGGTTTATTGGTAATTTGTTTTTTTTCAAATGGTTAACGTCGGTCCCTAAAAATAGGAGACGCGTTAAAAATGACATCAGTCCCTAAAAATTAGGAGACTTGTCTAAAATATGACGTTTCAACCCTAAAAAGGAGAATTACGTCTGGGTTACCAAAAAAATAATGGACATAAGCCATATTTGGTATTTACATTTTTTGACATCGGTCCTTTTTAAAAAAAGAGACGTGTCGACTTTGGTTTTTGTATTTTTTACAACATGCAAGAAAATTTACAAGCATTTATATATCAAAAATATCAAAAATACCAGTAGAAACCCCGAAAAATTACCTGAGTGCCACTGTATAGGCAAAATAATGAAATACCCTTGGATTTCTCCAAAATTTACAAAAATACCACTGGTGACGCGTGTGGCCCACGCGCGGTTACTGTTGGAGGCGGTGAAATTTTCTGGCGAGATTTCTGGCCAAAAAATGGTTGCTTCTGGTAGATCTGAGGGCGAGGATTCTGATGGCGGTGGTCTAGACGGCCGTTTATGGCTGACGAGGGAGAATCGTCGGTTTGAAGCTTCGGTGGACGACGACGATCGCGGTCTTTTTCCGGCCAGATGAGGCGGAGAAAACGATGACAACCACCGGGGTTTTTCTTTACAGCAGGGTAGAAACCTTTCTGTGGTGGTGCGGAGGCTGGAGACGGCCGGAAAGTGGAGATCGGATGAGAGAGAGAGCGTCGCCGACGAGAGGAAAGAGAGAGTCCGAGATTATGCTATGGTATGAACGCGTGTATGGTACACCGGTACCGCTGAACGCGTGTATGAACGCGTGTACGGTATCTCGGATGAAACGATCGGATGGCTGTGATTGGCTAGATCTGCAGGTTGATCGGACGGTCTGGATGAGCGGAGCTTTGATCTGGTGTGGCGTGGTGCACCGAAAGCTCGGTACACCGGATGACGTGGCGCAACGGGATCAAATCTTGGAATATTTCAAGGGCTGAGATGTGTCGGGATATATTTGGTATTTTCTATATTGTTTTTAATAAAAATCAATATCTTACTCGTATGAAGAAATAGTAAAAAAACGTGAATGGTGTTTGCAATTCTTTTCTTTTTTTTTTCTTTCTCCTCCTCACTGGCGCACTGTCGCTGGCTATTTATAGCCAATTACAGGGGACATACAAAGCTTAAATTTCCACAAATTTTATTTTTTAATCACCATCTGCTTTCAGCATTTTTTAATCACCGTTTGCTTTCGGTGCAACTGCCCGTTTGATAAATTTTTTTATTTTATTTTATTTTATTTTTATTTTATTTTTTTATTATGTATAATAATATATATTTATATAGGTAAAATTAAAAACTCAATTCAGTATTAGAAAAACCCGATTCAACCGCTAAAAATCAATTTTAATGACCGAAAATAACAGTTTTGACCCAAAATGACCTGAAACTTATTTTTTACCCTGGTCGACATGGTTTGACCCGTATTGACCTGGTGAACTCGGTTTTGACCAGAAATGACGGTTTTGACCCGAAAACGGCCTGAAACTCATTTTTTACCCTAGTCGACATGGTTTGACCCGTATTGACTCGGTGGACTCGGTTTTGACCGAAAGTGACGGTTTTGACCCGAAACGGCTTGAAACTCATTTTTTACCCTGGTCGACATGTTTTGACCCGTATTGACTCGGTGGACTCGGTTTTGACCCGAAAACTCATTTTTTACTTGGCCGACATGGTTTGACCTGTATTGACCCGGTGGAATCGGTTCTTATGGAAAGATGCGGTTGACTCGAGAAAAATATATTTTTGAATTTTCCTTTTTCTTAATTTTTTTGGATTTTTATAAATAATAATAGAAATAAAATAACATTTGAGAAAATCTTGGTGGATCCAAAATTGGGTTACAACAGTAAATATAAAATATTTATATTTTGAAATAAGAAATCTCTCTTTACCGATAGGTTTTTGACTTTAGCCTTCATAGGAAAATCAAATTTGAAGTGAGGAATCTCTCTTTATCATTTATGAGTAAATTATATAACTTTGAGTGTGTGATGTAAGGATAGTCATCTTAGACAATTACTTTCATTTCAATAATTATACGTCGAGAGTTTTCAAGTTTTTTTCTTCTTCTTATTCATCATTTAAAAGAAAAAAGAAAAAACATTGACCGATTATAGCTAGAATTAATTATATATGTTATTGGCAGTATCATTTGTGGGGCATCCAAGTAATCATCGTGAACCTCTATTTGTTTCTCTACTTGCTACTAGGTGAGTTCTTCTTTTATATGATTGTCGTCACTATCTTAATTATGTCATCGAATTGTATTTTTCATGGAATTGCCGCTTTATCTCACAATTGTTTATAATGCTAGTTTTAATCCATCTAAACTATATATATATGTTGTTTTAACATTTCTCCTCTTTTTAGCATAAAGTTTTTCTTTAGAAGGACTGTAACGAATTAGTTTAATATTTCTCTCAATGAAATTCTTTTCATTGGTTAATTTTAAGAAAAAAATAAAAATAAAATAGTGATAGTACTCTTGTAAGAACTCTTACATATATGTTCATAACTCTTACATAAAATAGTGTCTTTCTTTTGTTTTCCTGGTACAAATTCTTTATCAGGTAAGTGATCAATAGGGAGCTGGCATCATCTGTGCAGCCATTCAAGTGATCATCGTGAACCTTCCATTCGTTCGTTCCTCTCTTCTTTATCAGGTAAGTCCTTGTACAGATTTTTCTTGTTTTTTGTTAGTTGTTTTCTTTATGTTATGTATTCTGCCTTAATTAATATCTCATACAATTGCATTTCTTATAGGAATTGCATTTTAATGATTGATGTTTAAATGGAATAAAATACACCTGTAAAGCTGCATAATTAAGATCTTACTTTAAGAGATTCATTATATAGTTTTAACTTTAAAGGTGTCCTCCAATTTAAACTTTTAATTATGTTAATTTTTCAATTTTTAAACTAAATTAATGATTGCCTAAGTTTTAAACCATGGTTGATTTATGGTCAGCCGAGAAAAAATACACATAAAAGCTACATTCTTACTTCGAGAAATTCACTGAATTAAGCACTATTATGGTCTTATGCTTCCAACTAGTTTTTACACTTTTGTCTTCCAACTAGTTTTTACACTTTTGTTTAAAGTCGCACCCCTTTCATATATATTCATATGGATGAATTGCTAGGTTTCCTGGAAACAAAAATGAACGGAACAATTTATTTTTTAAAGTCCCTGTTAAACAGTTAAGAGTTATTTAGGATTTGATTGAAGATTATCTAAAACATATTTCTTTCTTTTAGGCTTTGATAAACTCTTCATAGTTGGGTTATTGTATACCACCAACTATTCAATTAACTATAATTAACTGTTGGTGGGAAAGGCCACTAGTGGTGGCTTTAAATACTCAGAGGAGATGAAACACACTGTTATTATTTCAAAAAATAACAAGACGATTACAAGCACTCAAACTCACCCACTCTTTCTCTCTTGTATTTTCCACACACATTACAATGTTCTCTTGATGCCTTTTTATAGACATGAACGGTAGGACATAAAGAAAAACCAGAGAACATGCAGAATATATTCCACCAGCTCATCCTTTAACTTTTACTAAAGTAGATGAGTTGTTCCACTTTATTGCTTTAATGAAGTGGGACTACCTCACATGGTCATGTTCAAACAGCTGGACCTTATGATTGAGTTTACAACAACAAATTCCCCCTTTAAACTCAATCGAGTGATGTCATTCCAAGCATGAACTTCAATCTGATAAATGTCTCCCCTTTCAATGGTTTTGTAAAGATATCTGCAACTTGATCAGTTGTTTTGCAAGATATCAGTTCAACTTCTTTGTTCTTCACATGCTCTCGGATAAAGTGATGTCGTGTATCGATGTGTTTACTTCTTTCATGATACACTGGGTTCTTTGCTAATGCAATCGCTGATCGATTATCAATATAAATCTCTGTAGGATTTTCTTGTGGAAATCTCAAATACTTCAACATATTTCTTAACCATATTGAATGACATACAGCTGAGTTGGCAGCAACATACTCAGTTTCACAGCTTGATAACGTTACTATCGATTGCTTCTTGGATATCCATGTGAAAGATGTATCTCCCATGAAAAAGACAAATCTTGTTGTGCTTTTTCTTTCATTCAGATCTCTACCCCAATCACTATCCAAGTAGCCAACAAGATTGAAGGTATTACTTGAAGTGTAAAACATACCTTCATTTATCGTTCCTTTGATGTAGCGAAGAATTCTCTTGGCTGCATTCAAGTGAGACTGATCTGGTGTCTCCATATATCTGCTGATATGTCCAACTCCATAAAGTATATCTGGTTTGGTACATGTCAAGTACCTCAAGCTTCCTACTAAGCTTTTGAAGTAAATTGGATCAACATTTTCAGCTTTATTCTTCCTCAATTCCACTCCATTCTCAACTGGAGTTGATACTGGATTGCAACTTTCCATCTTGAACCTTTCAAGAATATTTTTAGCGTAGCCGCTTTGAGATACAAAAATCCCTTCTTCTTTCTGCATTACTTCCAGACCAAGAAAGTGTGTCGTTAGACCAATGTCTGTCATCTCAAACTGTTGTACCATGTTATTCTTGAAGTTTTCAAACATGGTAGGATTGTTGCTGGTGAATATCAAATCATCAACATATAGGCACACAATAGTGTGCTTCCATCAGCTTCTTTCTTCACATACATCGCGTGTTCATATGGACATTTCTCAAATCCATTCTCTTGAAAATACCTGTCAATTATGGTATTCCAAGCACGCGGAGCTTGCTTCAAACCATAGAGAGCTTTCTTCAACTTGTATACTTTACCTTTATTTCCGGCTTCAATGTATCCAAGTGGTTGTTCAACATAGATCTCTTCTTCTAGGAAGCCATTCAAAAATGCTGACTTCACGTCGAGTTGATAGATCTTCCATCTATGTTGTGCAGCTAATGAGATCATCAATCTGATTGTCTCTAGCCGGGCTACTGGAGCAAATATATGCTCCAGCAAGTTGTAAACACATCTGATTGTCTCTATCTGTACTTCACCTTTTGCATTCTTTTTCGTCTTATAGACCCATTTGACACCTATTGCTTTCTTGTTTCTGGTAGATTAGTCAGCTTTCAGGTATCATTCTTCTCAATGGCATGTATTTCTTCATCCATTGCTTCTATCCACTTCTTTTCTGTAACAGCTTCATTGAAGCTAAGTGGGTCACTATACGTGAAGAAACAAAATAGAGCTGTATCTTCTATGACTTGGGTGGCATCGTATAACTCTTTTAGATTTCTCATCCTTCTTGGTTCTTCTGATGAGGATGCTGATGGTGGTGTTGATGATGATCCTGGTGTGTTTCTCCTGTTGAATACAGGGAATCTGTGTACTAGACTTCATGGCTCATCTGCTGGTAACATTGGACCTTCTGCAAGTATTATTGGTACTTTCACTTCATCTTCAAGGATCAAATTAGTGCCGATCCATTTGACTGCTTCTTGATCATCATTCCATTGTCAAGTTTTATATTCTTCAAAGATAACATCTCTACTCATAATTACCTTCTTTGTGATGGGATTATACAACTTGTATCCCATCCTTCTATCACCATATCTAACAAAGATGCATTTCTCGCTTTTATCATCGAGTTTGGTCCTTCTTGCATCTGGGATCTTTGCACATGCCACACAACCAAAGACTTGAAGATGAGTAACACTTGGTTTGTGACCACTCCATGCTTCTTCTGGAGTGACAGCTTGCAAACTTCTGGTTAGGTAACAATTAAGTATATACACTGCACATGATACAACTTCTGCCCAGTATTGTTTGGGCAACTTCTTTGCTTTGAGTAGACTTCTTGCCATGTCAAGAATTGTTCGATTCTTTCTCTCTGCTACACCATTCAGTTGTGGTGTATAGGCAGGCGTTGTTGGATGCCTGATGTCTTGTTGTGTACAAAAAACTTCAAAGTCATTTGCTGTATATTCTCCACCTTGATCAGATCTCACGGTTCTGATCTTATAGCCACTTTGCTTCTCAACAATTGCTTTAAAATCTTTAAAACAATTCAACACTTCTGACTTCCTCTTCAGAAAGTATACCCATGTCTTCCTGCTAAAATCATCAATGAAAGTAAGGACGTACCTATTTTGTCCAGTTGACATAGGATTTATGGGACCACACACGTTTGTGTGCACTAACTCTAGTGGCTTATTGGCCTTCCAGTTGACTTCTTTAGCAAAACTGGATCTGTGATGTTTGCTAAGGACACAACTCTCACATACTTCATCTGGATGATCAATGTGGGGCATACCTTTGACCATCTTCTTGCTTGCTAGCATTTTTAGACTTGTAAAATTTAGATGTCCAAGCCTTAGGTGCCAAAGCCACTCTTCATTGTTGGTGATGGCACTCAAACACTTTGTTGCAGTATATTGGATGTTTATAGGAAACATCCTATTCTTGGACATCTTTACATAGGCAATTAATCTCCCATTGTAATCTTCAATTGTTAGATTACAGTTCTTCATAAGAAGAGTGTAACCTTTCTCCAGAAGTTGGCCTATACTTAACAAGTTATGCTTAATGGTTGGAACTTAATAAACATCTGCAATGTAGCTATGATCGCCATTCTTCAAACGGATTGGGATGTTGCCTCTGCCTTCACCGGAACTTTTGAAGTGTCTCCAAACGTGACTTGACCTTTTACGGTCTCATCTAGATCTCCAAATAGATCTCGTTGACCACTCATATGATTGCTAGCTCCAGAATCCAAATACCATATATTTTGCATCTATAACACTGGATATTTCTCTTGTCACGATTGTTGTAACCGCCTCCTCTTCCTCTGGGAGTAAATGCATGTTGTCCCCGGCCTCCTCTGGTGGTGTTTCTACTTCCTCTTCCTCTAAATCCTGTATTCCAAGATCCTCTTTCTTGAAATTGCTGAAATCCCCATCGTCTTTGTTGACCGCTTCCTTGAGTGGTATATCCACTTGTTGAAATCTTCCTGCCTTCCTTGAGAGACAATTTTGATTGTAAGGCATGCTCAATTGCCTTATCTCCATTTCTTTGCACAATCTTTTGCTCATGAGCTTGAAAAGAACTCATAAGCTCATCCACTGTCAACTTATCCACTTCTTTGGATTCTTCAATAACGACAATAACAAAATCAAATTTTGGATATAGGGATTTCAAAATTTTCTCAGTAATTCGAGCATCTGAGAGGGTTTCTCCATTTCTTCTCATCTTATTGACTATCACCATAATTCTTGTGTGATAATCAGAAATAGATTCTGATAACTTCATTTGCACTGATTCAAATTCACCTCGTAAAGATTGAAGACGAATCTTCTTGATTCTATGTTTACATCATTTCACATTCAAGGCAATCTATAGCACATTGATAGGTCTAATTTCAAGTAATTTTGCATTTCCCCTAAATTTTATGTTTAAGAACCCTAATTCCTAATTCAAGAAAATTATGAAATTTTCAATCAAATTGAAGCTAATTTCATAGAAATTGGGATTAGAACTCCTTACTTGGAAGAAATCTAAGCTTTACTTCTAAAAAATTTGAAAAATCTTGGCTCCCTTCTTCTTCATGTAGCTGACCGCCACTCCCTCCTTTTTCATCACAATTCCCACACTTGTTTTCTTGTAATTTCTCTTGTATAATGATGTTCTTCTCCTATAGGATTGTCTAGGACTTGAAATTTGTTAAGCCTTGGTGTTTTTCTCTCCCAATTTGATTGAAGAAAATCTGAAATACCCCCGTCTTTGGTGTATTTCTACTGGCCTTGGAAGAGAGAAGAAATGAGGTATTTATAGTCTCATTTCTTCTTAATTCCATTTTGGCCCCATTTTTACTCTTTTTCACTATTGAGCCACTTTTTTATGTTCTTCAAAACTAATAAATTTTATTATTATTTTTTGTAATTGTATTATTTATGTATTTATTATTAAAATTTAAATTTTAATAAATTCACCCCTTTTTTGTATAATTTATTCTCGGGGTTTCACAACATAAGTACCCAATTCTAACATCTTTTTTGTTTATTTGAGAAAAATTTTAAAATAGCGATACATGTCCAAGAAGTTTAGTCTAGTCAATTTATTAGCATCAAATATGTTAAATAGTAATATATTGTTACTCGTGATAATATATCAACTTATTCATATAAAGATAATAAGTACTAGTTTCATATATATATAGTATTTATAACCAAATTCAGATAAGATTTTTAATATATGGTTCCCCGATGTTTTGATGTAAATTAATAGTCCTTCTTATTAATTTAGAAAATCTCTTTTAGATCGTCTAGTTGGTTAGTTTTCCATTTAATAAATATGACCTTGAGTCACTCGACAAATTAAAATAAATAAAATTAAGTAGATAACATAACTTCTCAAACATCTTTATGTGACTCCTAAATCAATCAGGTAACAACTCTTTGTCTGAACATATGATAAATATTTAACCTTACTATTGCCTCTATTCTTATATGATTATAATTGACTTATCAAAATCATATAAGTTTAGTTAATGAGTACCCAATTTCTATAGCATTAAATAGATTTGTTTTACAATATTCTTGAGTGACTCAATCAATTATCCATAAATTGAACTCTTGTTTTATGCTTATAAAATTGAAAGACAACATGTCATGTTCTTAACATGTAGTTAGTATATTAATAAGGAATTTGTTATATAATTAGGTCTCATATTATGGCATGGTTAATATATCATATATAACAATTATATCTTAACATACACCTATAATATGTCATTCTAATTGAATGATTATGGATATATTTAAACTAATTCTCTTGAGCCATTAAAAAGAATTAAATATTCAAAATCTAGGTAGTTGTTGCACTTCTTCGTAAGTCGTTGCAAGCACCATAATTGTATCCTTTTACACCTTTTTTTCTTTGTCTTTGAATTTAAAATAATTTTCATATCTAATTTCCTATATAATTTCATATCTAAATTACATAAAATTTAAATAATTGAATAAGAAACCTCAAGTTACATTCAAAACTTTACATCTCAAAAGTAAAATAGATAAAAAGAATGACACATAGGCCACATTTAATTTTACAACTGCTCAACCATCTAAACATAATCACATTGGTTTTTTAATATTCATAATCATCCATCATGTATAAAAACACAGAAATATGCATATATAAATATATTTCAAGCTTTAATTCTAATTATTGGCTTTATGTGCAATTTTAGAATAACAATTCCAAAATTTATAAATATTAATCAAACTTAATTTGATAATTTCTAAAATATTATAAATTCTATTTAATAAATTTCACTTTGAAAAATAATTTTTCAAGATTTAATAAAAAAATTAATTATATTAAATTCTTGTTCGCATCCTAAACTATTTTAGAATTAATTAGATAAAATTACTAATCTTAAAAACTATCTTTATTTTAGAAATTTTTTTCCTAAACATAGTTTAATTAAACATTTTAATTAAATTCTAATTTAATCAAGATATTACAAAAATAAAAAGTTTTGAATTAAACAATTTAATTTAATCCTAATCCAATTAGAAAAACTAATTCTATAATTAATTTAATTTGGGGTTTATTTTTAATATAAAAGTAATATTTTCTATATGCAAAATCATATCCCCCCTAAATGCCCCATTATAATAAGGTAAAGGTTGCAAGGATGAAATTATAATTTTTTCTCTGAAAACACTAAACTAGATACATGGGCATAACAATAACTTTTCCCACATCATCTTTTGCTACCGGTAGTGGGCACACTACCCATATTGGTGAAAATAACAACAACAACAACAACTACTACTACCAAATAGCCTATACATGCAGCCTGATGCAAGCGTGCAGCCATCCCATTCATTTTTTTTTATTTAAGTTTGATGGATTCTAACAAAAAAAACAAACTTTTTTTAGTTCGAGAGAGAGAAAATATTTTGGTATATAAACTTAATTCATAATTAATGTAAAAAATAATCAAAACATGTAATTAACAACCCTAATTATTTAACAATAACTTTAATATAATTGACGAGTTTGCTAAAATACATAAACACAATGAAAACAATAATTTTAAAATTTTTGTTTGGAGTCCCAAGAATCCCTTTAGACAATCCAAGTTCATATAAGGATTGATCGAAGACTACTTGAAGATTAATTATTCTTTTTAGGTTTTGATCAACTCTTCAAGGTCGGGCTGTCACAAATCACTAGTTTTTAGGGTTGTTTAGTTTTTAGGCCTATAATACTAATCCATATGAATCACTAGATCAGAGATCTCATAAACCATGTTCTTCATAAAAATATAAAGCATAACATTTTATTTATAAGAAAAACCACAACCCTATAACAATGACAAAATATCACTTTTCTGCTTGAAAAATATGACATCTATTTTTGATATCATATAAAACATGTCATGTGATGAAAAAAAAAATGTGTGCTAAGTTTTCATAATATAATAAATAAAAAACTCGGCATTAAACATTGACATCATATTTTTTACACTATTACAACATTTGATTTAAACTTTTCTATCACAACATCATAATGTTTTCATACATTTAAAACTATAAATATAATTCCATTTTTTTTTATCTATCTCAGGATGTTCATAACAATGTTCTTTCAATTAGAAATAGTTTTTTACCAAAACCAACATTATTTCCGTCATTGTAATAATCATTTTCTATGACGTTTGAGATGCTAATTTTTATATTGATAATTTTTTTTTGACAAATTCTTCTTTGTGTTAAACCAATATGGCTTTAAATTCCGTCATATCTACATGACATGATCAATGAACCATTCAAAAAATATAATTGCATATTTATAATGAATTATTACATTGAGCTTCCAAAAACATTCCAAAAAACTCACTTGGAAATGTGTTGAATGAAACTTCTATGCATTCTATCTTTTTGTTCATTTTTAAAACTTTAAACATTGAAATTATAAAGTATAATTTTCAATCAACCTAATATTAAAAGATAAAATTAAAAAAATAATTAAAAAAATAACCTGAATAAACACGGCTAACCTACAAAACTTGTAATACGAGTCAATATGAGACCATGATAACTCCATAGAAAATAAATCAAAATAAATTATGAAATCCAATAATGTTGGTGAATGAAATTAATTAAAAAAAAACTAAATCTGAAATAAATAAAAAAACATCCTAAAAAATATTGAAGACTATAGTGTTTACTGTTAATTGCTTAATCTTCGTATCATCTACGATTCCATACAAAAATGTAATAAATTAATGTAGTAAAATTCCTATTATCATTCTCTCTGTGCCTATTTTACTTGTAATGAATCATTCTCACAGTCGGCATCCTTATTTCTCTGATTTTCAGACTGTTGAAAAATGTCCATCGAAAGTATTGGTGGATCCATTGTATCTAAGATAGCAGAACTCTCAGTGGAACCAGCAACTAGGCGGTTCCGTTACATGTTTTGTTTCAACAATTTTGTTGAAGAATTCAAAGAACGAAAGGAGAACCTGGTTTCGGCAAAAGTTCGAGTGCAAGGTGCTGTCCGAGATGCTGAAAGGAATGCTGAAGAAATTTACAAAGACGTCATCGAATGGCTGGAAGAAGCAAACAAAGAAATTGAAGGTGCGAAGCCTTTGGAAAATGAAATAGGAAAAAATGGCAAATGCTTCACTTGGTGTCCAAACTGCATGCGACAATTCAAGTTAAGCAAGGCACTGGACAAGAAGTCGGAGACTTTGAGAAAACTTGAAGAAAATAGAAAAAAGTTTCCAACAGTGTCGCACAAAGCTCCTCCAGATCCCATAGAATTTCTTCCTTCAAAGGAATTCACATCCTCAGAATCCTCAAAAGAAGCTTTTGAACAGATTATGAAAGCTCTCATAGATGAAAAAGTCAATATGATCGGACTGTGCGGCATGGGAGGGGTGGGTAAAACCACCCTGGTGAAAGTAGGCAGGAAAGCCAAAGCGTTGCAGCTGTTTGATGAAGTTTTGATGGCCACGCTGTCCCAGAATCCAAATGTCATGGACATTCAGCGTCGAATGGCAGATAGTTTAGGTCTGCGTTTTCAACCAGAAGAGAGCAAAGAAGGGAGAGCAGGTCGATTACGGCAGAGACTGAAGACAGAGAAGAAGATGCTTATAATCCTGGATGATGTTTGGAAACGTATTGAATTGGAAGAGATAGGGGTCCCATTTGATGATCATCACAGGGGTTGCAAAATTCTTCTAACAACACGTCTTGAACACGTATGTTCTTCTATGAAGTGCCAGCAAAAAGTGTTTTTAAGAGTCCTACCTGAAGATGAAGCATTGGTTTTATTCAGAATCAATGCAGGTTTACGTGATGGGGACTCTACCTTGAACACGGTGGCAAGGGAGGTTGCGAGAGAATGCCACGGCTTGCCTATAGCACTTATGACAGTGGGAAGGGCTCTAAGAGATCAACCTGCAGTTCAGTGGGATGTAGCGTTAGAAGAGCTAAAAAACTCTAAATCATCGCGGCACATGGAACAAATTGACGAAATTGTATATGCCCGTCTAAAGTTGAGCTATGATTATTTGAAGCACAAGGAAACTAAGTTATGTTTCTTGCTATGCTGTTTATTTCCAAAAGATTACAACATTCCAATTGAGGACTTGACGAGATATGCAGTTGGTTATGGGTTATATGTGTAAAGATATGGTTAGAATGATGTTAGTAGTTGTTAGTCTTGTTTGTCAGTTAAGAGAATTAGTTAGTATTGTTTAGTGAAGAATAGATAACGTGAATAAGCTTCTTACTATAGCAATATATAAACTGATGTCAAATAAGGGAACAACATTCACTTAATAAAACAGTGAATCAAAAACAGAATTTCTTCTTTCTCTCTGTTTAACAGAATCCTTCTCTGCTTTTCTTCATCTCTCTCTATTTCTCTTTTCTGTGTAAATCTTACTATCCTAACAATATGAAGATGTGAAGTCCATTGATGATGCAAGGAAACGAGTTTATGTGGATATCCAAGAACTCAAAGCCCATTCCATGCTGTTGGGCACTGAAACTGAAGAGCATGTGAAAATGCATTACTTGGTTCGTGATGTTGCTATTCAGATAGCATCATCAAAAGAATATGGATTCATGGTAAAGGCTGGCATTGAGTTGAAAGCGTGGCCAAGGAGTAATAAAAGATTTGGAGGTTGTAAAACAATTTCCTTAATGGGAAATAAACTAACAGAACTTCCTGAAGGATTGTTATGTCCACAGCTCAAAGTTCTATTATTAGAAGTGGATGATGGTTTGAATGTTCCACAGAGGTTTTTTGAAGGGATGAAAGAAGTTGAAGTTCTGTCTCTAAAGGGAGGGTGTTTGTCATTGCAATCACTTGAATTCTCAACGAATCTTCAATCGTTGGTGTTGATAAATTGTAGAAGCAAGGACCTCATTTCGTTGAGAAAGCTGCAGAGCCTTCAGATTCTTGGTTTTATATGGTGCTCCTCAATTGAAGAATTACCTTATGAAATAGGAGAGCTGAATGAGTTAAGGTTGTTGGATGTGACACATTGTGAAAGGCTAAGAAAGATACCTGTGAATTTGATTGGTGTTGGTGGGAGAGACCACTGGTGGTGGCTTTGAAACACTCGGAGGGGATAAAACACACTGTTTTATTTCAAGAAACAAGAAGCTTACAAACACAAAAAGCTTAATACAATACACGCCCTCTCTTTC
>Ga0325403_1000303_pt1 | contig 31745 bp, 18 predicted proteins | sample PopdelMetagenome_19_FD_205665 | JGI IMG/M metagenome (GOLD analysis project Ga0325403, IMG submission 205665) | Populus deltoides microbial communities from Bellville, Georgia, United States - Xylem-PdKOR-R4 | ecosystem: Host-associated > Plants > Phyllosphere > Stem > Wood/Secondary xylem... | reverse complement strand
ATGATTTTAATGAAGATTTCTCATTCTTCTTCTATTATATATATATTCAAGCATCGTTTCTCCTTCTTTCTTCTTTCTTTTTTTTCCTTCATTTTTCATTGCAACAAGCCCGCAATCACAATCTCTCAAAAAAAACCAAGACGAAAGAAGATTATGAGCTTGACCTCGCTACCAATCTTTCTTTTAAAGCATTGACTGTATGTTTGAGAAACTATAGAGAGACGAAAAATAAGAAAGATAGTGGATTGTGTGCAGGGGTGAGTAGTGCAACGCACATATCTTTCATGGTTGTTTCTTATCTTTCTTTCTCCTTCTTCTTATTTTTTTTTGTTTTCGAAGTTCTGTTTGTTTTCTGAAACTGATTTCTAGAAAATTATTTTTTAAATATTTTTATATTTATTTGTTATTAGAAAAGTTGGTTAATGAAAAATATTTTTCGATCAATGAAAAACACTTTCAAGTCAAAGAAAAATTTGACTTGGTTTTTAGAAAAGTATTTTCTTTTTATTTTGGGCAAAAAACACTTTTCAGAAGTTGTGAAAAATTTAAAAATGTCATATTATTTGATGATTATATCAAATTTGGTCCTCAAATTTTTGATTGCTATATATATTTTTTGTTTTGAATATTTATTTTTCAATTTCATCCCTTAGAATTTAATTTTTATATTAATTTTGGTCCTTATTTTTATAATTGTTATTTGTTTTTTCCTTATCATTTTTTAATTAAAAATTTTTATTTATCAAATTTGGTCCTCATTCTTTTGATTGTCACTTATTTTATTTGAAATAATTTATGAAATTTTAATTGTTATTATTTTAATTTCTTAATCTTTTAATTTTTTATTTTTTAAATTTGATCTCTATTATTTTGATTATTATTTATTTTATTTGAGATAATTTATGAAATTATATTTTTTCTCAATTTCATTCTCATTCAACTTTTTAATTTGTAATATTTGTTCCTCATTATTCTAATAAACTTGAAAAAAATAAAACATTAATAAGTTATTTTCCAGCTCGTTTTCCATGACATAACCAAACACTAAAAAGTGTTTTTCAACTTATTTTCTATTACACTACCAAATATTGAAAAATAATTCACTTTCCTGAAATTTACTTTAAAAAAAAAACTACTTTCCAACAAACAAACGGGGCATTGAAAGAAAAGGTGATTGAAGGAATTAGCGTCCGGAGAAAAATATTTTACAATTAAATATGAAGAAGTATTTCTCTATTTTACTATCATAACTTGATTTTGATACAATCAAGATTAAAAAATAATGATAATATAAAAAATATTATAGCTATAAACTTTTTCACAGGTGGAGAGAAATATGATATTAAAAAAAATTACTATTAAAGTATTTATTAATAAAGATAAAAAAAATTAATGGATTATTTTTTTAAGTATATGAAGTGGAAAATATGTGTGATTTTTTTAAAATAAAATATTAAGTTAAACTTATTAGTTTTAAAAGATTAGAATAAAATTATTGACAAGTGAGACTTTTTTCTTCTTCTAAAAAGTCGATGTTATATTCACTACAACTTTAACTTTTTAAAATGATTAATATGCCCTGTGAATTTAGCACAGCCCTTCCTAGAAAATAACTTTTCCTCTAGTCACAATTGTGGTATTTAATATTACGGTAATAATTATTTTTAAAAATATTTTTTTATTTAAAAATATATGAAAATAATATTTTTTAAAATTTTATTTTTTATACCAGTACATAAAAACATTTAAAAATATAAAAAATATTTTTAAACTTTTTTTTTTAATTTCCACCAAACAACATTTGTGCTGCGTTTTGAATGCTTCCATTATCTATGAGTATTTTACGATTTATTTATTTATTTATTACATAATAAACTTACAGAATCAACTTACCTTACCGAGTGACATAGCTCATGACCTGTCAAAGCCACCTCTACGTTTCGTTACAACTAATTAATTCCTGTTTAATTTTTTAAAAAATCCACAAAATATCATTGAAAACGAAAAAGTCACCGAAATATCTTCATGGTGAGTCACAGGTAAAAATGGTGGCTAATTCATCCGTTTCTTCTAACACTTTGGATAACCTTGTCTGAATAAAATCAGTATAGTAAGTTTTACCTCTTTAATTTGTTTGCTAAAACACCAACACTCTGCTGTGCTTCCTCGCCACGAGTAGATCCTAGCTAGGAGAAGAACCACGATCTTATTTCGCAACTCAGCATCAACTTGATGAGTTGCTTATTGGTGACTCGATGATTAAGGAGGATCAGTGAGTGTGTGCTCGTGTGATAATTGAGGATGAAAGTGAAGATGTTTTCGGCTGTTCTAATGTTGTTTGAACAAGAAGACACTGTAATTAATTTAATTAAGGGTGAGCTTATTATCAATTTATTTTTTAAAGTTTTTTTGAAATTATTTTTTATTTTAAAAAATATTAAATTAATTTTTGTAGATATTTCTTCATTATTTTGATATTTCAATATAAAAAATAAAAAAAAACATCATTTAATTTATTTTTAATTAAAAATACTTTTACAAAAATATTATATTGCTTGTGAAACACCCCCCTAAATTTGAGTGGTTATTACAATAAATAAAAATAATCTATCCGTATTAACTCCCTATGTTATAAATTTTTTAGCCAAGTTCGACAAGTAAATGCAGATGTAAAAAGACAACATTAGAATGAAAAGATAAACAAATAAGTTGCCCATGAGAGGGTCCCTTTTTTTAGAGCTCAGACGTCAGTCTTCAGACAAACAAGGCGTTTTTTTTTTTTTTTTTTTAAATTTAAGAAAAACAGAAAAAGGAAAAAGTCAAAATACGAGGGAGACGTCCTTGCTCGTGAAGCGCACGGACGTACTGCAGTCTGCATCGTTACCGTTAAAAAATAAAATAAAAATGAGGCACTTCCCCTCCATTGCCGGGTTTTTTCTTAACGGCATATCTAGTTATCTTTTGTATACTTTATTACCTACTCTGTTAAATCACTCGTAGACTATTTAAATATATTAACAAGTAAAGTAAGTGGATTCATGAATGATCTTGTAGGGCCAATTTATTTTTTACATGTAATGTTTTATTATTCAATTGGTTTTTGTGAAATGATTGAGGAATTTACCTTATAATTCCTCTCTCCCTTTTTTTATTGCTTGATAATGCCACACTTTTTTTTTTTCGTTAAAAAAATAAATCTCTATGCGAATATGAAGGGGTCGTTCCTATACTTGAAATTACATTTTTTTTCTTTCATAAAAAATGGAGTTCTTATATGATATCTTATGATAGTTTATATATTTAATGAAATCTAAAAGTATAATTATGGATATATTTAATAATTCCTTCTGTAATATAAGATTTAGGGTTGGTTGTGAATTTAGTTCTTCGGCTATCATCTATCATTTATGCTTCAAATCTTAAAATAGACCATGAGAAAAAATCTGATTAATATATGCTAGTTTAGAGTGAATGTTTTGTTCAGAACTCAATAATTTTTTTTAAAAATTCAATGTGCAGAAGAAAACGAAAAACATTCACAGTTAAAATAAAAACAATTACTATAACAACGAGAAACCAAATCCACTAACTTTCATTTTTATTTTTTAAAGGAAAATCCATTGATTGTTTGAAAAGAAAAATACCGAGTCTCAGAAATTGATTGGAGTGGAGAGGGGGATCTATATATATATAAAAACTCTGTGGGTGCTAGAAATCGAGAAAGTGGCAAAAGTCAAGGAAACCCAACATGGAAATGGAGCCAGCCCGTTTAAGGTATGCACTGTACAATGATCATTTCAACATCTAAGACTGTGGAGATTATGGGCTAATGGCTTGTCATCCCAGAATGTCTTCATTAATAGCCTGGAAGCCCGTCCATTATAACATGTAAATACCTGTCATATGAGCTGTTTTACAGATTAGAGCACAACATAATTCATGTAATTATTTATAATAAGTTGTTAAAGGCAGTATATGATCATGATGAGCCCAGGGATATGAATTTGGTTCTTAAACAAACAAAAAAATACCTGTTTCGAAATTCTTGCTGATGGCATATTATTTTATGCTTAACTGTAGCAAATTCCCTAAGTATTAAAAAAATGACATCAATTGTCGGATCATAACACGTATTAAGGTGTCCTTAATCGAATGGTCTGCACGGAGACGTGGATGAGGCCCAATACAACAAAAAGGATCAGAGGATTTTCTAGTTCGAAGATCAAATATTCGCTTGTTTGTTCACCGCCAAAAAAATGTCCGAACTCACGTTTCCCTCTCTGTTTTTTTTTTAGTAATATACAATCTCCGTTCCAGCAGGAGATTCTATGGAGATTCCTTGGAATCATCCTCTCCCCATATCCTCTCCTATAACTACAATATTATAGTAACTGGCAGTCACTCACCCACTCCTCAAAACACCAATAGATAGGATGTAGGACCCACTTCAGGATTTGTACGGGCACCGATTCAAATCGTGTATAACCCCACAGCGACGTGAAACTAGACAGCCCGAAGGCCCATTTACCCCACTTGCTAATATTTAATGCAAAACTATACCATAAAGTCATTTTTCATAAATTTGGTCCTCGGTAGGACGAGAGTAACCGAATATGCTTAGGAATTCTCTTACTTCAACAACTCTCTTATAGCTTTTCTAACTGCCACTTCATCACGCGAAGCATATGCCCTCTAATATTCTACTAACCTTTTCTTATTAAATCCCCCCATTAATTCATTTCTCTCCCACATTACACAATCTTTCCATTTCCAATTTTTTTGGCCTTACTTCTTTGTAACTTTAGGCAAGAAATTGTTAGAGGTTGATTTTTTTCTGAGAAACATAGTATTCGGACATACCAATGAAGTTTGGCAAGAGATTGAAGCAACAAGTTCAAGAAACCTTGCCAGATTGGCGTGACAAGTTTTTGTCTTACAAGGAATTGAAGAAGCTTGTTCGTCTGATCTCATCGGCTCCACCTTTCTCGTATGGATCAGTTGAGTATGGAAAGGCAGAGGCTGAGTTTGTGCGTCTGCTGAACAGTGAAATCGACAAGTTCAATACTTTTTTCATGGAACAAGAAGAGGATTTCATTATTCGGCATGAGGTATGCTTTTATTTTTCTCGCAGTTTTTCCTCCTTTTTGCCTGTTTGACTGAATGAACTTTGACAGAGAGCATGATGTTTCATCAAGCTAGTTTTGGTGGGTAATTAATGGAGTCCAAGCAATTTGAGTCAAAAGCTAGTATACTTGTTAGACTTGTCTGGTTAAATAATTAAATTGGTAATCAACCATGGTTCTAAAATGGAGTCAAAAAGGGAAGAAAAAAAATGCTTACTCTACTTGCTTGACATCAAACTAAGAAATAATAGCCTCACAAGCAATGCTAGTGAAAATGTGGTCTTATATTAAAAATTTCATGTAATTTTTATAATTAATTATCAGATCTCATTCACACTAGATTGATATGATTTTTACTTTTTTTATATCCGAATGTTATTTAGAATCTTACATCTTAAACAATATAGTGATGACTGAATACAAGCTTGCATGAGAGAATTTAAAATTATTATTGTTGTTGTTGTTATCTATTTTTAACGTCGCATATATACGACAATTATTATTATTATTTTATTTATGCAGGTGACACAAATGTATATATATAAAATTCAAAATTATTATTATTAATATTACTATTATTTTAATTAAGTACATGACACAAGTGTGTGTAATTCAAAATTATTATTATTTTTATTATTAATTTCCTCCTTGAATACTTGACACAAGTGTGCTTATTTACATAAATGAATTTAATATTTATTATGAAACAGAACTAAAAAATTACTTGCTTCAGATATTTTTACACGAAGACACGCGCGAACTAGCATAGTTGGCTTGCATTTTATAGGATGTAATTTATACTGCTACTTTGTTCTCTCAAATCTTATTTCTCCTTTAAAATATAGATGGAAGAGAGAAATTACAGATGTGAAAAAACTAATGTAAGGTACTGTAATAACATAAATTAGTCTCGTATACTCGATGACAAAGAAGGTAACTCTGAAGTAGCAAAGCTGATGCACGTATTTGACCATGTCTTTAAAACTAGCTAACAAAGAAGGTATATTGTATACGCAGGAACTAAAGCAGAGGATTCAGAAAGTGATTGATACTTGGGGGCCAAGTGGAAGTCAGCCTTCAGAGGCAGAGTACAAAGAGCAGATGAGAAAGATTAGAAAAAACATTGTCAATTTCCACGGTGAAATGGTGCTTCTGGAGAATTACAGCAACATCAATTACACAGGTACTTGATTAGCCTGACAAAGCTACGCAGTGATCACCCCCACTTTTGAAAGATCGACTATATTCTGCAAACAGCCAGATAACATATGATTTAATGAGCAATTGTGATAAATTAATTATACCAACAGAATCCGTTCTTGTAAGCTAATGGCGAAGGGGCTGCCCAACTTTATCCTTACGATCTCTTACTCAATGAGCCTGTGGCTCAGAGTTACTATTACATATGTTAAATGGGTGAGATTTCAGTTTCGAGTCTCACTTCTATGTAAAAAGAAAACCCTAACAAAACTTGTCCAACAAAAAAAAAAAAAAAAACAAAAACTGAGAGAGAGAGAAGAAACTTTACCGTCCCCCTTGTCCCTGAGCGGCTTAGCCCCTTTAGGCATTAAGGATTGAAATGTTCATGTGTTAATTATGGAATATTATTAAAATTGAAATCAAATTTTAATGTAGGATTGGCCAAGATATTGAAGAAGTATGACAAGAGAACAGGTGGGTTATTGCGCCTTCCATTCATTCAAAAGGTGTTGGAGCAACCCTTTTTTATTACTGATCTAGTATCAAAGCTTGTCAAGCAATGCGAATACATGATAGATACAGTATTCCCTATAGAGGAAGAAGAGAGAGCGAAAGAAGGAAGAGAAGCAATAACGGTTGCGGGAGAAGGGATTTTCAGGAACACAATTGCAGCTCTAATGACCATGCAAGAAATTAGAAGAGGCAGCTCTACTTACAGCCATTTCTCTCTGCCTCCTCTGAACTTACCAGATTCTGATCTTATTCAGTCATTCCAGCTCAATTTTCCTATATCCATTGTCTAATAAGATTAGATTTTATGAAATACTTGATACTGTCGTAGTCACACAACAATATGATGGTTGATTAATAATTTATTTCTCTCTCTCTTTTTGTATACAATAGTGTCAATGCAGTTCCTAGTGATGATTAACGAATTCAGATTCAATTACGAGTCTGTTGGCACATTAAGTTGAGGAGATTTGGGCCATATGCTTATTTAATTCAGGAAATATTTTTTGTTATAAGAATTTGTACTGCAAATAGACGATAAACTGAGTCATCTTGACAGTCCTACTTAATAAATGACCGAAGAAAGCTCCTGTGATTGGGGCTTACGTGACAGCCTTGTCTCGGTTTGCCACTTGGCCTATGTGCTCCTTTAATGTGTTCCTCTACTCTTTTTTTTGTCCCAAACCTCCCATGACTGGGAGGTTTGTCAAGTCACAGGTTTTGTCCAAAACTCTGAACTATTGGGGGTTTGTCAAGTCCCGGGCTCCACAACAAGGAGAAGCTTGTTAGCAATTAGCTAACTTTATCAGCCCAGCACTCAGAGAAATGGCATCAATAAAGTTCCATTCCTCGCCCATTTTCATTAGATCGACATTTGGGGGAAAATGGTTTTAATATAGGATTGTTTGCAATAGGATAATCCTCTTGCCATTTATTAATTTAAGTTTATGCATAGCTGCAAAGGGTTATGCACAGGGATTCTTAAAGGGAAGCTTGCGGATGAGTTATCCACAAGGGAATTGTATAATTTGATTATTGGGTAAACTTCATTTCTTCCCCTAAAGATTCATCAATGTTTAACTTCTATCCTTCAAGTATAGAATTTGTCAAAATCACCCTTCTAGTTTTAAAAAAGTAATTTGATTATTGGATTTGTTTTCTTAAATTCTTTGAAGTTTTTGCCTGGATATCATAACATGTATGGAGATTTGAGAGGAGTGAGAAAAAATAAAATATGAAAAAGCTAACTTTTTATTTGATAGTATGAACAAAATTGAAGCTTTTTAAGAAACCTGTTGCGGTAATATTCGAAAGTAGAGCTTCTACCTTGGAACACAATTAATTGGAAATAATAATCTCCACAGGGTATTCTGGTTGTTCCTCAACCGACATGTCATCCAGGAACCGATACCAAAAGCCAAGTATTTTAAATATTAACGTCATGACCCTTTGGTAGATCCACAGACATATGAATTGGACGAAGTTACGAGCAACCATGATTGGCAAAATAATCCACGCAGCAAAAATAGGACGCCCTGGCAGGGCTGGGAGCAGGACCGATACCAATGAGATCGATGAAAAAGATCCTGCGAAGAAAGCAACATGACCTGAAAGTCGAGAGTACCTGGTGCACTTAAATCTCATGTTGGCAGCAAACGCAAAGCAATAGATGATTGTTGCCAACAGAAAAGCCCACATGCTTGGTAAGCTTGTTTGAAATGGAGACTGAGCTGTGCCTTGGAATTTAACTTGAATGACACCAATTAGCAAGGGATTGAGAAATGCAAAGACAGCATGGCATGGTGTTGAGAAAATAAACCCTTGCAAACTGCAAAACAGAGTAACCTCATCAAAATGTCTTACAATCTTAATGCACATCAACATATTGCCTTATGAAGCGACAAAACTGGATGAAAGATTAGTAAATATGTATGTAACCTTTCCTCACAGCGGCAAAGATTAGCATCGTAGTGACAGCCGAAGTTTTGCTTGCCTTGTCCTTTTCTTTTATGAGTTCTTTGGGAGGATTTGCCAAGTCTTCCAACTGGATAGCCAGAGCCCCGCTGTTTCCTCATCTCAATGTAGTATGCCTCTTCTCCACGATTGTAAATCATGTTTCGAGACCAGGTGTTTATATAATTAACCTTGAAAAATTCGTTGACGTCATGTGAGCCGAAGGCACTTTTGTTTTCTACCGTGGGCTCAGGGACTCACTTTTGTTTTCTATCTACAGAGGACTCAGGGACACTTTTTTTTTTCTGCAAAGAGAACTTGGGGGCCACTTTCCTTATGATTGTCCCTCCATTTCCCGATTGACATTGCTGAGGCCGTCACAATAATGACATTCTCGTTACACGTCAGGATGCACTTCGTATGGGTTTGTATGCCACAGAACCTTGTCAATTGAATTTACAAATGTGACCAAATCACTGTCATGATCCAGTGATTTGGTAATTGTATTTCTTCTCATGAAGCATTGTTTATTGCTTGATTTATACCCTTCCTTATAAAACACTATTCATTCATGATTCATAGTAAAGAACATATCCCTAAGGTACTTTCGTGATGACTTCCTGAACCTCTTCCTTTTTGGTTTCCACTAATGCCAAGTTTCTTTAAAACGTCATGAATCCTCACCAATATTATATTATATTGAGTGTTGAATCCTTTTAATAATTCAAATCAATTTTCACCAATTTTTTTAATCATTTTAAAAAATACTTTCTTCAAGATTTTTTTATCTTGGTAATGTTACTCGCCAATAATCAAGAATTTATCTTATAAACTCTTAAAAGTTTACAATTGTTTGAATGTAACAATACTCTTTCTGTAATCATATAATACAATTGAAACTCGTATCTTTATAACTCGCTAAATAGAACTTAAAATATTTGAAAAAGTATAAATGTAGTGAGTGTAATAATTATAATTTTATGTCTAGTTATGAAAGTTCAATTTAGCATGATCTTAGAGTATGTTAAGATTGATGATTTTTAGTTAATTTTGCTCTTGAAATAGTCTTTATATATTATATGTTTAAAATCATCTTATATTTTTGTAAAAATAAAAGCTATTTATGACTTTCCAAAAGAAATTAGTTGTTCGAACTCCACTAACAACTTAGATAGTTGATCCGTTCAGATTGGTCGAGCCAATCGATTGATCGATTCTTGAAGATTTTCAGGAGTTCATTCATAATGAACAAACGGTTGACTAGGTTCACTTAGTATAGCCAAGTAGTCGACCAGTTCAACTTAATATCTAAATTTGATAGTTTTAAACTTGGTGAATCTTGAATCATCTCAATGCATATCAATCCTATAATAAATGCAATATGTGGCGTGTGAGTTTATTTTAATTTGTGCTATCGAGTAAGATATGTAGAATTACATAATTAGCATCAAAATGAATAATAAAAAACTAAGTCTTCACTTGCTTTGTATTTTAGATTTGTTGATAGATTTTTTCGTTCAATTCTTCATCCTTGTTAATGTGAACTTTATATAAAGTTTGTTTATATTTATTCTCAACTAAACATATCATTATATCATTTTTTATTTTATTGTCATTATCGAACTATATATAAATATTAATATGTGATTCAAAGATCAACTATTAATAACTCTATTTTTGGTGCATGTGAATTCATGCTTAAAAAAGAAATTCAATAGAAGTGTTTCCACCTTTAATGATACTATAATGAGTAGATCAAAGCTTGAAAAAATATATATTTGATTTGATTTTAAGTTTTTATTCAAGTTAAAATGTATTTTATGGGTGGAAATGAGGTTTCAATGATTCATGTGATTTTTTCATGTGAAAAAAAAATTGAAATTTTGGTTTTTATTGTAAAAAAAAAAAAACTTGAAATAATTGAGAACTACTACTGTTATTTTTTTTTTTAAGAAACAAAACTGACCTGTGCTCTAAAACCTGGGCACATGGACCCAGATTTCAAGCCTAGAGGCATCTATTTGCAAGCCAGATGCACTTGGGTTATTATAAATGTTGTTTAAATAATTAATAAAAATGACTTTTTAAAAGATTATTCAATTATTACATGGTTTTTAAATAATATTTGATGTTTTTTTTTCTAATACTTGTTTTTATCTATTATTATATAGGAAACAAATTTGTGCTTGTTATTAAAAACATATATCATAAATATTCAACTAAATTAAAATATATATTCTATTATTTTTCATATTACTTTCTTTAAGTGATTATTTTGTTATTTTTTATATAGGTGCATAAAAATAATTAAAAAATTATTTTTTTCTTGTTTTTAAATTGCTTTACAACTCATGATATGTTTTTTTTATTGAATAACCATGTTTCTGATAGAAATTTCTTTTTCCATAAAATTAAAAAAGAACTCCATGGATAAAGAAAATGAATTTTTTGCTAAATAAGTACATATTTTCCGGCTTAATTTAAATTATCTGAGCTTTCAAGGGTATTTATTTTAAATTTTTTAAGTATTTGCTCAAATAACCATACTTTCAATTAAAAAAATCATTCTTCCACCAAAATTAAAAAATAAAATGATGAAAAAGTTAAAAGATTTTGATAGAATAAATACGTTTCTATATATAATTTAAATCATTAGAGTTCTTAAGAATATTTATTTAATTACTTTAAGAAAAAAATGTTTTTGAAAATGGTCCAGCGATGTCAAGCGGGCATCCTGATTAGAACTAAAATGACCCATACGGCAAGAGAATCTTCTTGGCAAATGATTCATAGAATGGAACGTTAAAAAAAAACAGAAGAAGGAAAGAAAGAAAAGAATGGCGGTCACTGCTCATATGAACAGGGAACCACCAGTCCAGTGTCAACGTGTTGTGCCTTCCTCAGCTAAACCAGCAGCGCAATGTCAGGAAGATAGCCCTTTTCAGCTTCGTTTTAGCCATCGTCCTGGTGTCAATAAATTACGCTTCTTTCAGCTCGATTGTGGGCTATAGGTCAGCCCATGAAGTCTTTGGGTCATTTTTGTTAGCCCAGTAAACTGTCTCTGTTTAGAAGTGTTGTGTTGTAATTTTAAGCCTTTCTGGAACTCGTTTGGAAAAGAAAGTTTCAATATTTTCCTCTCAATTCTTTTCATTCCCGTGCTAGGGGGGTCACTGTGACGACGCTTTTACGGCCATTGATTATCATCTAAGTATAATATTTTAAATGATAGATCTGGGCAGAGCGGGTGGAATTGGGTATTTGCTTTCTTAATCTGATTTCTTATTGTGATAATTGGCAAGTGTTGTGATGAGGTGTTAGTGAGTGAAGCTGAGACTAATTTAGTGGCGGGGCAAGCTGTCATCAAGGTGGTTGGCTATGTTCGTTGGAGGAAGAAAGGAGGAGATGGTGGTGGTCAATACTAGTGCCGCCACTGCAAAGCAATTAATGAGGCTGTTGGTTTGGTGGCCGATCTTGGAGGCTGTGGTTTCACTCGCAATAGGAATTGTTGCTCCACGTGGGTTCTTTTATTATTTTACGTGGTTTTAAAATAATAAATAATTAAAAAAAAAAGAATTAACGAAAAGTTATAGTTGTGTAACTTTGATTTTCTTGATTGTTTTATGATTTTCAATTATTTTATAAGGAAGAACTTGACTTGCGTGTGGGTTTTAATGAAAATTTGGATGACCTAATAGAGGGGCCTATTTGCATTTTATCAATGAAAGGAGGATGTAATTGGATCAGTGAAAAAAACCATAGAAATTTGTCATCCGAATAACTTACAGAACATGGGTATATCCATGTACGGATACGGTGCATCACGTTCCCGTGCTCTCGATTTTGTTATAATTTAGTCCTCTCTGGTTATCGTAATCCAAAATCATCCCTCTACTTCCTAATCATTATTCTTTAAATCCCAAGGGTTTTAAAGAACAGTTGCCATTTGACTGGGGGATTTGACATTGTCGATAATAAAAAAAAAAAAAAGGGATAAAAACTGAGTGTAGTAGGATAATAAAAATGAGTTGTGAGATGGGATTCATAAAAAATTGAGAGGGGATGGGAGGTGAGGGACCAAATACATCATTGGTGTATATATATATATATATATATATATATATATATATATATATATATATATATATATATAAAACTATTCTTGGAAGCCCACCAACACATTACCAATTACTAAGACACCAACTTATTTTTTAGTATATAATAAAAATACAATTTATTAGTTATAGAAAACATTATGTTGTGTAGCGTAAAAAGTAGTGTTTTAAATTTTTTTAAAGAATTAGCAAATATATTTGAAAGATTTGGCAAAATAATACTATTAAAAAAAACTTGTGAAATAGTACATTTTAACATTGTTGCTATTGAAAAATACGAGACTTGCTAAATATCGGGCTTATGATAATAGATGATTTTAGACAGTTAGATGTGAGCTTGACACAACTATATGAGGATATACTACTGAAAAATTATGTGGATAAGCTAACAAATGCATTTATGAACTAGTGGAATAAATCTAAACCCAAAAAGAGGTCTGATCATGTCAGATCATAATAATAACTTAGAATGCCTATAACTTTTGATAAGTTTGTGGGATCATGCCCAGATTTTTATAGGAATTTCTTAATGTTGTTTTCTTTAAAGTAGCAATGGAATCGTTGCTTCGACCATTAAATTTTTATATTTAAAAAATATCATATTGTAGTTCTGATTTTAATAGTTTTATGATTTTTATGTTATTTTTAAAATTAATTTAACAATTTAATTAATTATTATGAACTGATGGACTAGTTAATCTTGAATTTAATTGATATTACCGTTAAGAACTATTCACTAAAACTTTTTGTTGCTATATTTTATACGTGTTTTGTTTTATGTGTTGATTGCCTAAATTGTCCTCAAAAGGCAATGTGAACTATTATAGAAAACATTAAGTTGGGCAGTGCAAAAAGCAATACAGACTAAGACACGTAGCATTATGAACTGTTACAATGTTGTTTTTTTTCCATCCCAATCTTTTACTTTTAAATTTGCCCTCTGGGATCAAATTAAAAGCAAAATGAAGTAAATTTGTTGAAAAATGGAAAGATGAAAGTAAAAAGACCTAAGGAAATGGGTGGTGTTTTTAAAATTGGAGAGAAATTTTCAATTTCTTCCTTTTGTTTTCAGGTCATAAACTTATTTGGTCCCTCAAATTTTTAAAAATTCAATTATAACCTGAAACTTTATTTATCTTATTTTAAAGACATAAGAGATAGAGTTTTTGAATTTCAATGATAGAGAAAAAGTCTTGATCAACACTATTTTTATCTATAAAAAATATTGATTTTCATGTCAATTAGTTTCTTTCAATAAAAAGAGTTTCGCATAAATCTTTTTTATCTTTTTTTTTTTTTTGCATGAAATGATAGATTTAGACTCAGATAATGTTTTGGATTCAGTTTGAATTTAGATTTTTTAATTGAGTTTTGAGTTGTTTGAGGTCATAAACAGACTTATTAAAGTCTCTATAATATTTTCCAAGTGTTTTGGTGAAAAAAGGGTTGGAAATTAATTTTTGAGCATCAAATATCTTTGCCATGATTTTTCAACTATCCTCTGGTTACCGAAAACTAGGTTAACAAAAAATGTGTTGTTATCAATCATTTGAAAAAAATAAAATTTAGGAGGACAGAAAATTAAAATGAGCAGGTTCACAGCTTTGCCTTTGATTTTAGGCCTAGTAATAGGTCAACAGGTCCGAGCTCCTAACTGTGTCTTAAAAGGGCTTTATTTTTTATTTTTTTTTAATCATTTAAAAAATATCAAAGAGTGTTTTTTTTGAAAAAAAAATAATACACCAATAAAATTATTTTGGGATAGAATTTCTTTTTTTCACTACATAGCTTTATTTAAAAAAAAACATTTTTTTCTTCAATTTGCTCTAGAGTTATCATGGTTTTATGTTCAGTTTCACAACATATCATGATTTTTTTTATATTATTTTTGTTCTGAGTGTATTGTTGATTGAGATTAAATTTTTTAATTTGTTTTAATTTATATTTTATAGAGTTATAATAATTTTATTATTTGAGTCGTGAGTTTTTTATATTAATCAAAGTTAACCTCAATCTATTCAATATATTATTTTTTAATATTTTTTAAAAACATATAATCAAATACATGACATTCTCAACGTTTTAAAGTGTACTGCTAGGAAGCATTTGAGAATGCAGTTGAAACTGCATTCCCTCAAAATTAAAAAAAAAATTTGTTAATTTTTTTTATGTTTTTAAATTGTTTTAATGTGCTGATTTTAAAAATAATTTTTAAAAAATAAAAAAATTATTATTTTAATATATTTTTTTAAAAAAAATTTGTTAATTTTTTTTATGTTTTTAAATTGTTTTAATGTGCTGATTTTAAAAATAATTTTTAAAAAATAAAAAAATTATTATTTTAATATATTTTTAAATAAAAAATATTTTAAACTATAACTGCTACCATAATCACTAAAAAAAACTTTTAATATGCTTCAAATTTTAGGCTTTCTAGCGTCATTATATTTTTTCAATAACTTCTACATGTATGCTATATTTATTCAAAATAGAAGCAAAGCATGGTATAACTCCGTGAAACCACTGTTATAAAATTTATAATAACCCAAATTTTGAACAAATAATAAAAAATTAAATATAGTTGATAATGGTGTTAAGACAATAAAATTTGAAGTTTGGGATGTAATTTGAGAGTTAATTGATCAATTTAAAAAAAAATAAAAGTTAAAGATTTAATTAAGGGCTAAATTGAACAATCCAAAAATTAAGAAATGTTTTGTAAACAGTGTTATAATTCAGGGATTTAATTGAAATTAATCCAAAAGGGCATAATGAAAAGAATTAATTAAGGACCAAATCGAACAATCCAGGAATTAAGGACTGTTTTGTAAATAATGTATCAATTTAGGGATTTAATTGAAATTAATCCAAAAGGGGGCAAAATTAAAAGAAATTTTTAATTGTTTAGGGGTCCAATTGCCGAATTTCCAAAGTTCAGGGATCAAAAAGAAAATGTCCATTGCTGCTGAAACATTGCCGTTGCTGGTGGAATCCCTTGCTGTCGAAACGCCGCCGTTGCTGGTGGAACAGTCATGTTAGTCTTCTCCATCCCGATTCAATAGGCTGAAAATCTGCAACGGGTTCGATCCAATCGTGGACCACGTCTCTCACCTGTAATCTCGTTCGTAGGAGATAACAGTCCTGCAAAGACAGGACTGGTTAGAAGCAATTCGTTGGGTCTTTATAAAAGGGAGCAGAAAACCTAGAACCAGGGCGGAAAATCAACCCAAAAAAATACAGAACAAGGACGAAAAAATCAACCCAAATACAGAGCAAATCACAAAAAAAGAAATAGACCATAAACCCAAAAAAAAAATATACACAGAGAACGAGAGAAAGGCAGAGGAGAGTCACAGATCAGCCCTGCCATTGTTTTCGTCCCCGCAAGGAAAAAAGAACGCCACTGAACCAAAGATTATGGACAACCAGCATCACCATTGTCTGCTGGCCTTCATCTTGAAACCAGAGGAGACAGAACACAATCAAAGAAAGAAACAGAAGCCCTTCATCTCAAGAATTGAGAAATCAAAAAAACAGGACAGCGGGCATACCGGGGGAAAGAGTGGAAAACAGCCAAACCAAAGTAGCCACACCAGCGTTGCAGCCTTCTTCGCAATCTCCAGAAACAAGTGCGTCCATTTCCATTTTTTTTGCTCTTCTATGTTCAAATAACATTTGAACAGTGCGAAGGTAATTTAATTACCTTCGCACTGTTGATGCACGCGTGAAGCATCTGTTTTTCTTTACATCCGGGTCACTGGCTTGGGCCAGTGACCCGGGCTGGGCTGGGCTGGCTGGGTCCAGCCCAGCCCATGTGGGCTGAGCTGGGCCAAGCCCAAAAATAAAAGAATAAAAAATATAATAAAATTGTGCATGTAAAAATATAAATATAAATATAATTTTTTATTTATTTATTCATTGACGCTAGAGTCAGAATAAAAATACCGATTCAAATTTATTTCATTATATTTTATTTAGTTATACAAAAATAAAAAATGTATGTAAAAAAAATAACATAAGATAAAATAAAATAAATTTATTGGTTTATTCACTGACGCCAGAGTCAAGAATAATAGTACTAATGTAAATTTATTTTATTTTATTTTATTTTGTTTTTATTTAGCTACATAAAAATAAAAATAATGCGTATGCATAAAAAATAAATTGATTTTATTTGTTTATTCACCGACGCCAGAGTCAGGAATAAAAAAAAATGATGATTTAAATTTATTTATTTTGATACCTACGTAATATTACCAACGCCAGAGTTGGAAATATCCGTTGTTGAATATTCACTGGCCCTAGAGTGAAGAATATTACACACAAACAATCATAGTATAAGCCAACAAAAAATGTTACCAATTAATGACAAAGATCAGCAATGCAACCTGTTTTAGGCAGAACGTTTAAGGGGTGATAATATATTCCCTTTTACGTAATCAGTCTCGGACCATAGAATCTCTGTTAACCAGTTAGGGTTCCTAGTAACCGTAATATTAGGTGGCGACTCCTTAAACAAAGACTATTCACTATTAAAAAACAGGATGTCAAAAATCTATTCTTTCCAAAGATTTAATAACTTTTAAGACCGCCGCGATATCGGGTACAATAAAAACTCAATCCATGATATATCCAATTTAAGATCTGGGTCGGAAGTCAAGTGGGCTGACGCAAACTAACTTCTTTTTTTTTAAAAAAAAAAATTCTGAAATTACACGTGAAACAAAATCGGATTTTTTCGTCAACCCTGTCTCGGCCAAGTTTCATTTCACGAGTTAGTCAGGCCAGAAACTCGGTCCTTCAGAGATTTGAGCTCATAAAAAAAAAAAAAAACTCTACTGGACATTTCTTTACATAATCAACACAGCAAGGTTTCTCTTCCTTTCTCTCAGAAGGTAAACCTCAATTTCAAGTTTCTTATCTTTTTCTTCATCTTGATTACATGTTTTTACTTCTTAGATGTCTCTTTTTTCAACGATTGCTTATTATTCGATAAAATCTGTTTCTTTCTAGTTTTTGGAGCGCTTATGGTAGTTGTATTGTAGAGTGTAGTTGAAGTTGGTGAGTTGAGATATGGAAGCTGTTTTCTTATTGGGCTTTCAATTCTCTAACTTTTATGGTGGGTATTGTTGAATTTTGTCATTAATTTCTGATTTTGAAGTTTAATAGCTCAAGTTGTGATGAGCTTGATGGTGCTACTGTTTTGTAAATTTTGGCAATGTTTTATTTTCAAATGATTCTATATTAACTCACTGTAATCTGTTACTGTCTTGTAAAATTCTCGGGAGTCAATTGTTGTGGTGTCTGGAGTATATGGTTGCTGTGTGATTAAGCTGCTTGGAGATGTTAAAATAATTTGTTAGCTGGAAGAAATTATGGTGGCTGTATAGGAAATTTTTTAAAAACAAATATGCAGTTAGTTTAAACCATAGAGAACTCACTGGTTTGTGAATCGTGATCTTCTTTGATTTGGCCAATGTTCTTATGGCCTTTGTTTCCGTGTTTCAGAGATTGAGACCATATAGTATATGCAAACTTGGTAAAGCTTCGATTACAAATCAAGCGATGGCATCACTAGTTAAAGCTCCTCCTACAATGTCAACTATTAATGCTCACCAAGTCCATCTCAGGAAGCAAAAATTGCTAAGCAACCTAAACATGCATCATGGTCTCAGATTTCCTAGAATTCATGTTAATCACACCACTGTTTGCTGCACTAAATCGACTCCATGGGAACCTTCACCTGTCACATATGCTCCTACCATTGATGCTTCTGGTAACTTATTGAAGAAAACTAGCAAACATATTTGAAACCTTGAAGTCTGAAGACACAGCTGAAGCACCAGCAACCAACAGTGAAGAGCTTACAGATACAAAGAATCAGTCATTGGTGCAATTTCAGTTTCTTCAATGGCTGATGTGGCTTCTGGGCCCTTCTCTTCTCCTGACTACAGGCATGGTACCCACATTATGGCTGCCTCTATCTTCTGTATTCCTTGGTCCCAATATACCAGCCTTCTTTCCTTGATTGGATTGGATTGCATCTTCAATCTTGGTGCTACCCTTTTTCTTCTATGGCTGATTCTTGTTCTCGGTCCAAAAACCAGGCACAAAGCTGCAATAGCAAGCCTCCTTTGAGTTACAAATTTTGGAACATGGTTGCAACTGTATCCGGTTTTGTGATTCCCTTGATGGCGTTATTGGGATCTCAAAAGGGCACCCTCCATCCCAGCTGCATGCTTTTTATCATGAGCATATTTATTTTTGTGTTTTAAAATTATTTTTAAAAAAAATTAAAAAGTTTTTAATTTTTATTATTTTAAATTAATATTTTTTTTTATATTTTTAAATTATTTTATTGTGAGGTTTGAATTTCGAGTCTCATTTCTATGTAAAAAAAACCCTAACAAAACTTGTTTCAAAATAAAAAAAAAACAGAGAGAGAAGAAACTTTACCGTCCCCCTTTCCCTGAGCGGCTTAGCCCCTTTAGGCATTAAGGATTGAAATGTTAATGTGTTAATTATGGAATATGATTAAAATTGAAATCAAATTTTAATGTAGGATTGGCCAAGATATTGAAGAAGTATGACAAGAGAACAGGTGGGTTATTGCGCCTTCCATTCATTCAAAAGGTGCTGGAGCAACCTTTTTTTATTACTGATCTAGTATCAAAGCTTGTCAAGCAATGCGAATACATGATAGATACAGCGTTCCCTGTAGAGGAAGAAGAGAGAGTGAAAGAAGGAAGAGAAGCAATAACGGTTGCGGGAGAAGGGATTTTCAGGAACACAATTGCAGCTCTAATGACCATGCAAGAAATTAGAAGAGGCAGCTCTACTTGCAGCCATTTCTCTCTGCCTCCTCTGAACTTGCCAGATTCTGATCTTATTCAGTCACTCCACCTCAATTCTCCTATACCCATTGTCTTATAAGATTGGATTTTTTGAAATACTTGATACTGTCGTAGTTTCACAACAATATGATGGTTGATTAATAATTTACTTCTCTCTTTTTTTGTATACAATAGTGTCAATGCAGTTCCTAGTGATGATTAACGAATTCAGATTCAATTACGAGTCTGTTAGTACATGAAGTTGAGGAGATTTGGGCCATATGCTTATTTTATTCAGGAAATATATTTTGTTATAAGAATTTGTACTGCAAATAGACGATAAACTGAGTCATCTTGACAGTCCTACTTAATAAATGACCAAAGAAAGCTCCTGTGACTGGGGCTTACGTGAAAACCTTGTATCGGTGTGCTACTTTTGGCATGTATGCTGCTTTAACATGTTTCTTAGTTTTTCCGGTTTGTCCAAAACTTGAACTCCTCGGAGGTTTGTCAAGTCCCGGGCTCCACAATAAGCAGAAGCTTGTTAGCAATTAGCTAACTTTGTCAGCCCAACACTCAGAGAAATGGCATCCATACAGTTCCATTCCTCACCCTTTTTCATTAGATCGACATTTGGGGAAAAAATGGTATTAATATAGGATTTTTTGCAATAAAATAATCCTCTTGCCATTTATTAATTTATTTGTCTATTTATTTTTTTAAAAAATAAATATTTTTAAAAAAATAAATTATTTTTTTTACTTCAAATTAATATTTTTTATTTTTTCATATCATTTTAATATGTTGAAGTAAAAATTAATTTAAAAAAATATATATTTCTAAAAAAAAATACTTTTAAAAACAATTACTCCCGGAATTGCATAATTTGATTATTGGGTAAACTTCATTTCTTCCCCTAAAGATTCATCAATGTTTAACTTCTATCCTTCAAGTTTAGAATTTCTCAAAATCACCCTTCTAGTTTTAAAAAAGTTCTTACTCCTGATCAATGAAAAAGCTACCATTTGGATTTGTTTTCTTGAATTCTTTGAAGTTTTTTCCTGGATATCATAACATGTATGGAGATTTGAGAGGAGTAAGAAAAAATGAAATATGAAAAGGTTGACTTTTTATTTGATACCATGGAACAAAATTGAAGCTTTCTAAGAAACCTGTCACGGTGTAATATCCGAAAGTAAAGCTTCTACCTTGGAACACAATTAATTGGCAATAATAATCTCCACAGGGTATTCTAGTTGTTCCTCAACCAACATTTCATCCAGGAACCGATACCAAAAGCCAAGTATTCTGAATATTAACATCATGATCCTTTGGTAGATCCACAGACATATGAATTGGACGAAGTTACGAGCAACCAGGATTGGCAAAATAATCCACGCAGCAAAAATAAGACGCCCTAGCAGGGCTGGGAGCAGGACCAATACCAATGAGATCGATGAAAAAGATCCTGCGAAGAAAGCAACATGACCTGAAAGTCGAGAGTACCTAGTGCACTTAAATCTCATGTTGGCAGCAAATGCAAAGCAATAGATGATTGTTGCCAGCAGAAAAGCCCACATGTTTGGTAAGCTTGTTTGAAATGGAGACTGAGCTGTGCCTTGGAATTTAACTTGAATGACACCAATTAGCAAGGGATTGAGAAATGCAAAGACAGCATGGCATGGTATTGAGAAAATAAACCCTTGCAAACTGCAAAACAGAGTAACCTCATCAAAATGTCTTACAATCTTAATGTACATCAACATATTGCCTTATGAAGCGATAAAAGTGAGGAAAGATTAGTAAAGATGTATATAACCTTTCCTCACAGCGGCAAAGATTAGCATCGTAGTGACAGCCGAAGTTTTGCTTGCCTTGTCCTTTTCTTTTATGAGTTCTTTGGGAGGATTTGCCAAGTCTTCCAACTGGATAGCCAGAGTCCCGCTGTTTCCTCATCTCAAAGTGGTATGCCTCTTCTCCACGATTGTATAAATCATGTTTCGAGACCGCATGTTTATATAGTTAACTCGGGGACACTTGTTTTTGCTGTCAAGGACTTCGGGACACATTTTTTTGCTGTCAAGGACTTCGGGACACTTAGGACTTCGTCGACACTTTATTTTGCTGTCAAGGACTTCGGGACACTAAGGACTTCGGCGACACTTTTTTTTTTGCAAAGAGGACTTCGGGACACTTTTTTTTGCTGTCAAGGACTTCGGCACTTTTTTTTTGCAAAGAGGACTTCGGGACACTTTTTTTTGCTGTCAAGGACTTCAGGACAACCGTTTGACTTTGATGAGGCCGTCACAATAATGCCATTCTCATCCCACGTCACGATGCACTTTGTTTGGGTTTGTATGCCAAATAATCTTATCAATTAAATTAACAAATGTGATTAAATCACTGTCATGATCCAGTGATATGGTAATTATACCTCTCCTATAAAACACTATTCATCTCATGATTTATACTCTTTCTCATGAAACCCTATTCATTCATGATTCATCATGAAGTACGTAGCCTAAGGTACTTTCGTGATGACTTCCTGAACCTCTTCCTTTTTGGTTTTGACTTCACAAATGACTTCCTGAACCTCGTGATGACTTCCAATAATGCCAAGTTTCTTTAAAACGTCATGAATACTCACCAGTATTATATTTTGAGTGTTGAATTCTTTTAATAATTCACATTGTATTGAGTGTTGAATTCTTTTAATAATTCAAATCAATTTTCACCAATTTTTTTAACCATTTAAAGAAATATTTTTTTCAAAATTTTTTTATTTTGGTAACATACCTCACCAATAACCAATAATTTATCTTATAAACTATTGAAGGTTTATAATTGTTTGAATGTAAAATTTTTTTTATGAGCAGATAATACAATTAAAACTTCTATCTTTATAACCACCCAAAAAACTTAGAATGTTTGAAAGAATGTAAATTTAGTGAGTGTGATAATTATAATTTTATGCTTGATTATGAAAGTTTAATTTAACACGATGTTATAGTATATTAGAATTGATGATTTCTAGTTAGTTTTGCTATTGAAATAGTTTTTATATATTCTGTGTTCAAAATCATCTTTTATTTTTTAAAAAATAAAAGCTATTTAAAAGTTTTCAAAAGAACTTAGTTGTTTGAACCCCACTGACAACTCAAACAGTTAATCAGTTTAGATTGATTGAACCAATCGATTGATTAATTCTTGGAGATTTTCAGGAGTTCATTCCTGATGAATAAGCGGTTGACCAGGTTAACTTGGTATAGCCAAGTGGTCGAGACTCAACCAGTTCAACTTAATATTTAAATTTAATAATTTTAAACTTGATAAATTTTAAATCGTCTAAATGCATATTAATCCTATAATACATGCAATGTATGGTGCATGAGTTCATACAATAAGGAAAAGCTTGTTAGCAATTAGCTAACTTTGTCAGCCCAACACTCAGAGAAATGGCATCAATACAGTTCCATTCCTCACCCTTTTTCATTAGATCGACATTTGGGGGGAAAATGGTATTAATATAGGATTGTTCGCAATAGGATAATCCTCTTGCCCTTTATTAATTTATTTGATAGTATGGAACAAAATAGAAGCTTTTTAAAAAACTTGTTGGGGTAATATCGGAAAGTAGAGCTTCTACCTTGGAACACAATTAATTGGCAATAATAACCTCCAGATTCTCCACATGGTATTCTGCTTGTTCCTCAACCGACATGTCATTCAGGAACCAATACCAAAAGCCAAGTATTTTGAATATTAACGTCATGATCGTTTGGTAGATCCACAGACATATGAATTGTACGAAGTTACGAGCAACCATGATTGGCAAAATAATCCACGCAGCAAAAATAAGACGCCCTGGCAGGGCTGGGAGCAGGACCGATACCAATGAGATCGATGAAAAAGATCCTGCGAAGAAAGCAACATGACCTGAAAGTCGAGAGTACCTAGTGCACTTAAATCTCATGTTGGCAGCAAACGCAAAGCAATAGATGATTGTTGCCAACAGAAAAGCCCACATGCTTGGTAAGCTTGTTTGAAATGGAGACTGAGCTGTGCCTTGGAATTTAACTTGAATGACACCAATTAGCAAGGGATTGAGAAAGGCAAAGACAGCATGGCATGGTGTTGAGAAAATAAACCCTTGCAAACTGCAAAACAGAGTAACCTCATCAAAATGTCTTACAATCTTAATGCACATCAACATATTGCCTTAGGAAACGATAAAAGTGGATGAAAGGTTGGTAAAGATGTATATAACCTTTCCTCCCAGCGGCAAAGATTAGCATCACAGTGACAGCCGAAGTTCTGCTTGCCTTGTCCTTTTCTTTTATGAGTTCTTTGGGAGGAGTTGCCAAGTCTTCCAACTGGATAGCCAGAGCCCCGCCCTTTCCTCATCTCAGTGTATTATGCCTCTTCTCCACGAGAGCAAATTAATTATAAACTGAATTACCTGGGGGCTACTTATACCCAGTTACAGGGTGGCGGGGGGTGGGCCTACAAGGCACTACCTGTGCCCTCCATGGAAACGTTTCTTTTGTCGTTTTTGTGCTGGGGTGGGCCCTGCAAGGAAATGATTCCTACTCCATATTGCATGGGGAAAGTTTCCTACTCTATAGTGCATGGGAAAGTTTCCTACTCCTGTCAGGTGGACTCTGGAAGTAAATGTTTTTTTCCAGTCCAAATGTTTTTTCCAGGATGATAATGTTTATAATTTTAGTAGTAAAATAATTAAAATTTTAATACTTTTAGAATAATTCTTTTAATTTAACCCCTTTAAATTTTTTTCCTTGCTCCGCCCCTGCTTATATTCCTTCTCGTGAATCACTATTTATTCAATCCGCTGTCTAGTTGTCAAATATTCCAGGATGAAGGTACTTTCGTGATGACTTCCATCTGTTCTGGTTAGTTGTTATAGTTAGTTTCCCGGATTATCCTTTCCTGAATCTTTTTGTTACGAGGACAGATAGGCGTGTGCAGGGGTATTTAAGTAACCATGACAAAACAGGTTTGCGTTTCCGTGGGAGGTGTAGTGGCTTTTCTTCAATAAAAAAAACGTATGTACTTTTTACTTTAAGGAGGTGTGGTGTATATTTTAAAAGGTATACTTTAAAAAAACATACCACATCCCACCCAGACACACAAACACGGCCTTAAACCTAGTCTGACGTCGCGAGATAATGACTGGCGGCATCGTGGGGGCTTTTGAAGAAATCGAGACAAGCTCAACGGTCATGATCTTTTGTTGGAATTAAAAATGGGTGGCTGTGATCTTACTTTCTCTTCTTTGTTCCTTTGACGTGTTTTTGCCTCAAATAGGACAAGACAGAAGAAAAATCAGTTTTTGGGTTTTGAGTTTCGATGTTTTTTTTTTAAAAAAAAGCAATTGTCAAATATTTTTATTATTCCAGGTTACTGCATCCATGCCTCAAAGGTACTTTCGTGATAACTTCCTACCTGTTCCTTCTCGTTTCACATTGCTTACTTCGGCTGGTTTTAACAGTAACTGATAATATAATAAAATATTTAAATTAAATAGATAGAAAAATTATAAACTTGATTTTTTAATGTGGATTAACAAGTCTACATTAACATTTTAGATATATTATATTTTTTTAATAATTCAAATAAATTATTATAATGTATTTGATGAATCCTCATCGAATTTTTTTTATCATTTGAATAAATATTTTTTTAAAGATTTTTCATTATGATAATGTACCTCGTAAACTCTTAAAGGTTTATAATTCTTTGAAATGAAACAATACTTTTTATATGACTAGATAATACAATTAAATCTTATATTTCTATAACTTGCTTAATAGAACTTCGGATGTTTGAAAGAATATAAGTGTGCTGAGTGTGATAATTATAATCTTGTGCTCGGTTATGAAAGTTCAATTTAGCATAATCTTAGAGCATATTAAGATTGGAGATTTCTAATTAGTTTTGCTCTTGAAATGATCTTTATATATTATATGTTCAGAATCCCTTTTTTTAATTTTTGCAAAAAGAAGAGTTGTTTATAAGTTTCCAAAAGAAATTAGTTGTTAAAACCTTATTGACGACTTAAACAGCTGATCGGTTCAAATAAATCAAGTCAATCGATCAACCGATTCCTACAGATTTCCAGAATTTCATTCTTAATAAATAAGCAGTTGACCGGGTTCACTTGGTATAGCTAAGTGGTCGACCAATTCATCTTAAGACCTAAATTTGATAGTTTTAAACCTGGTGAATCTTGAACCATTTAAATATATATGGATCATATAATGCATATAATATGAAGTGTATGAGTTCATTTTAATTTGTGTTATCAAGTAAGATACGTAGATTTACATAATTAGCAATAAAATGAATATTAAAAAAATTACATCTTCACTTGCTTTGCGTCTTGGACTTGTTGATAGATTTTATTGTTCAATTCTTCATGCTTGTTAATATTGACTTCATATGAAACTTATTTAAATTTATTTTCAACCAATTATATCATTAGTTCACTTTTGTTTATTTGTTATCATTAAAATATATATAAATATTAATATGTGATTCGAAGATAAAATTAATAACTCTATTTTTGGTGCATATGAATTTATGTTTAAGAAAGAAATTTAAAGGAGGTGTTTCCACTTTTAATAATATTGTATGAGTAGATCGAGGCTTGAAACAATATATATTTAATTTGATTTTAAATTTTTAGCCTAGTTAAAATATGTTTTATGGGTGGAAATGAAATTTCAATGATCCATGTGATTTTTTCATGTGAAAAAAAAGACTGGAATTTTAATTTTTCAAGTAAAAATAAATTTATTTGATGTCATCAAAGCCATCCCAATGATTAAGAATTATTCCTATTATTTATATATATATATATATATATAAAAAACCCTAAGTCTGGGCACATGGCCCAGACTTAGCCTAAAGGCATCTATTTGAAGCCAGGTGCACTTGTGCTATTATTTTAGAGACTTGCATCTTAAAATAAAATATTGTTTAAATAATTAATAACAATGATTTTTTTAAAAAAAATATTCAATTATTACATGGTTTTTAAATAATATTTGATGTTTTTCATCCTAATACTTGTTTTTATTTATTATTATATATGAAACAAATGTGTAGTTGTTTTCAAAAACATATCTCATAAATATTCAACGAAACAAAAATATATTTTTTGTTTTTCATATTATTTTCTTTAAGTGGTTATTTTTTTATTTTTTATATAGGTGTGTAAAAATAATTAAAAATTTATTTTTGTTTCTTCTTTTTTAATTGCTTTGCAACTCATGATATGCTTTTTTAATTTAATTGAATAACCATGTTTCTGATAGAAATTTATTTTTCTATAAAATTTAAAAAGAACTTAATGAATAAAGAAAATGAAGTTTTGCTAAATAAGTATATTTTTTCCTACTTAATTTAAATTATTTGATTTTTCAAGGGTATTTATTTTATTTTTTTAAAATTTTTTGTTTAAATAACCATACTTTCAATTAAAAAAATCATTCTTCTACCAAAATTAAAAAAGAAAATGATGAAAAAGTAAAAAGGTTTTGATAGGATAAATGCTTTTCTATATATAATTTAAATCATTAGAGTTCTTAAGAATATTTATTTAATTACTTTAAGAAAAAAAAGTTTTCGAAAATGGTCCAGTGATGTCAAGCGGGCATGCTGATTAATTATAATTAAAACTAATCAGTGTTTTATTATAGTATGAGCTATTGTGTATTGTGGATATTTTTACTATGAATTGCATTGTTCTACACTGTAATGTGAATATTGTACGCTGCAAGTGATTTCACTACAGATTAAAAGCATTATGTTTGGAAATGGACACCTGGCACTTGAGCAGGCTAATTGCCAGGGGGCGTTGCTTTGCCATGTTCTTGGGTCAATTGGGGCTGAGGGCATTGTTTCCTCTGTCAAAAACTATTGGGTTTGGATTGGTAGCTAGACCCAACACTATCGGGTATAATTATCAAACCAGACCCAAAACAATTCTAAAAATAACCACTAACATTGGATCATGCTGCCCAACAGGACCTCATAGTGTCGGGTCTCGCTCAACCAGACCTAAAACACTACAAAAAGAGGTTGGGTTTGGCTACCCAGCCAGACCGACCGTTCTTGGATCTGACTAGGCAGCTGAACTCAATATCCTTGGGTCTGACTATACAGCCATACTCAAGAATATTATTATATGTATTATAAATATTATTTTTTTTATTAAAATTAAAAGTATTAATATAAAAAGTAATATTATTTGTGTTATAAATATTATTATTTTTATTATAATTCAAAGTATTAATATTAAAAATATTATTATGTGTGTTATAAATATTATTATTTTTATTATAATTCAAAATATTAATATTAAAAATATTATTATCTGTGTTATAAATATTATTGGAATTCTTAATAGAATAATAATAATTATTATAATTCTAAATATTCATCTAAAAAATATTATTGTTTGTGTTGGAAATATTGTTGGGTTTCTAAATATAATTATTTGTGTTATAAATATTATTATTTTTATTATAATTCAAAGTATTAATAAAAAAATATTATTATTTATGGTATAAATATTAGTATTTAAATTATAATTCTACTGAATGATGAACCAATCGACTTTAAATCCTGTGTCCTATTAGGTACAATATCAAGATTTATTTCGCTTGAGTCGGGGGATAAAAACTGAGTGCAGTAGGATAATAAAAATGAGTTGTGAAATGGGAGGTGAGGGACCAAACACATCATTAATTCCAAATACACACACACTTGGAAGCCCATGGCCAACACATCACCGACCCCTAAGACACCAACCTCTTTTTTGGTATGTAATATACATACCACTTATTAATTATAGAAAATATGGTGCTGTGTGGTGTAAAATGCAGGTTTATATATATATATATAATAGAACATATATTTGAAAGTTTTGGCATAATAATATTATTAAAAAAAGTAAAATAACATATTTTTATATTGTCGTTTTTCAGAAATATAATATTACTAAATGTTCTTATTTATAGGCGAAACAAGATAATTATTGCACTTAAAAATAGTAATAATTTAACATGTAGCCTCGTTAATCTAATTATATGAACCGATCAATCGTTGAACACAAAAATTATGATTTTGTGAAATTTTTTCCCAAATATGTCTTATAAATATTAATGATGTAATTGGGCTTGTGACAACGGATGATTCTGAGCAATTAGATGTGAGTTTAACACAACTATATAGGAATATGCCACATATATGTTACGTGGATGGACTAAAAAATGAATATGTGAACCAATAGAACAAGTCGAGACAAAAAGAAAGTCTAATTGAGCTATACTCCAATAATGACTCTAAATGGTTATAACTTTTAATCTGACAATTATATTATACTTAAATTTTTATAAAAGTTTCTTAGAATAATCATGAAATCGCTACTCTGACCATCAAATATTTAGATTTCAAAAATCATCTCGAGCATTAATTTTAATAGTTTTGTGATTTTTTTTATTTTTTAAATTGGTTGACCGGTATAATTGACCATTACAAACTAATAAACCAGTTAATTCTGGATTTAATTGATGTTGCAGTTTAGAAGCATGACATTCAAAAATACGTTATTTCAACAAAACATTTTGTTGCTATCTCAATTCACCATTTGTTTTTATTTTGTGTGTTGCTTGCCCAATTTATCCGTGAAAAATAGTGTGGACTATTATACAAAATATTAAGCTCCATGGTGTAAAAAAGCAATGTGGACTAAAACACATGGTATTGTGTATTGTTACAGTGCTATTTTTTTTCCATCCTATTTTTAAAAAAAATTTGCCCATGTAAGACCAAATTAAAAGCAAAATTAAGTAAATTTGTTGAGAAAAGAAAAGATTGAAAGACAAATGATCATAGTAGAAAAATTGAAGGAAATGGATGGAGATTTTAAAATTGGAGAGAAATTTTTACTTTCATCCTTTTGATTTCCAAGTTATAAACTTATTAGTTTCTCCAATCTTTTAAAATTTAATTTTGACTCAAAACTTTATTTGTTTTATTTTTAGATTTATAGTTAAAGAAAAAAAAGAGAGTTTTTGAATTTCGATAATAAAGAAAGAAAGTTCTGATTAACACCAATGATGTCCATGAAAAATGTTGATTTTTTTGTTAATTAATTTTATTTTATGAAGAGAGTTTTGTTTAAGTTTTTTTTTGCATGAGATTATAAATTTCAGCTCCATGAGTTCTTGGATTTGGGCTAATTTTTAATTTTTAAATTGATTTTTAAGTTATTTAAGGTTAAAAACAAGTTTATAAAGGTCTCTACAATATTTTTCTAGTGTTTTAGCTAAAAAAAAAATAAAATTAAAAAATGATTTTTAAACATCAAATACCTTTACCATGATTTTTTAACGAGGCTGTAGTTGCCGAAGACAATGTTCACAAGAGATTTGATGTACACGTCATTTGGAAAAAAAAATTGTTAGGAGGACAAAAAATTAAAATGACAGGTTCACACTTCACAGGCTCGTCCCTGATTCTAGACCTCATAATAGATCCACTATATCCGAACTCTTAGCTTTGTCTTAAAATGGCTTTCCTTTATTCTTTTTAAAATTTCATCTAAATAAAATAAAAGAATTTGTTTTTTTCTTAAAAAAAACCTATACACTAGTAAATTTATTTTGGGATAGAATTTCTTCTTTTTTCATCACTTGGCTTTATTTAAAAGAAGATTCTTTTTTATTTTTTCAATTTATCCTGTAGAGTCATTATAGTTTCAATAATCATATTGTGGGTTTGATTGGTTCACCTAAGTTGACCTATTTTTTTTAAGTATTTTTTAAAAATTAATTTTTCTTTTCATTTTCATTCTTGTTCTTCAGTATTTGGTTGATCATAATTAGTTTTTATAATTTATTTTGATTTGTATTTTACAGGGTTATTATAGTTTCATTATCCAAGTTACAAGTATTGCAAGTTAACCAAGATTAACCTTAACATATATAATACGTTGTTGTTTCAATAATTTTTTTAAATTGTATTATCAAATATAGGACATTCTTAGTGTTTTAAAGTCCGTTGCCTAGTATGTATCAAATGGCTTTGTACTATCTTTTTTTTTATGGTTATAAAAATGATTATCCGACTCGCAGCATAGTAAATATTTAATTTTATTTGAGATTATTTAAAATAAATCAATTAAATATATGCATCAACTTCTCAATTTGAATTTCTAATATAAAAAAGCTATGCAATCGCTTGCACGTTCATTTTTCCCTGTTAAAAGCCAACTAACTAGCTGTGTATAAATTTCATGAAACAGACCAAAGCAATGTAATTAAAGTCGGCTTATCGAATACAGGGATGAAAGTGAAAAAGAGTGAACTTAATTTTTTTTTCTTATAAATATTTATCAATATTCGCCTTCTATCTTACAGTTCAAAATTTCTTGACGTTATCATCCCTCTTTTCAAAAAGTACCGATATGATCGCCAAGCATTACATAATAATATTTATTCAAAATAGAAGCAAAGCATGGTATAACTCCGTGAAACCACAATCTATCCGAATGAAGATTTGGGCCGCAAGTCAAGTGGGCTGACCCAAACTAACCTTTTTTTTTTTTGTTTAAAAAAATCTGAAATTACATGCGAACCAAAATCGGATTTTTTCATCAACCCTGTCTCGGCTAAGTTTCAATTCACGAGTTAGTCAGGCCAGAAACTCGGTCCTTCAGAGATTTGAGCTCATAGATTTGAGCTCATAAAAAAAAAAAAAAACTCTACTGGACATTTCTTTACACAATCAGCACAGCAAGGTTTCTCTTCCTTTCTCTCAGAAGGTAAACCTCAATTTCAAGTTTCTTATCTTTTTCTTCATCTTGATTACATGTTTTTACTTTTTAGATGCCTCTTTTTTCAACGATTGCTTATTATTCGATAAAATCTGTTTCTTTCTAGTTTTTAGAGCGCTTATGGTAGTTGTATTGTAGAGTGTAGTTGAAG